>VFQR01001121.1_pt1 | contig 22754 bp, 21 predicted proteins | sample 3512321 | NCBI WGS metagenome assembly VFQR01 (sample SAMN10412374, study PRJNA504923) | tailings metagenome | isolation source: Relicate 3 Philex TSF1 revegetated site | place: Philippines: Tuba, Benguet | collected 2017-08-29 | reverse complement strand
TTGCGAAGATCCTGCCAGCGACGCGCCGTCAGCATCGCGTTGCGCAGCACCCATGGGGTGAGCGGCGCGATCAGCGCGGTGGTCTCCGCCAGCGGCACGAACTCGCCCGGAGAGATCAGGCCGAACTCCGGGTGGTGCCAGCGCATGAGTGCCTCGGCACCGATGCACTCGCCCTTGTCGAGGCTTATCCGCGGCTGGTAGTCGAGCGAGAACTGGGTCTCGTCGGCGAGCGCGTCGGGCATGTCGGTCAGGATACGGAAGGCCCGCTGGTGCGCTTGGTCGACATGGCGATTATACCATGCCCAGCCGGCATGGCCGCGCCTGGAATCCTGTGCGGCCGCCAATGTCGCACGCAGAAGCTCGCTGGGCGTCGCCCGCGAATCCGCCACCCGCGTCACGCCGACCCCGACCTTGGCGTCGATCGGGATGTCGTTGCACATGACCGACGTCTTGTAGGCCTCGACGATGCGCTCGACGATCGGCGGCGGCGTTTCCCCGGGCGTATCGCCGGCGAAGAAGGCGAAGGACAGCACGCTGACATGGTAGACGATCGTGCCTTCGGGCAGCAGCGAGCGGAGGCGGTCGACACCCTCTCGCACAAAGTCTTCCGAATAGGCGTGGCCGAGTGCGCGCAGCAACTCGTTGAAATTGCGTGCATCCGCGAGGGTGATCAGCACCAGGCAGCGCGCATCCGCTCCCGCCGCATCGAAATCCTCGAGGAACTGAACCCGATTCGGCAACCGCGTGACATGGTCGAAACGACCGATGATCTCGGCGACGTCGCGGTCGGTCAGGAGAGCGTGGAGCTTCGAGGCGGGTGCGTGGCCCGTGCCGCGATCACGGCGCGTGGGCGGCGCCTCTGACGGCGTGCGACCGGAAGCGTTGTACCTGGCGGCGCGGGGCTGGTTCATCGCATTTCTTTAGCATTCGCGACTGAATCTCCTGTTAACGGCAGCTTGCGGTTGCGACCGGTTGCGGTTCTTGCCCGTATCGGCGAAACCGGAGTGCGTGCGAGCGCGTATCTGTCTGCGACCCGGAAAGAACGGCCATCATGAACCCCGCCCGCCGCCTCCTTACATTGCTGAAGACGATTCCGCTCGTGATGGTCTCCCTCACCGGCTGCTCGCAGCTCGGGCTTTTCAATGCGCTTGCGCCGCACGACGCCGGGACGCGCCTCGTAGCCCGCGACGTTGCCTATGGGACGGACCCGCGCCAGCGCCTAGACATCTACGCGCCGGTCGACGGACAGGGCCGGTCGGCCGTGGTCGTGTTCGTCTATGGAGGCTCCTGGAACAGCGGACGCCGGCAGGAATATGCCTTCGCCGCCAGGGCGCTCGCCTCTCGCGGCTACGTGACCGTTCTGTTCGACTACCGTCTCGTGCCGGAGCATCGGTATCCGGTATTCGTCGAGGACACGGCCAAGGCGGTCGCCTGGACGCATCGAAACGTCGCATCATACGGAGGCGATCCCGCGCGGCTGTTCATTCTGGGCCATTCGGCCGGGGCCTACAACGCCGTGATGACCGCGCTCGCGCCGGAATTCCTCGCGGCCGAGGGGCTTGACCCGTCCGTGGTCAGGGGCGTCGCCGGGCTGTCGGGGCCGTACGACTTCCTCCCCCTCGACGTTGACGCCACACGCGAGGTGTTCCGCGATGTCGCGGACCTGGAGGCGACGCAACCCGTCAACCGCATCGGCGGCAGCCGCGGGCCGGCGGTCTTCGTCGCCACGGGAGAGGCCGACACGCTGGTCAAGCCGCGCAACACGCGTGCGCTCGATGCCGCCCTTCGCAGGGCCGGACGAAGGGTCGAGGCGCGATACTACGACGGCGTCGATCACGCCGGAACGCTGCTGGCGCTGAGCCGCGCACTGCGTGGCCGCGCACCCGTGCTGGATGACGTCACGGGCTTCTTCAGGGGCCTTTGAGGCCCGGTCTCAGCCGCCGCTTCAATTCTTCTGAATGGACTTCGGCCGCCGCCATGCGCAGGACGGCGCAAGGACAACGCTCAGCCGGAGACCTGCATTGAGCAAGCTTTTCTCGCCCCTGACGCTTCGGGGCCTGACACTGAAGAACCGCGCCGTCGTCTCGCCGATGTGCCAGTACTCGGCCGATGGCGGGATCGCGTCCGACTATCATTTCGTCCATCTCGGCCGATTCGCGCTGGGCGGGTTCGGCACTGTAATGGTCGAAGCCACGGCGGTGTCGCCCGAAGGACGGATCACGGCGGGAGACATGGGAATCTGGTCGCAGGACCATGTCGCGCCGCTCGCGCGCATCGCGGCGTTCCTGCGCGACAACGGCGCGGCCCCGGCGATCCAGCTCGCCCATGCCGGCCGCAAGGGCTCCTCCCGGCGTCCATGGCGTGGCGCCGGGTCGATTGACGATACCGACCGCATCGAGATCGGCGACGAGCCCTGGTCGACGGTCGCGCCCACTGCCGAGCGGCACCAGGACAGCTACGCCGTGCCCGAGGAGCTCGACCATGCCGGCATCGCCAAGGTGGCCGACGACTTCGAGGCCGCGGCCGGCCGCGCGCTCGAGGCGGGCTTCGACATCGTCGAGGTCCATTGTGCGCATGGCTATCTCCTGAACCAGTTCCTGTCGCCGATCTCGAACAAGCGCAGCGACCAGTTCGGCGGCGCCTTCGAGAACCGCGCGCGTCTGCCCCTCGACATCGTCGGTCGCGTGCGGCGGCTGTGGCCCCAGGACAAGCCGGTATTCGTGCGCATTTCGGCGATCGACGGCCTGGAAGGCGGATGGACGATCGAGGATTCGGTCGCCTTCGCGCGGCAGCTCAGGGAGCTGGGCGTGGACGTGGTCGACTGCTCGTCCGGCGGGTTTTCCGGCGCCCGCTTTCCCGTCGGGCCGCTTTACCAGACCCCGCATGCCGCAACGGTAAGGAGTGGCGCCGGCATCGCCACGATGGCCGTCGGGCTCATCAGCCAGCCGGAGGAGGCGGAGGCGATCGTTGCGGACGGACAGGCCGACCTCGTTGCCTTCGCGCGCGAGGCGCTGGTCGATCCGAACTGGGCGCTGCGTGCGCGCCACACGCTCGACGGCGGCGAAGAGGCGTTCGCGGACTGGCCCATCCAGTCCGGCTACGCCGTCAGGGCGCAGTCGAAGATACTCGGGGAGCCGGTCGCGCGGCGCTGATCAGAACGTGATGACGTGGCGTACGGTCGCGCCTTCGGCCAGACGGTCGAAGGCGGCGTTGATGTCGTCGAGGGGCCCGCGACTGGTCATGAGCCGGTCGACGGGAAGGCGTCCCGCGCGATAGAGCGCGATGTATCGCGGGATGTCGCGCGAGGGGATGCAGGAGCCGATATAGCTGCCCTTGAGCGTGCGCTCCTCGGCCACCAGCGAGACCTGCTGGATTTCGACGTGATGCGCCGGATTGGCGAGTCCGGCGGTGACGGTGACGCCACCGCGCCGCGTCGCCCTGTAGGCGAAGTCGAGCGCGCGGACGACGCCGGCCACCTCGATTGCCGCATCGACGCCGCCGCCGGTGATCGCCTTGAGCTTCGCCACGGCGTCTTCCGCTGTGGGATCAAGCGCATGCGTCGCGCCGAGCGTCAGCGCGAAGTCGCGTTTGGTGGCGACCGGATCGACCGCCACAATGGTGCTCGCGCCCGCCGCGACCGCGCCGAGCAGCGCGGCAAGCCCGACGCCGCCGAGCCCGATCACCGCCACGCTCTGGCCGGCCTTCACGTCGGCCGTGTTGACGACCGCGCCGACGCCGGTCAGCACCGCGCAGCCGAAGACTGCGGCGACGTCCAGCGGCAGGTCCCTGTCGATCTTGACCACGGAACGGCGCGAGAGCACGACTCGCTCGGCGAAGGCCGATACACCGACATGGTGGAACACCGGGCTGCCCTTGTAGGACAGACGCACCGCGCCGCCGAGCAGCGTGCCTGCGCCATTGGCCGCCGCGCCCGGCTCGCAGAGTGCGGGTCGCCCTTCCGCGCATGGACTGCAATGGCCGCAGGACGGCATGAAGATCATGATCACGTGGTCACCCGGCGACACGTCCGCCACATTGGCGCCGACCGCCTCGACCACGCCGGACGCCTCGTGGCCTAGCGCCATCGGCACGGGGCGCGGCCGGTCGCCGTTGATCACCGACAGATCGGAATGGCACAGGCCGGCCGCCGCCACCTTCACCCGAACTTCGCCGGGGCCTGGTTCGGCGAGATCGATCTCCTCGATCGCGAGAGGTCGCGTTTGCGCATAGGGCCGGGCGACGGGCGACTGGTGCAGTATGGCGGCGCGGGTCTTCATGGCTGGATCCTCCCCGATCGTCGCTCCGGGTTTGGACCAGTCGGAATGCCGGCGCAAGGGGCGACGCTGCGCCGAGACCGGCTCGCGGCTCAGCCGCGCCGGGGCACCACGAGCTTCATGGTGATGATCTGGACCGCCTCGCCGCGCTGGTTGCGGGTTTCCGACCGCATGGTCACCATTCCGCGGTCGGGACGGGACTTGGAAGGTGCGATGTCGAGCACTTCCGAATGCACCGTGAGCGTATCTCCGGGTCGGGTCGGCCGGGGCCACTGGATCTCGCCGCCGGCTCCCACGATCCCGCCCTCAAGGGGCGCGCCACCCCCGACCAGGAGCTTCATGGTCAGCGCCGCCGTGTGCCAGCCGCTCGCGGCGAGCCCGCCGAAAAGCGTCGACTTCGCCGCTTCGTCGTCGAGATGGAAGGGTTGCGGATCGTACTGGCGGGCAAAGGCGAAGAGTTCCTCCTCGCCGAGCGTGAACGAGCCCGACACGAAGGTCTGTCCGACCGAAAGGTCGTCGAGTGCCAGTCTTTCCATCTCAGCGTTCCATGACGAGGAGCGTCGATGTGGCCGAAGCGATGAGCCGGCCCGAGGCGTCGGTCAGCTTGCCTTCGGCGAAGGCGGCCCGGCGTCCGAAGGACAGGACGACGCCTTCGGCCCTGACCTTGCCCGTCTCGGAGGACATGGCGCGGTGGTAGGCGACCTTGAGTTCAAGCGTCGTATAGGCCTGGGTAGGCGACAGCCGCGAATGGACCGCGCAGCCGCAGCACGAATCGAGCAGCGTTGCAGCGTAGCCGCCATGCACCATGCCGATCGGATTGTAGACCTTGAGGCCGGGCGTGCCCTCGAAGACGACCCGTCCCTCCTCGATCTCGGCGATCGTGAAATCCATGAGTTCGGCGATGGGCGGCCGGCGCCCGCTGCTGACAAGTGCCCTGAGCTGGTCCAGGCCGCTCATCTGCGGCGCAATTTCGGCGGAAAGATTCATGGCAGGCACCCTGGTGGCGTGTAGCTTGCATGTTGATAGTCACTTTGCTACGCCTTGTCCATGCGCCGCAAATCGTTTTCGCAGATGCAGTGCCCCATCGCCCGCTCGCTCGAACACGTCGGCGAGTGGTGGACGATCCTCATCCTGCGCGACGCCTTCCATGGGCTCACCCGCTTCGACCAGTTCCAGAAGAGCCTTGCGATCGCGCCGAACATGCTGGCACGGCGCCTCGCCGCGCTGGTGCAGGCCGGGCTCATGGAAAGGCGTGGCTACCAGACGAATCCGCCGCGCGACGAGTATCTGCTGACCCCGCGCGGTCGCGACTTCCTCCCGGTGATGGTGGCGCTGATGGATTTCGGCAACCGACACTTCGCCGATGAGGGCGTCGCGAGCCTGCTCGTCGATGACCGGACGGGCCAACCGGCCGAGCCCGTGGTAACCGACGGCAGGACGGGCCGAAAGATCGACGACGCGGGTTATCGTTTCGCCGCCGGCCCCGCGGCGGACGAGAACGTCAGGAAGCGAATGGCTTATGCGCAGAGAAAACGGGAGGAACGAATTGGCTGAATCTCGCAAGGTCGCGCTCGTCGTCGGCGTCGGCGCCGAGAAGGGACTGGGCGCCGCGCTCTGCCGGAAGTTCGCCGCCGCTGGCCACCATGCCATCGCGGCGGGCCGCACGGCCGCCAGGCTCGGCCAGGTAGCGGAAAAGATCCGCGCCGCCGGAGGCAGTGCCGACTGGATGGTCGCCGACGCCACGCGCGAAGATGCGGTCGCCGCGCTGTTCGACCGCGCCATGTCGGCCGGCGACCTCGACCTCGTCGTCTTCAACGCCGGCGAGAACCGGCGGCGGCGTTTCGTCGAGATGGACGCGGCCCATTTCGAAGCGTTCTGGCGCACCGGCTGCTTCGCCGGGTTCCTGGTAGGGCGCGAGGCGGCGCGTCGCCTGGCGCCGCTTGGCCGCGGCACGGTGATCTTCACGGGCGCGTCGGGAAGCCTGCGCGGCCGTGCCGGCTTCGCCTCCTTCGCGTCCGCCAAGGCCGGCCTGCGCATGGTCGCGCAGGCCATGGCGAGGGAACTCGGGCCCGTTGGCCTCCACGTGGCACATGTCGTGATCGACGGCGGCATCGACGGCGACCGCCTCAACCTTGCCGCTCCGCACCTTGCCGCCGAGCGCGGCGCCGACGGCATGCTGGACGTCGACGCGATCGCGTCGAACTATTGGCATCTGCACCTCCAGCACCGCTCGGCCTGGACCCACGAGCTGGACCTCAGGCCCTACCGCGAGACCTTCTGACGCCCGTCCGGCAAGCCGGCTTCTTTGACACACCGCGAAGCCGTTGATATCAAAGCGACCTGTCCAGTGCGACCGATCGGCCGGACGCCCCGCCTCCGTGTTGGTCCCTCGCCCCGCGTTCGAAGGGAGGCAGGCATGGCCCGGCAAATTCTCGTCATGGTCGGTACCAAGAAGGGCGTCTTCATTCTCGATTCCGACGTCTCGCGCCGCGACTGGTCGATGCGTGGACCGTTCTGCGAGACCTGGCCGATCAACCACGTCGTCGGCAATCCCGCCACTGGCGCGATCCATGCCGGCGGTGGCGACGCCTGGTTCGGTCCGGCGGTCTGGACCTCCACAGACCTCGGCCAAAGCTGGACCCATTCGAGCGAAGGCCTGAAATATGCAGAAGGCGAGGAGCCGATCGCCTCGGTCTGGAGCATCAATGCCGACAACGGCGTTCTCTATGCTGGCGTTCAGCCGGCGGGGCTCTTCCGCAGCGACGACCAGGGCAGGACGTGGCGTCATCTGGACGGGCTCCAGAAGCACCCGACGCGGGCCCGCTGGATGGCCGGAGGGGCCGGGCTGACGCTTCATCACATCGTCGTCGACCCGAACGACCGCGACCGCCTCTGGGTCGGGATCTCCTCGGCGGGCGTCTTCTACTCCGCCGACGGTGGCGAAACCTGGGAGCCGCGCAACCGCGGCACGCGCGCCGACTTTCTGCCCGAGGGCGAGAACTACCCCGAATTCGGTCAGTGCGTGCACAGCCTGGCGCTCGCCGCCGGCTCCAGCGAGCGCCTCTACCAGCAGAACCACTGCGGCATGTACCGCACCGACGACGGCGGGCGCACGTGGCTCAGCATCGAGGAGGGCCTGCCGTCCAGTTTCGGCTTCCCTTCGGCTGCGCATCCCGCCGATCCCGACACGATCTTCCTCGCCCCGCTCAACGGCGACACCAAGGGCCGTTTCGTACCCGACGCCAGGGCTGCCGTCTGGGTCAGCCGGGACGCAGGGCGAAGCTGGAAGGATCTCCGCAAGGGACTGCCGCAGAAGAATGCCTATTTCGGCGTGCTGAGGCAGGCGATGGCAACGGACGGCGAGGAAACCGTCGGCGTCTATTTCGGATCGAGCAGCGGGACGCTCTTTGCCAGTGCAGACGAGGGCGCCAGCTGGCGCGCGATCGCCGAGCACCTGCCGACCATCCATTCGGTCGAGACGCTGACGGTCGAGCGGTGAGCGAACGCATCGTCGTCAGGCTGCCGGCCATTCTGGTTGATCTCTTCCCCGGTTCGCGCCGCCGCGTGGAGATGGAGGCGGGCACGGTTGCCGAGATGATGCACGAGCTCGACCGCCGCTGGCCCGGCATGCGCGACAGGCTCTGCGACAGCCGGCCGGCGATAAGGCGCCACATAAACGTGTTCATCGGCGGCGAGCGCGCTTCGCTGGACACGCCCGTGCCGCCGGGAACGGAGGTCTTCGTCCTCACGGCCATAAGCGGCGGCTGAACCGGCCGCCTGGTTGGGGGTGGACGTCGGAACGATCCACGCTATGTTGCGTTGCAACAGACACGATGGGGAACGCAGGCCACGTCCAAGTGACACGACAAGCAGAGCCAGGGCGCGAAGCTTCTGCTCCGCCTGCCGATTTCGACGCGTCGAAGACGGCCTTCTTCTTCGATTTCGACGGCACGCTCGCCGACATCGTCGCGGATCCGGCTGCCGCCGTGATTGATCGCACCACCCTTTCAGATCTCGACAAGCTGCGCCGTCTGTCCGGTGGCGCGCTCGCCATCGTTTCGGGACGCGGCGCCGCAGAGCTGGATCGCTTCCTGCATCCACTGCGACTCCCGCTGGGCGCGGTCCACGGCCTGGAGCGCCGCACCGCCGATGGCCGCCTTCACTGCGCCGAAGTCGACCCGCAGGCGCTCGAAGCGCTGGGTGCCAGGGTGCGCGAATTCGCGGTGCGAACGGGTGGGCTGGTCCTGGAGTTCAAGAGCGCGGCCGTCGCCCTGCACTACAGACAGGCCCCGTCGCTGGGTGAGGACGTGCTGCGCTTCGCGCGCGACGTCGAGGCCGAGATGCCGGCCGTCCATCTCCTTCCCGGGAAGATGGTGGCCGAACTGAAGCTGGGCTCGCGCACCAAGGCCGACGCGATCGCCGCATTCCTTCAGGAAGCACCTTTTGCCGGACGCCGCCCGGTTTTCGCCGGCGACGATCTGACGGATGAGGACGGATTTCGGGCGGTCGATGCGGCCGGCGGCATTTCGGTGAAGGTGGGCCCCGGACCCACGCGCGCTGCTTTTCGTCTCGAAGGCCCGCCGGCTCTGCGCGACTGGCTGGCGCGGGTCTCGACGGGGCTGGAACGCGGTGCGGCAGGGAGCCAGGCATGAACAGCCTTGAACTGGGCGTTATCGGAAACTGCATATTCTCGGCCCTCGTCGACCGCGAGGGCACGGTGGTGTGGTGCTGCCTGCCGCGCTTCGACGGCGATCCCGTCTTCAACGCGCTTCTGTGCGACGGGGAGCGCGGCCCCGGCAGCCGCTTTGCCGTGGAACTCGAAGGGCTGACGTCCTCCGAACAGCACTACGAGCGCAATACGGCCGTCCTGGTGACCACGCTCCACGGCCCCGAGGGCTCGGTGGAGATCATCGACTGCGCGCCGCGCTTCGTCTGGCGCGACCGCATGTTCCGGCCGCAGACGCTGGTCCGTCGGGTGCGGCCCGTCTCGGGCAATCCGCGCATCCGCATCCGGCTCAACCCGAGTTTCGGGCACGGCAAGATCGCGCCGCTGATCGCGCACGGCTCCAACCATATCCGCTACCAGGGGCCGGAATTCTCGCTCCGCCTCGTGACCAGCGCCCCCGCCGACTACGTGCTCGCGGAGACGCCGTTCAACCTGCGCGAGCCGATCGACCTCATACTCGGGCCGGACGAGACGCTGGAGGACGGCGTATCCGACACCGCGCGAAACTTCGTCGAGCGTACCGTCGACTACTGGCACGACTGGGTGGGGCGTCTCGCACTGCCGCTGGAATGGCAGGACGAGGTGATCCGGGCCGCCATCACGCTCAAGCTCTGCACCTATGAACCCACCGGTGCGATCATCGCCGCGATGACGACGAGCATTCCCGAATCGCCGGGCAGCGGGCGCAACTGGGACTACAGATTCTGCTGGCTGCGCGATGCCTTCTTCGTCGTGCGCGCGCTGAACAGCCTCGGCACGGTCCACACGATGGAGGACTACTTCCGCTTCCTGATGGACGTGGTGACGGATGCCGGCGGCGCCCATCTTCAGCCGGTCTTCGGCATCGGCCGCGAGCGCGCGCTGACCGAGGAGGTGCTGGCCGATTTTCCGGGCTATCGCGGCATGGGCCCGGTCAGGATCGGCAATCAGGCACACGAGCACTATCAGCACGACGTCTACGGCAACGTCATCCTCGGTGCCGCGCAGATATTCTTCGACCACCGCATCAGGATGAAGGCTGGGATGACGGAGTTCCGCCGGCTCGAAGCCGCCGGCGAGCAGGCATGGCTGCTCCACGATCAGCCGGATGCAGGCATGTGGGAGCTGCGTTCGCGCGCCCGTGTCCACACCTCCTCGAGCCTCATGTGCTGGGCCGCCTGCCATCGCCTGGGACACATCGCGCGGCGGCTCGAGGAGGCAGAGCGGGCAGCCTTCTGGTTCGCGCGCGCCGAGAAGATCAAGGCGCGCATCCTCGCCGAAGGCTGGTCGGAAAGGCGGCAGGCCTTTGTCGAGAGCTTCGGCGGCGAGCATCTCGACGCAGGCGTCCTGCTGATGGCCGAGGTGGGTTTCATCGATCCGAAGGACCCCCGCTTCATCTCCACGGTCGACGCGCTCGAGAAGACGCTGGCGATCGGCACGCACATGATGCGCTACGAGGCCGCCGATGATTTCGGGACGCCGGAGGTCGCCTTCAACATCTGCACGTTCTGGTGGCTCGATGCGCTGGCGCGGATCGGGCGCACGGAGAAGGCCCGCGAGATATTCGAGACGATGCTGGCCAGCCGCAATCGCCTCGGTCTCCTGTCCGAAGACACGCATCCGGGAACCGGTGAGCTCTGGGGCAATTATCCTCAGACCTATTCCATGGTCGGCATCATCAATGGTGCGAGGCGACTTTCGCGACCCTGGGAGACCGTCATATGAGCCGCCTGGTCATCGTGTCCAACCGCGTTGCCGACCTGAAGGCCACCTCGCAGAAAGGTGGACTGGCGGTCGGTCTGGCCGACGCAGTAAAGGAACGCGGAGGCCTCTGGTTCGGCTGGGACGGCACGACGACCGACCAAGCGACCGCCTCGGCCGAGACGGTGGGGAAGGTGGCGATGGTCGCCACGAGCCTGACGGCGGCCGATTACGAGGAGTACTACCTGGGCTACGCCAACAACGTGCTCTGGCCGCTCTGCCACTACCGGCTAGACCTCGTTAACTACCGCCCCGATTTCTTCCGCGGCTACCGCCGGGTCAACAAGCGATTCGCCTACGAACTCGGCCCCCACCTGCGCGCCGACGACACGATCTGGGTCCACGACTATCATCTCATTCCGCTCGCGCGGCAGCTCAGGCGCGCCGGAAGCCGCCACCGCATCGGCTTCTTCCTCCACATACCCTTTCCGCCGCCGGACCTCCTTTCGGCCTCGCCGAACCATGTCTGGCTGATCGACGTCCTGCTCGACTATGACCTCGTGGGCTTCCAGTCCTCTTCGGATGCCGGCAACTTCCTGCGCTATCTCGAGATGCAGAGGGGCCTTAAGCCGGAACCCGACGGATCGATCCGCCATGCCGGGCGCTCGGTGCATGTCGGGATCTTTCCGATCGGCATCGACGCCGAAGGCTTCGCCGGCATGGCGGACAAAGTCTTCGACGACGTCCAGATCGACAGGCTGCGGAGGCAGATCCTGGGACGCAAGCAGGTCATCGGCGTCGACCGTCTGGACTATTCGAAGGGCCTGCCCGATCGCCTCAAGGCCTTCGAGCGGCTCCTGGAACTGCACCCCGAGATGCACAAGCAGGTGTCGCTGCTCCAGATCGCGCCGCCGACGCGCGAGGACGTGAGCGCCTACACCGCGATCCGCTCCGAGCTGGAAGGCCTCACCGGCGCCATCAACGGCCGCTATGCCGACTTCAACTGGACGCCTGTCCGCTACATCCACCGCAGCGTCGAGCGCGAGAAGCTGGCCGCTCTGTACAGGTCAAGCCAGGTCGGCTTCGTCACGCCCATGCGCGACGGCATGAACCTCGTCGCCAAGGAATACGTCGCCGCCCAGAACGCAGAGGATCCCGGCGTGCTCGTGCTTTCCCAGTTCGCCGGTGCCGCCGAGGAGCTTCAGGAGGCGTTGATCGTCAACCCGTTCGATCAGGACGAAATGGCGCGCAGCCTGCATGCAGCGCTCGTCATGCCGCTCGAGGAGCGTCGCGAGCGCCATTCGGCCTTGTTCGAACGTGTCAGGCGCCAGGACGCCCGGGCATGGCTCGCCGGGTTCCTGGCGGTCCTGGAGGACGGGCAGGATGGCGACGGGGATGCCGAACCGCGCCGCGCGACCGGCTGAGGCTGCCCTCTACAGCTTGCCCGACACGATCCTGCGCCCGAGCGCCCAGCGGTGCACCTCGGACGGACCGTCATAGATCCTGAACGCGCGCACGTCGCGGAAGATGCGCTCCACGACCGTGTCGCGCGTGGTTCCGAGCCCGCCCAGCACCTGCATCGAGCGGTCGACGACGCGCCACACGGCCTCGGAGCAGATCACCTTGGCCATCGAGCTTTCGGTGCCGCCGCTGCCGCCGCCGTCGAGCACCCATGCGCAATGCCATATCGCAAGCCGCGCGACATGCATGTCCATGAGGTTGTCGGCGAGCATGAAGGACACGCCCTCGTGATCGCCAAGCCGCTTGCCGAACGCCATCCGGTTGCGTGCGTAGTCGGCGGCGATCTCGTGCGCGCGCCCGGCCGCGCCGAGCCAGCGCATGCAGTGGGTCAGCCGGGCCGGCGCAAGGCGGACCTGGGCGTAGCGGTAGCCTTCGCCGACCTCGCCGAGCACGGCGTCGGCCGGCAGCCTGAGTCGATCGATCGATAGCACTGCGTGGCCGCCGGAGAAGGACGAATCGATCGTGTCGAGCGTGCGCTCGATGCGGATCGCCGGATCGGGCAGCTCGGCCAGGAACATCGTCGCCTTGCCGTCGGCCGGCCCGCCCTCGACCTTCGCCATGATGATGGCGAAACCCGCGCCCTCCGCGCCGGTGATGAGCCACTTGCGGCCCTCGATCACCCATTCGTTTCCTTCGAGCCGCGCCGTGGTCTGAAGCATGCCGGGATCGGAGCCGGCCCCGCCGGGCTCGGTCATGGCGAAGCACGAGCGGTGTACGCCGGTGGCCAGCGGTTTGAGGAACCGCTCGCGCTGGTCGGGCCGGGCGATCACCTGCAGCATGTGCATGTTGCCCTCGTCGGGCGCCGCGCAGTGGATGGCGATCGGCCCGAGCATCGAATGACCGGCCGCCTCGAAGACGAGCGCCTGTTCGACGTGGCTGAGCGCGCGCCCGCCATATTCGGCGGCAACATGGGGCGCAAACACGCCGGCCTGGCGGGCGAGATCATTGAGTTCCACGCGAAGCGCCTCTGAAGGTCCATGAGCTCCCCAGCGCGGATCGTTCTCGAAGGGGACGACCTTCTCCCTGACGAAGGCCTTGACCTTCTCCGCGAGTTCGATGGCACCTGCGGGCGGGGTGAAGCCGAAGCCTGTCGGGACGTTGCCATGGGTCACGCGCGTTCCTCCGTCTTGTGTCGGGATGCGGCGTTTCTGTCGGGCAGCCGGCCAACGCTGTCAATGCCACGATCCCCAAACCCGGTCTTCGCGCCAACCGGCTTGGCGCGCGCTCGCCGACGGGGATAGTGTAGCTCGCGAAGCAAGGGAGGATCGCGTCCGGATGGCCGACAGGCTCGATCTCGGCACCTGGGACTACGTCATCGTCGGCGCCGGCTCGGCGGGCTGCGTGCTCGCCAACCGGTTGAGCGCGGATCCTGCCAGGCGCGTGCTGCTCCTGGAGGCCGGTGGATCCGACAACTATCACTGGATCCACATTCCGGTCGGCTACCTCTACTGCATGGGCAACCCGCGCACCGACTGGGGCTACTCAACGCGTGCCGAGCCCGGGCTGAACGGGCGCCGGCTGGCCTATCCGCGCGGCCGGGTCCTGGGCGGATGCTCTTCGATCAACGGCATGATCTACATGCGCGGCCAGGCGCGTGACTACGACCAGTGGCGCCAGCTCGGGAATCCCGGCTGGGGCTGGGATGACGTACTTCCGCTCTTTCGCCGCTCCGAGGACCATCACGCCTGCGATGACGAATTCCACGGCCAGGGCGGCGAGATGCGGATCGAGCGTCAGCGCCTTTCGTGGCCCATCCTCGACGCGGTGCGCGAGGCCTGCGAGGAACTCGGCGTCCCGAGGATCGACGACTTCAACCGGGGCGACAACGAGGGCTCGGCCTATTTCGAGGTCACCCAACGCTCCGGCCTGCGGCTCAACGCGGCAAGGGCATTCCTGAAGCCGGCCCGCGGCAGGCCGAACCTGAAGGTCGTCACCGGTGCCCACGCCGAGCGCGTCCTCTTCGAGGGTGCCCAAGCGAAGGGACTGGAGTTCCGCCTCGACGGTCGTCCGGCAAGGGTGGCGGCGGGCCGCGAACTGATCCTGTCGGCGGGATCGATCGGCAGCGTGCAACTGCTTCAGCTCTCGGGAGTCGGGCCGGCGGCGCTGCTCAAGCGGCACGGCATCGAGGTGAGGCACGACCTGCCCGGCGTCGGCGAGAACCTCCAGGATCATCTCCAGATCCGCACCGCCTTTCGCATAACCGGCGCCGCGACGCTCAACGAGCGTCAGTCGACCTGGCGCGGCAAGGCGGGCATCGCACTGGAATATGCGCTCTGGCGGACGGGCCCGATGTCGATGGCGCCGAGCCAGCTCGGAATCTTCATGAAGTCGGACCCGCGGTTCGAGACGGCCAACATCGAGTTCCACGTCCAGCCCCTCACGCTCGACCGCTTCGGAGAGCCCCTGCACGCATTCCCCGCCATCACGGTCTCGGTCTGCAACCTCAGGCCGGAATCGCGCGGTCATGTCCGCATCGTTTCGGCCGATCCCTTCGTCCATCCGGAGATCGCGCCGAACTACCTGTCGACGGATGGCGACAGGCAGGTGGCGGTGGATTCGATCGTCGCGGCACGACGGCTTATGGCGACCCGGCGGATGCAGGCCTATAGGCCTGAAGAGTTCAGGCCGGGTCCCGAGATCGCGACGCCTGAGGAACTGTGGCGTGCCGCCGGGGACATCGCGACGACCATCTTCCATCCGGTGGGAACCGCAAGGATGGGCACGGATCCGATGGCGGTCGTTGACCCCCAGCTTCGCGTTCACGGCGTGACCGGCCTTCGCGTGGTCGATGCGTCGGTCATGCCGACCATCGTTTCCGGCAACACCCATGCGCCCGCCGTGATGATCGCGGAGAAGGCCGCCGATTTCATCCGCGCGGCGTGAGCTGGGAAGGGCGTTTGTCTTCGCCGCATGGTGGCACTATGGTCATGCGACAACTTGGAGAGTTCGAAACCATGTCGCAGCCGACCCCTAGCGGGGCCGCGGCCCCTTCCACCGCCCCTGCCATGCCGATCATGTACACGCGGCCGGAGGCCCTGAACCCTGCCCGCCATGCCGGCCTGGGGCTCGTCGCCCGGCCGGGCTTCGAATTCGCGCGGAAGGTCCATGCCTGTCCCATCATGGCCGCCGAGATGCCAGCCGCCATGCGCACATACCCCGTCGTGTTCACCGGTGCCGACCACATGCCGGTCGTCGTCACCGGCATACGCCGCGACGAGAATCTCTTCGTCGGCGCGGACGGTGCCTGGTCGCCGCCGCATTACGTACCGGGCTATGTCCGGCGCTATCCCTTCGTGCTGTCGGGGCAGGACGGCGCGGGCAAGATGACGCTCTGCGTCGAGCGCGATCCGGACTACGTCGTGAGCCTCGACGGCGCGCAATCTTCCGTGCAGCCCCTCTTCGATGGCGACCAGCCCAGCGAGACCACCAAAAAGGCGATGGCCTTCTGCGAACAGTACCAGGCGATGGTCAACGCCACCCGGGCGATCACGGCGGTGGTAGCGGAACATGGGCTCTTCATTCGAAGAAACGGCAAGGTGACGCTCGACAACGGCGAGGTCGCCAACATCAACGATTTCGACGTGATCGACGAGGCGGCTTTCAACGCGCTTTCCGACGAGGCGTTCATCGCCTTGCGCAAGGCCGGCGCGCTGGCGCTCGTTTATTGCCATTTTGCGTCGATGAACGCATGGCCGGTTCTGCTCTACCAGGCGAACCGCCGACGCGCGGCCAGCGCGGCCTGACCGGTCACGCCGCCCCGCGCGGCAGGGAGTGTTCGGCGCAGAACGTCCTCAACGCCTCGAGTGGCGGCGATCGCGCCTCGATGGTGCGCGGATCGGTGCCGATCAGAGCGATGACGGCCTGCGCCTGGCCTTGCCAGTCGAGCACGGGTGCAGCCGCTGCCACCAGCCCGGGGATGAAGCGCCCGTCGACGGTCGCGTATCCCTGCGATCGCACCGTATCGGCAAGCGCGACCGCGCCGGCCGGCGTCGGGACGAGATCGGGAAACAGGCGGGCACTGGCGGCTGCACGCTCGAGCTCCTCCGCCAGCCGCGTTCGAGTTACCGAAGCCGGCAGGAAGGCGAGGAAGACGCGTCCCGTCGCCGAGGAAAGCAGTGGCAAAGTCGTGCCGAGACCGAGTGACGTGACGACGAAGGACGCGGAACGCTCCCACCGAACCACCGTCGGACCGGCATTGCCCCACACGCACAGCAGCGCGGTGAGGCCGGTCTGGGCTGCCAGCGCAGGCAGGTCGTCGGCAGCCCGGTTGACGGCGTCGTGTCGGGCAATCGCTGCCAGACCGAGTTCGGCCGCCCCGGGGCCGAGATCGTAGCGGCCCGACCGCCCGGTCTGCCGCACCAGTCCTGCATGGACGAATGAGGCGAGATACCGGTGAACCTTGCTCGACGGCATGTCGCATGCGCGCGCAAGCTCGCCGAGCGCTACCGGTCCGTCGAGGCGCGCCATGGCGGTGAGCACGCGCAGCGCGGCGTCGAGCGACTGGATGCCGCCGGCCGCGTCGCCCTCGCTCATCGGACCGGCACTTCGAGCATGTCGCGCAGCCCGTCGAGCGAAGCCGCCCGCAACCTGCCCTCCTGCGGTACGAAGAGACCACGCACCTCGAACCCCTCCAGCACCTTTCGGTCGCCGATGCCGCCACGGTAGGCGAGGCGTAGCGACCGCGCGCGCCATTCCAGGGCCGTGATGGCGACACCGAGCCGGTCGCCTTCCGCGCAAGGTGCCATGAAGGTCGCACCTGCCTCCATCAGCCCTAATCCCGCGGCGCCGAAGCGCTCGCGCAGGACGGATTGGCTGGCGCCGTGCAGACGGAGGAACGCCTGGAACGTGGCGTCGATCCACGCGAAGTAGTTGGGGTAGAAGACGATGCCCGCCGGATCACAATCGCCCCAGCTGACGCTGAACTCGCTGGCGAAGATCGTCTGGTCGGGCACCCAATTTCATTCCGTATAATGAAACCTGTTGCGCCCTATGCAACACATGTTTACTCTCTCTGTCAAGCGGCGTCGGTTCGGGGAGGAGGCGCATGGTCGAATTGCGCTCGGTGGAGGTGGTAGGCGGCGGCCCCGCCGGCCTCTACGCGGCGATGCTGATCAAGCGCGCCATGCCTGCAGCGCGCATACGCGTGACCGAGCAGAACCCGGACGGCGCGACCTTCGGCTTCGGCGTCGTGTTCTCCGACCAGGCGCTCGACTTTCTCAGGGCGGACGACCCGACGACCCACGACCTGATCGCTCCGCTCATGGAACGCTGGCGAAACATGACGCTGGTCCATCGCGGCCGCACGGTGACCATCGACGGGATCGGCTTCGCCGCGATCGGGCGTCTCGAACTCATCGGCCTACTGCAGCGGACGGCGCGCGCCGCCGGGGTGGAGATCCGGCACGCCACGCAACTGACCACCCTCGATGGCATCGACGCGGACCTCGTCATAGGGGCCGATGGCCTGAATTCGCTCGTGAGACGTTCGGCCGAAGCGACGTTCGCGCCGAGGCTCGAACATTTCTCGAACCGCTTCGCCTGGTTCGGCGCGCCCGTCTCGTTCGACACGCTCACCCAGACCTTTGTCGAGATCGGTCGCGGCGCGCTCAATGCCCACCACTACCGCTACGCGCCCGGCCTCTCGACCTTCATCGTGGAATGCGACGCCGCGACATTCGAGGCGCACGGCTTCGGTGACATGGACGAGGCCGCCTCGGCCGAGGCCTGCGCCGCGATCTTCGCCGATGCGCTTGGTGGCGCGAAGCTGCTGACCAACCGCTCGAACTGGCGCCGGTTTCCAAGGCTGTGGTGCGAGAACTGGGTATCCGGCAACCGCGTGCTCGTGGGCGACGCGGCGCATACCGCCCACTTCTCGGTAGGTTCCGGGACCCGCCTCGCCATGGAGGACGCCGTCGCACTGGCCGGCGCGCTGCGCGAGGAGCGCGACCTCGCCTCGGCCTTGGCCGCCTATCAGGATCGCCGCAGGCCGATCGCCCGCAAGATCGTCGATGCGGCGAACAGCTCGGCCGGCTGGTACGAGCGTTTCCCCGAAAAGATGCGCCTTGCGCCGCTGGATTTCGGCTTCGACTACATCACGCGTTCCGGCCGCGTCGATCTCGATCGCCTGCGCCGTTCCTCGCCGCAATTCATGGCGGCATGGGCAGCGCGCGAGCGCGTGGACGATCCTGTCGGCGAAACGCCCGGATCGACCGAGATCGGCTTCGACAAGGCGGATCACCCGAACTGCTCGTCCATCCTCTATGACAATATGGCGCAGAACGCCGATCGCACGGCGGTCGTGGGTCTTCTGGGCATGCTGACCTATCGAGAGCTCTGTGCCGAGGCGTCGCGATGGGGCAACGCCTTCGCATCCTTCGGTCTGGCGCGCGGCGAGCGCATCGCCTTCTTCCTCGACGACACGCCCACCTACCCCGCCGCCTTCTTCGGCGCCGTTCGGGCGGGGTTCGTGCCGGTGCTCCTCAACACCCAGACGACACCCGACCTGCTCCGCTTCTACCTCCAGGATTGCGGCGCACGGCTGGCCCTGTGCGAGGCGGAGTTCGCGGGCCTCTTTTCGGACGAAGTCCGCCGCGGCACGGCGCTCGAACGCGTCGTCGTGGCCAACGGCGACGCCCCCGGCGGCATGTCGGGCGCGGCAGATTTCGTCGCCGGCCAGCCGGCCGATCTCGTCTGCGCCGACACCGGTCCCGACGACATGGCCTTCTGGATGTATTCCTCCGGCTCGACAGGCCGGCCCAAGGGCATTGTCCATCTCCACCACGACATGGCCTATACGCAGGCCGCCTACGCGCGGAACTTCCTCGATCTCTCGCCGGACGACGTCTGCTTCTCGGTACCGAAAGTGTTCTTCGCCTACGGTTTCGGCAACGCCTTCACGTTTCCGTTCTCGGTGGGGGCCGCCAGTCTCCTGATGCCGGGCCGACCGGAACCCTCGCGCATACTCGACATGATCGAGCGCTTCCGGCCCACGGTGTTCTTCGGTCTTCCCACGCTCTACACCGCCCTTTGCCGGGCAGAGGGCGCCGCGGCGCGCGACCTTTCCTCGCTAAGGCTTTCGATCTCGGCCGCCGAGACCCTGTCCGAGGACGTCTTCAACGCCTGGAAGACCCTGACGGGGCTGAGCCCGGTGGAGGGTCTCGGCTCGACCGAGATGCTCCACATCTACCTGTCGAACCGCCCCGGCGACGAGCGTCCCGGCTCGGCAGGACGCCGTGTTCCCGGATACGAGGTCGAGCTCCGCGATCCGGATGGCCGCGTCGTGGCCGATGGCGAAGATGGAGTGATGTTCGTACGCGGCCATTCCTCGGCCCCATGCTACTGGAACCGGCCCGACAAGACCAAAGAGACCATGCGCGGAGACTGGATCCACACCGGCGACCGCTTCGTTTGCCGGGACGGCCACTATTATTTCCAGGGTCGCGCCGACGATCTGGTCAAGATCTCGGGTCAGTGGGTCTGGCCGCTGGAGGTGGAGCGCTGCCTGGCCGAGCATCCGTATGTCCACGAATGCGCGGTGATCGCACATCCACTGCCCGACAGGCGCATGACGCTGCGCGCCTTCGTGGCGTTGCGGCCCGGGCACCGCTCCGGCGATGTCGAGACCCGTCTGCTCCAAGATCACGTGAGAGAACGCCTCATGCCCTACAAATATCCGCGTCTCGTGGATTATCTGCCCGAGATGCCCAAGACCGGCACCGGGAAGATCGACCGACAGGCGCTCATGCGCCTGGCCATGGGAGGAGAGTGATGCATCAGCCGCCGAAAGAGACGCCCGAGCGGCGCGCCTTCTACGACCGCATCGACAAGAAGAACCTTACGCCGCTCTGGACGGTCATGGGTGCGCTGATAACCCCCGAGCCGCGCTCGAACTGCCGGCCCGCCGTCTGGCGCTTCGACGAGATACGCGAGGCAATGGTCGAGGCCGGCGGGCTCATCACCGCCAGGGAGGCCGAAAGGCGCGTGCTGATCCTCGAAAACCCGGGCCTGCGCGGGGAATCGAAGATAACCACCTCGCTCTACGCCGGCATCCAGCTCGTACTCCCGGGCGAGGTGGCGCCCGCCCATAGGCATACCCAGTCGGCGCTGCGCTTCGTGCTCGAGGGGTCCGGTGCCTTCACCGCGGTCTCCGGCGAGAAGACCGTCATGGAGTTCGGCGATTTCGTCATAACCCCGCCCATGGCCTGGCACGATCACGGAAACGAGACGGATGCGCCGATGTTCTGGCTCGACGGGCTGGACATCCCGCTGGTCTCCTTCCTCGATGCCTCCTTCGCCGAGGGCATGGACGAGGACCAGCAGCCCGTCACGCGCATGGCCGGACAGTCCTATGCCGAGTTCGGGCACAATCTGATGCCGGTGGACGCGCCGCGGTCCGGCCACGTCTCGCCGATCTTCAACTATCCCTACGCGCGCAGTCGCGAGACCCTGGAAGCGTTGAGAAAGGGCGGCGCGCCGGATCCTTGCCACGGCTGGAAGCTGCGCTACACCAATCCGATCGACGGCGGCTGGGCCATGCCCACCATCGGTACCTGCATCCAGCTGCTACCCGACGGATCGACAACCCCTTACCGTTCGACTGACGCGACGGTCTTCGCCTGCGCGGAAGGGAAGGGCCGGAGCCATGTCGGCGATACCGTGCTCGAATGGGGCGCACGCGACGTCGTCGTCGTTCCGTCCTGGCAGCCGGTTGTCCACGAGGCCGACGGCGATGCGGTGCTGTTTTCCTATTCGGACAGGCCGGTTCAGGAAAAGCTCGGCCTGTGGCGCGAACGTCGCGGCAATGCATGAGAAGGGAACGAGCCCCGCATGACTGACTACGCTTTTCCGCCGCAGCCCGTTCCGACGGTCGCGATCGCCGGCACCGGGCGCCGGTTTCCCGTCCGTCGCATATTCTGCGTCGGGCGCAATTACGCCGCCCATGCCCGCGAGATGGGCAAGGATCCGGATCGCGAGCCCCCCTTCTTCTTCACCAAGCCCGCTGATGCCGTCGTCGACGCCCGGGCCGAAGTGTCGGCGGCTATCCCCTTCCCGCGCCTGACCGGCAATCTGCATCACGAGATCGAGCTGACGGTCGCGATCGGCAGGGATGGTGCGGACATTCCCGTCGAGCGCGCGCTCGATCACGTCTTCGGTTATGCGAGCTCAATCGATCTCACCCGGCGCGACCTTCAGACGGAGGCGAAGGACATGGGCCGCCCCTGGGACTGGGGCAAGGCGTTCGACCAGTCGGCCCCGATCGCTGCCATCCATCCGGCTGCCGATGTCGGGCATTTCGCGAAAGGTCGAATCTGGCTTTCGGTCGACGGTTCGATCCGCCAGGACGCCGACGTCGCCGAACTGATCTGGCCGGTGGCGGAAATCATCTCCATCGTCAGCAGGTCCATGGTGCTCATGCCCGGCGATCTCGTCATGACCGGGACGCCGGCGGGCGTCGGCCCCATCGTGCCGGGTCAGACGGTGCGGGGCGGGATCGACGGACTGAGCGACGTGATGCTGCGGGTCGGATAGAAGCCCGGAGCCTTGCGGGCCGCTAGATCGCCGTGCGTCCGACCGGACGCACAAAGGACGATCTGCACTATTGGATAAGCATCGGATAATCGGATTCCACTTTCGGTCCGATGCTCTAGCTGCCCGGCTTGCAGCGGCCGTCCATGACGACGAGGTTGCCGCTCTCCGCGCAGCGATCGCTTGGCCCGGCGGCCCAGATGTATGCGAGAAGCGCGCCCGCCGCTAGGCTGGCGAGGAGGAGCATGCGGGCGATGCCGAGCGGTGCCCGGCTATGGTCACTGGAGGCAGCCACGGCGCATTCCGGTAACACGAGGTTTCATCGTGTTACATATAAGTCATTCCACGCCGCGCGCCAATCCCGCATTCGGGTGAGATTTCGTTAACCTTTACCACGCGGCAACGAAAAACCCCGGCGGATCGCTCCGCCGGGGTTCCTTTTCAAGTCGCCTGTGAGGGCGATCAGTCGTCCTTGCCGCCACGGCCCTTGAGCGCCGCGCCCAGGATGTCACCGAGCGATGCACCGGAATCGGTGGAGCCGTACTGGGCGACCGCTTCCTTCTCCTCGGCGATTTCGAGCGCCTTGATCGAAACCTGCAGCTTGCGCGTCTTCTTGTCGAAGGAGATCACGCGGGCATCCACCTTCTGGCCGACCGAGAAGCGCTCGGGGCGCTGCTCGTCGCGGTCGCGCGAAAGGTCGGAACGCCTGATGAAGGTCTCGACGCCGTGGTCGACGAGCCGCACCTCGATGCCGCCATCCTTGACGTCGATCACCTCGCAGGTGACGACGGCGTTCTTGCGCAGTTCGCCGGAGGAGGCGGCCTCGCCGACCGCGTCGCGGCCGAGCTGCTTGATGCCGAGCGAGATGCGCTCCTTGTCGATGTCCACGTCGAGGACCTGGGCCTTCACCACGTCGCCGCGGTTGAACTCCTCGATCACCTGTTCGCCCGGACGGTTCCAGTCGAGGTCCGACAGATGCACCATGCCATCCACGTCGCCGTCGAGGCCGATGAACAGGCCGAACTCGG
>VFQR01001120.1_pt1 | contig 22773 bp, 18 predicted proteins | sample 3512321 | NCBI WGS metagenome assembly VFQR01 (sample SAMN10412374, study PRJNA504923) | tailings metagenome | isolation source: Relicate 3 Philex TSF1 revegetated site | place: Philippines: Tuba, Benguet | collected 2017-08-29 | reverse complement strand
AGCCCACTGATGTGGCGTTCTGCGAGAATTTGGATAGCTTCCTTGAGTGGAGTTTGTGCCTGAACCACAATCGGATCGCGGCTCATCACGTCGCCAACGGTTTTAGGCATTTGTTTACTGACACCATTTATCAAAGTCCCTGGGATTATTGTAGAAAATTGCGGCACTCAACCTGATGCAATTAATAGATTGTTACGGGATTGGAAATGGGGATTGAAGAGTGGTGACTGGTCAATATGGTTCGGATAAGCAGTATGAACTTCCCTTGTGGTCTGGGAAAAGGGGAAGGGGTAAGGGGGAAAGGTGAAAGGGGAAGGTGAAAGGGGAAAGGTGAAAGGGGAAAGGGAAAGGTGAAAGGGGAAAGGTTTCAAATACATCAGACCTTTTGTACAAGAGTGCTTTTTGCACTCTTGTGGTCAAAGAGATGCATCTTTATTGGGGAAAGGGAAAATACCAAACATGCAACCCCTTTTCCCAACTTCTCTTAGAAGTCTATCCTTTCCCCCTTTCCCCTTCCCCTTTTCCCGACTTCTCTTAGAAGTCTATCCTTTCCCCTTTCCCCTTTCCCCAAACCATACTGGGTGAGTGGGGAGTTATTATTCTCTCCCTCATCTCCCCTTAAGAGCATCAATAATTTGAATATTTGCTTTCGGAAAATCAAACTTTTCAAGTTCTTCCAAGCTTACCCAGCGAATTTCGTCGCATTCTAAAGGTTGGGGAACACCTGCAACATGACGACACTGATGTACTGTTAGGGTAACGCGCAAATCTGTATAAGTATGATCGACAGTAATTAAATGTTCTCCCACTTCAATTGCTATTCCCAGTTCTTCTGTTATTTCTCTTTGAATACACTCTTGGATGGTTTCACCAGGCTCAACCTTACCACCAGGAAATTCCCACAAACCACCCATCGCTCCTTGTGGACGACGGCGGTCAATTAAGATTTGCTTTTGGTCATTCCAAATTACGGCAACACCAATGATTTTATGAGGCGGGAAAGAAGTAGTTGGATTCATGGTTTATGGAAGTGGAAGATGGGAAGTGTGGGGGATGTAGCTTTAGCTTCTCTTTAAGAGACGCTAGCGCCAACCCGCAGGGTGGGAGACAAGGGAGATGTGGTAGAGGGGCAAGGGAGTAGGGGAGAATAATAACTCCCCACTCATCCAATACGGTTCGGTTAAAGGGGAAAGGGGAAAGGGGAAAGGGAAAGGTTTCAAATACATCCAAATCCCCTTACGCCTTAACCTTTTCCCAGACCACAAGGGAAGTTCATACTACTGCTTATCCGAACCGTATTGACCAGTCAACAGTTAACAGTCAACACTCAACACTCCCAACACCTTATAACAAAACTCGGCAGACTAGTTTTAAATCTGCCGAGTTTGTATTGATTGCGAATCTGATTTATCGCTGATTGTTTATGCACACGTTTTTGTTATTCATTTAAAAATGCGCCTCTGATTTGACTAATTCCCAAATTAACCAGGTTTCGAGAAAAATGAATTAAAAATTCTGCATTCCTCTGCACTGTTTGAGTATCAATTTCAATTCAAGTTCGCTTGTACTTTGCTTTTGGTCAAATACTTATGTAATGCATTAAGGGAAATTCTATGCTAGCCATGACTGTGAGTGACTTTAGCCCAATCATATTAAATTTCCTGAATTTTACAGCGAACTATAGCCACAAACTGGAGATTGGGGACTGGTGATTGGGTAAAAAGTCTTTTGTGTCTGAGTTTTAGCATATGTTTGATGTCCTAAACACCTTGGTTGTTGCTATACAACTCAGGTCAAATACACAACCATGAGTCTCAAAATTAAGTGATAAATCTGTTTGACTTCCCAATTCTGCTGTAATGCTTTTAGTCAATTTCGCTGTTGTTAGTTTCAGTTCCTTGTAAGGCGATTTCAAAATTCATTCTTTGTTCAGCGTTACGCAAGAAATAACCGCTAATCATCGCAGAGGCCAAAAGCCGACCCAGACTTTCGCGACTTGTGGTTATTGCAACGCCAAAGTGTTCTGAAGGTAGGTTTCCCAATAGTCCTGTGATGTTACGTTCCATCACTTGAAAAACTTCGGGAGAAGTAGGTTTAGATAGTTGGGTAACTGTCTCAGGACTTAAGGATTTAACGTATTGCCATAGCAAATCGCTAGTTTCTGATTCCCCATTGAAAAATTCTGAAACGCGATTGGATGGATTATTCATTTTCTATCTCCTTGGCTAGAATTTTTAGCTACGGTATTGGTAATTTGGAGACTAAATGCCTTTTGGGTATTTGTTGTAACTAATTTACTTAGTCTTCCTGTTAAATAATGTAACAGGCTCTCCTATTGTTGAAAGTGGGTGTAACCGTACCAAAACCAGCGTATTTTCTCACCAATTGGTCAGTAGTTATGAGACATTGGGTATGGGGAGATAGGGAGATGAAGCACAGAGGCACAGGAGAATATAATTCCCCAGTCACCAGTCACCAGTCAACAGTCAACAGTCAACACTCTAATGACTAATGACTAATGACTAATGACCAATGACTAACTTGCCAAGTATTCATCTATGTTGGCTTTGGATTTACGAAGTTTGGTCAAGGCTTCTCGTTCGATTTGCCGGACTCGTTCCCGGCTAATATTGAGGATTTCACCAATTCTTGCCAGAGTCAGTGCTTGGCCGTCAGTTAATCCAAAGCGCAGTGTAATTACTTCCCTTTGTTGTGGCGTTAGATCGCCCATGAGGCGTTCTAAGTCATAAGATAAGGAAGATTGCATGACAAATTCTTCTGGAGATGCTCCTGGATCTTCCAGCATTTCACCAAGTTCGGTGTCGTAGTTATCACCCAAGCGCAAATCCAACGAAAGAGGCAAACGCGCCTTTTCTAGATACTCTCGCACTTGCTTCGGGGTCAATTCCAATTCTTGAGCTAGCTCGCTGGCTGTGGGAGCGCGTCCCAATTTTTGAGACAATTGCCGCTGTGCTTTTTTAATTTTATTTAATTTTTCAGTTATGTGGATAGGCAGTCGAATAGTACGCGCTTTTTCCGCTATGGCACGGGTGATAGCTTGGCGAATCCACCAATAGGCATAGGTAGAAAATCTATAACCTTTGGTGGGGTCAAACTTTTCTACACCGCGTTGCATTCCGATACTACCTTCTTGGATTAAATCCAGTAAATCGACGTTGCGCTTAATGTACTTTTTAGCAACGGACACCACTAGCCGCAAATTGGCTTCTACCATCTTGCGCTTGGCAATTTCACCATCAGCGATCGCTTCGTTCAACTCTTCTGGTTCTAATAGTGCTGCTTTCGCCCACTCTTCTAGAGTTGGTTCGCGACCTAACTGGTTGGCAAGACTTTCCCGCGATTCGTGCAAAGCCGTTGAACGTTGCACCTGCTTACCATAAAAAATCTCTTCCTCGTGGGTTAAGAGTGGCACACGGCCAATCTCACGCAGGTAAGTCCGCACGAGGTCTGTGGCTGTCTGGGCGGTCTTCATGGCGCTACTCTTTGGTAATGATGGGTTTGATGGTAGGGTCATTCAGGGATAGATGCTCTTGATGGGTGCTACCCAGTCTGACTGGGAATCCAAACTATGCTTTGCAACTTACGCGCCCGATAAATTCGGCTGCTCATAAATGATCAAAATTGAGCTTCTTAACTGCTAAAAGTTACAGTTATTTCCCGCTTTACACAAGTATCTACAGTTAGATAAAAGGTAATTTCTTAAACATTCTTCTATTAGATTAATATTAACAATTGTAACCTTTCTGATAAGGTTTTGGCTATATATCTGAATAAATTTCCTGGTTATTCCAGTTTATGAAGTAGTTTTTTCCTTTCAATAAAGCCTCAAAGAGGATTTCACTACTTATCTGGCAAAAAGAAACTTCCTCATATTTGTTAAAATATCTCAATGAGAACTATAGTCATTCTCTTATAACAATTGTTTAATTTTTGGGAATGGGGCATGGGGAAAGGGAAAGGGGTAAAGGGTAAAGGGAAAGGGGTAAAGGGAAAGGGGGAAAGGGTAAAGGGAAAGGGGTAAAGGGGAAAGGGGAAAGGGGAAAGACTAAATTTATTCCTTTTCCCTTTAACCTTTAACCTTTTCCCCATCTCCCCATCTCCCCATCTCCCCATCTCCCCCATCTCCCCCATCTCCCCCATCTCCCGATCTCACCACTCCCTACTTTTTCGCAATCTTGCAATATTCTTGGATGACTTTTACATCCAAGGTCGTATTTTGTAAGGAACGAATGGCGGCGACGGTAGCTTTTGCGCCTGCAATGGTGGTTATGATAGGGATTTTGTAAGCCAAGGCTGTGCGGCGGATTAACCTGGCATCGGTTTGGGCTTCTTCTCCTGAAGGTGTGTTGATAATCAGTTGGATTTTCTGATTTTTGATTGCATCTAGGACGTGGGGTCGTCCTTCATGGAGTTTCAGTACTAATTCAACATCTAAGCCCTGTTCGCGAAGAACCCGGCGCGTACCAAGTGTGGCCATCACGTTAAAGCCTAAATCGATAAATTCTTTCACCACAACTGCGGCAGTTGCTTTATCGCGATCGCTCATTGAAACAAAGACGGTTCCGCTTAGTGGTAAACGCTCTCCAGCACCCAATTCCGCTTTGGCAAAGGCTCGGCCAAAGTCGCTGTCAATCCCCATCACCTCACCAGTGGAGCGCATTTCTGGGCCTAATATTGTATCAGTTCCAGGGAATTTATTAAAGGGTAATACAGCTTCCTTAACAGCAATGTGGGTGGGGATGATTTCCTCGGTGAAGTTTAGCTCCTCTAAGGTTTTCCCTGACATGATTAAGGAGGCTAGTTTGGCTAACTGGACGCCCGTTGCTTTAGAAACAAATGGCACTGTACGAGAGGCGCGGGGGTTGGCTTCGAGAATGTAAACTTGGGGAGAATAGCCGCTTGCACCAATGACGGCAAACTGAATATTCATCAATCCCACCACTGACAAGGCCTGGGCTAGTTGCACAGTCCATGTGCGAATTTGGTTGAGAACTGCTGGTGGTAAGGAAATGGAAGGTAGGGCACAAGCAGAGTCTCCTGAGTGAATTCCTGCTTGCTCGATGTGTTCCATAATACCGCCGATGACAACTCGTCCTGTATGGTCGGCGATGGCATCAACATCGACTTCAATGGCATTTTCTAAAAACTTATCAATTAAAATTGGATGGTCTGGTTCTACTTGCACCGCAAAGGTCATGTAGCGTTCCAACTCGGCATCGGAATAAACTATTTCCATCGCTCTTCCCCCCAACACATAGCTAGGACGCACCACCACTGGATAGCCAATGCGTTTGGCCACAATCAACGCATCTTCGTAACTGCGAGCAATACCGTTGGGTGGTTGAGCAATATTCAACTCCTTGAGAATTTTTTCAAATCGCTCTCGGTTTTCTGCCATATCAATGGAATCTGGGGATGTACCCCAAATTTTGGGAATTGGGCATTGGGAGTTTTCCTCAGTCCCCAGTCTTTGCAAATATTGTTGCAGTGGAACAGCTAACTTCAATGGTGTTTGTCCGCCAAACTGGACTATTATGCCGACAGGATTTTCAGCTTCGATGATATTTAGGACATCTTCTTTTGTTAACGGCTCGAAGTAAAGGCGATCGCTGGTATCATAATCTGTGGAAACTGTCTCTGGGTTGGAGTTGACCATAATTGTCTCGTAGCCTGCTGCTTTCAAGGCATAGGCGGCGTGACAACAACAATAGTCAAACTCAATTCCCTGGCCAATGCGGTTCGGGCCACCGCCCAAAATCAAAACTTTGGGCTTAGTCGCTGGTAAAACTTCTGTTTCTCCTTCGTAGGTAGAATAGTAGTAAGGAGTAAACGCTTCAAACTCCGCTGCACAGGTGTCTACAGTTTTGTAAACTGGGATCACTTCTAGTTGTTGGCGATAGCTGCGGACTTCATCTTCGGTGGTTTTGGTGGCATAGGCAATCTGGCGATCGCTAAATCCATTCCGCTTCACATCATAAAGTTGCTCTTTTGTCAATTCTTTTAACGATGTGCGCTTGAGGAATTTCTCGATATCCAGAATTTGCTGCATTTTATCCAGGAACCAGGGGTCAATACCAGTGAGTTCATAGATTTCCTCAGCACTGATTCCTAGCTGTAAGGCATGACGCACAGCAAAAATGCGATCGGGATTTGGTGTCCGCAGCAGGGCGCGAATTTGTTCGCCACTGGGTAATTTTTCGGCTTTGTCGCAACCCCAGCCAGCACGTCCGGTTTCCAGAGAACGCAGTGCTTTTTGGAAGGATTCGTTGAAAGTCCGGCCAATTGCCATTGCTTCCCCCACTGATTTCATTTGCGTTGTCAGCACTGGTTCCGAACCGGGGAACTTTTCAAAGGCAAAGCGGGGGATTTTTGTAACTACGTAGTCAATTGTTGGTTCAAAGGACGCCGGAGTTTTCTTAGTGATGTCATTTTTAATTTCATCCAAAGTGTAGCCTACAGCCAACTTTGCTGCCATTTTGGCAATGGGGAAACCCGTAGCTTTAGAAGCTAAAGCCGAACTACGGGACACGCGGGGGTTCATTTCAATCACCACCACATCTCCGGTGACAGGATTAACGGCAAATTGAATATTAGAACCGCCAGTTTCCACACCTATCTCGCGGATGATTTTAATTGCCATATCCCGCAGCCTTTGATATTCTTTATCAGTGAGGGTTTGGGCGGGAGCCACGGTAATGGAGTCCCCGGTATGGATGCCCATAGGGTCAAGGTTTTCGATGGAGCAGATAATCACCACGTTATCTGCAAGGTCGCGCATCACTTCGAGTTCGTATTCTTTCCAACCAAGTAAAGACTGGTCAATAAGAATTTGAGAAACAGGGCTAGCATCGATACCAACCTGTGCCATTTCCTCAAATTCCTCTTGGTTGTAAGCAATACCGCCGCCACTTCCGCCCATTGTAAAAGCAGGACGAATAATCAGGGGATAAGTACCAATTTCGCGAGCGATGGCTTTTGCTTCATCCAAAGATTCGGCTGTGCCACTGGGACATACAGCTACCCCAATTTTTGCCATTGCCTCACCAAAAAGTTTTCTATCTTCGGCTTTTTCAATGGCTGGCAGTTTGGCTCCGATTAACTCAACGCCGTACTTTTCCAAAGCGCCATTTTTGGCTAAAGCAACAGCGATATTCAGAGCAGTTTGTCCTCCCATCGTTGGGAGTAGAGCATCAGGGCGTTCTTTGGCGATCACTTTTTCGACCAATTCCGGAGTCAGCGGCTCAATGTAAGTGCGATCGGCCGTTTCCGGGTCGGTCATAATCGTTGCAGGGTTAGAGTTGACCAACACCACCTCATAGCCTTCTTCTCGCAACGCTTTGCAGGCTTGAGTGCCAGAGTAGTCAAACTCACAGGCTTGTCCAATCACAATTGGGCCAGAGCCTAACAGTAGAATCTTCCGGAGGTCATCACGGCGGGGCATAGTATTTGCCTTGGAGTACGAGAATACAAATCCTGATTATTTTAAGGGTGTTTACCCCCTATCGTACTTTTTATTATTAAGTTTTCTAACTTGAACGGGGGCGGGGAGATTAGAGAGATGACAAAGATGAGGGGACAAGGAGAATAATTTCTCTGTCAACAGTCAACAGTCAACACCCCCATACCCAATGCCCCATACTCAATAGAGTATTTCCTATTTCTAAATTTTATTGAATTATGATGCTAAATTACTCCTGGCTCTTGCAAATATTTTTTATTTACTTTGATGAAAATTTTCAATAAATGCCGATTGATGATGACAAATATTTGGCTGTTTATTTATAACAACTAGTTTAGCGATATCAAAATATATGTTGAATAACTAATTGCTAAATATTTTCAAGGTTAAATTCTGATGTAAATATGTTGACTTAGATTAAAAATGGCAGAGAAATAGGAATCCTACTCTCTGCCACCTTTTATAATCTTTTAAGAGTTAATACCGCTGATTTTTTCTTGCGCTGTAGGTAGAAAAATCTAGATTATGAGAGTTTTAGCTTTGAGCAGCTTGAACAAAGCCCAAGGTTAAGCTGTCTTTAGCGAGGAAGTGGGACAAATGATAAGCACGTTCCTCAGTTTTTAACAAAATCTTTTCGTAGAGATAGCGTGTAGCCCGATCCCCTAAACTCTCTGCCTGAGCAGCTTGGCGACGAATCACACCAATGATTGCTTGTTCGGCAGCTAGGTCATTTTCTACCATTTGGCGGGCAGAATATACGCCATCTGGTTCTTGTTCAAAACAGGTTAATTCTGCTAGTTTACTGAAGGTCGCAACTGGCACACCACCCAGTCCATCCAAGCGCTCTCCAATTTCGTGGATGTGGTCTTGCACTTCATTGTAGCTTTCGTTAAAAAACTCATGCAGAGAGTAAAATTCTGCACCTTCCACTACAAAATGATGCTTTTGGTACTGCAAGTAAAGTGCTTGAAAACTAGCTAATACAACGTTAAATCCTTCTGTAACTGGGGCAGTTACACTGCGATCTAGCAGTACAGGATTGTCATATACATGACCAAAATTTCGTAACAAAGTTTGCGTTTCAGACATTGTTCTCCTCGCTCTTTAACAGTTACAGTTTTTAACTGCTTAGTCTTTATATACTAACATTTTCACAATAATGGCAAGGCCTATTTGCTATGACGAAATTTTTAATTATTAGCTAGAAAAATTATCATTTTATTTATTTGTTGAATGTCAGAGATTGGGGCATGGGGCATTGGGCATAGGGCATGAGGAGGGAGAGAAGAGGACAACGGGACAAGGAAAATAATCCTTAACTCCTCACTCCTAACTCCTAACTCCTAACTCCTAACTCCCAATGCCCTATGCCCTATGCCCAATGCCCAATGCCCAATGCCCAATGCCCCATACCCAATGCCCAATGCCCCATACCCAATGCCCCATCCCCAGCAATTATTTTTTTTCAAAGTTAATGAGAATTGTTTGCACTTAAGGTATGCTGGTTTTAAGAGGTTAAACTCCCATGACTTTCCAAAAGTAAGAAGTTATATCGCGGTATTTACTGCAAGTTTGTTGCACTTTGAGGGCAATTCTCTTGAAATCGTCTAGTTCAGAAGTCGAAAAAAAACACGTTGTAGAAGTTAATTGGGCAGACCGTTGGCAAGTCTATCAACGGCTACAGGAGTTGGACATTCCGTGTAGTTGTGTGACTAATCAGCCATTACAAGTTGAAATTAGTTCTCCCACTGCGGCTATTCAACTTTGGAGTGTGATGCGGCGATTTGCAGTTTCTCGTCAAGACCAAATCTCGACTCTTGAATGCTGCTGGAAAAGTCGTTATCAAAAGCCTTAATCTACGTGGCCAATTTTTACCTGGTGCTGAAAAAATCGCTGTAGCTAGCTTGTATGAGTTAAAAGGAGGTTAAAAAATGGGTGCATGTCAGAGTTTAGAAGTATCGGAATTTTGCCTTGAGGGCAGGTTTATTGATTTTGTTATGAAAGATGGTTATAAGCTAAAGGGCTTATTGCTGAGTACTCATGAGGGTGAATGTTATGTGAAACTGGCTAAACATTTACGGGCTGCTTTTGATTTGCGGCTACCACGAGGTACTTGGCTACAAGTTTTTGGTTACAAAAAATACGATATAAAAAAAGACAAAGTTACACTCAAAGCCGAACGAGTGATGGCGGCGCGTTCTGAAATGGCGAGAGTTCAAGCTATTGCTGCACCACAAGAACCCCCATCAATTGATAGTGGGAAGGTAAGACCACCGAAGACGAAAGCAACAATTTTGGTGTGTCAAAAGTCTGATTGCATGAAACGCGGTGGTAGAGGAGTTTGTCAGGCTTTAGAAGCTGCTTTAAGCGATCGCGGTTTAGAAGACCAAGTTACAATCAAGGGCACTGGTTGTATGAAAAACTGCAAAGGCGGGCCAAATGTAGTTATGCCCGATAAAACCCGCTACAGCCAAATTCAAGCATCACAAGTCCCAGCACTGATGAATAAGCATTTTGCTGACAAAGGTTTAGACCCCCAACCACCAGAAAGTTTTAAAGAAGTACCAATAATTAACCCCAAGTTTTGCTGAGGTCGATAGTAAGACCTGAACTACTTAATGAGAAAATCTAATAGTAAGTTTTTAGTGTGTTCCCTGGATACTCGGCAGTAGTCTTTGAAAGATTTTTGCAAGAGTTATGGATATAGCTATGCCTTATACGGTTCGGTTAAAGGGGAAAGGGGAAAGGGGAAAGGTTTCAAATACATCCTTTACCCCTTACCCCTTAACCCTTTCCCAGACCTGGGAGTTAGGAGTGAGGAGTTAGGAGTTAGGAGTTAGGAGTTATTCTCCCTCATCTCCCTTGTCTCCCCATCTCCCTTGTCTCCCCATCTCCCTTATCTCCCCATCTCCCTCGTCTCCCTCATCTCCCTCATCCCACCAGTAAGTTTTCTTCCGGATAATGAATTCTAGTAGGCCGCGGATCTCCTAGTATGGCGGACATTAGTAGCAAAACACCTACTCGTCCAACATACATGGTGATAATTAAGATTAGTTTGGCTGCTATGGATACGGTTCCTGTGATACCTGTGGAAAGTCCTACGGTGGCGAAGGCTGATACTACTTCAAACAAAATTTGAATAAAATCCAAAGTTGGATCTGTGAGACTGATTAAAGTAGTCGCTAAAATCAGTGTGGTTACCGAACCCACTAATACACCCACGGCTTTCAAAATTAAAGATATTGCTATCTTGCGTTCGTATAATAAAACTTCTTCTTTGCCCTGTAGAATTGCTTTGGTGCAACTAGTTAAGACTCTCAGGGTTGTTGTTTTCATACCCCCTCCCGTACCACCTGGACTCGCACCAATAAACATGAGGGCAATTGTAATAAATAAACCAGCTGTGGTCATTTTACTAATGTCAATGGTGTTAAAGCCAGCAGTTCTCGGTGTAACTGATTGAAACCAAGCTACTAATATTTGGTCGTAGAAATTTAACGAACCAAATGTTGCAGGATTTCTTACTTCTATACAGAAAAACGCAATAGTTCCGAGAATTAACAAGATAATTGTTGTGCTGGTGGCAACTTTAAAGTCTAGGGAAAATATTTGGCAACTAGTTTTTCTTAAAATGCGATCGCGCAACCAAAGATACATTTCTAATATTACTTGATAGCCTATGCCACCAAAAATAATCAACGTTGTGATGGTGAAGACTACTAAGAAAGATGACTGATAGCCAATCAAGTTATCTTTAAATAAACTAAATCCGGCATTATTCCAAGCATTGATACTATGAAAAATCGCTAACCACAGTCCATTTTGCCAACCATATTCAGGAACAAAAGCCAGCAAAAGTAAAAAGACACCAGTAATTTCAAAAATCAATGTTGTGGCAATAATTGAGCGGATAACTTGGCTACTACCACTCATTCCCGGTCGGTCTAAAGCTTGTTGAATTGCGATTTTTTGCCGCATATCAAACTTACGCCCTATGAGCAAAATCAGAAATGTGGTAGTTGTCATATAACCCAATCCGCCAACCTGAGCTAATAGGGCAATAAACAACTGACCCCAAAAGGAAAAATAAGTACCAGGGTCAACTACTGATAAACCTGTAACGCAAACTGCGGACGTAGAGGTGAATAATGCCACAATAAAGTTATTCCACGTACCACTGCTAGTGGAAAAAGGCATCATCAGTAAGATAGTCCCTATAGCAATGACAGCCAAAAATCCCAAACAAATTGTCCGAGCAACAGTCATAATAAATTTAAAATTCAAATTTCAAAATTCACGCATTAATAAAGCTAAATTAATATCGATTGGTACATGCTTGAGTTTTTAGCATTATTTGTAATTATCAAAAAGAATTCAGAAGTCAGGAATCAGAATTCAGTCGGGTATTTTGTGCGACTGGCGTCTGAATGGTCAGCGTTTTTGCACCCCCACAAAATCGTAGATTTGGTGGTCTACAATCAGTATTGGGTCTTCGAGCGTCTTGATTCTGAATTCTGAATTCTGAATTCTGTATTCTGTATTCTTCTTCAATGGTATAAATTAAGCTCAGAACAGTTGATTGAGGTAAAGTTGAGAAATTTTTCCCATGAGCATACATCATGGCTTACTTTCTCTGGAACAAAAATACCCTTATTTAATTAAAAACATACATGGTAGCCTAACGAATATGTTTTTTTAAACAATGCTTTATCTTGAGACTACTTTTTCATGAGTGCAACACTATACCAGCAAATTCAACAATTCTACGATGCTTCCTCTGGTCTTTGGGAACAGATTTGGGGAGAACACATGCACCACGGCTACTATGGGGCTGATGGTGGGGAGAAAAAAAACCGTCGTCAAGCACAAATTGACTTAATTGAAGAATTACTCAGTTGGGCAAAGGTGGAGGCGGCTGAAAATATTTTGGATGTGGGTTGTGGCATTGGGGGTAGTTCTTTATACTTGGCAGAAAAGTTTCATGCTGAAGCTACAGGGATTACATTAAGCCCCGTACAAGCCGCCAGAGCAAAAGAACGTGCCTTAGAGGCGAATTTGGGTGAAAGAACAAAATTCCAGGTGGCCAATGCCCAAGCAATGCCTTTTGATGATAATTCTTTTGACTTGGTTTGGTCGTTAGAAAGTGGCGAACACATGCCAGATAAAACCAAGTTTATGCAAGAGTGTTATCGGGTGCTGAAGCCTGGTGGTACGTTTATTATGGTGACTTGGTGTCATCGACCAACTGCTGAGTCACCACTAACGCCAGATGAGGAAAAGCACTTACAGGATATTTATCGAGTTTATTGTTTGCCTTATGTAATTTCTTTACCGGAGTATGAAGCGATCGCCCGTGAATTACCATTAAACAATATCCGCACTGCTGATTGGTCGCAGGCTGTAGCACCATTTTGGGATGTAGTCATTGATTCCGCTTTTACTCCCCAAGCCCTTTGGGGTTTACTCAACGCTGGTTGGACTACCATTCAAGGGGCGCTTTCACTGGGGTTAATGCGTCGCGGTTATCAGCGCGGGTTAATTCGGTTCGGCTTGCTGTGCGGTAGTAAATAAATCAGCTAATGCGCGCTAAAAAAAACTACTGGTGGTAGTTGACTGTTGACTGTTGACTGTTAACCGCAAACACATTTCACTGATGGGTTCGGTAAACATTGAGATAAAGCTTTTTTGCTTTGTTCTAAGAGCATGTTTGAAAAGTCATGATTGATGTATCAAATCTTTTTTACCCCTCCCTAGCCCTCCCCTTGGAAAGGGGAGGGGACTGGATTTTTCTTGTTTCCCCCCTTTACAAGGGGGGACTAAGGGGGGTAAGAACGTAATTAAAATCACAGCCAATCACTTTTCAAACAACCTCTAAAGCAGCCAGCATAAATATCTCATGCATTTTTTTGTATCAATTATTATAAGATATAGCGTTTCCTAGTGTGCTGAGGTAGAAATCTCCGCGTCCCTGGAGGGTTTAAAAATATTATCGATACCTCAGTTAACTGGGAATCGCAGACTTTTTATAATTAAAATTGAGTCACTGTTAGTTTAATGCCAGAATCAAGTTTAGGAACCTTGAAATATTCAACTGGTTCATAATTTTGATTTCTTCGGGCGTTTGTTAGCTGCGGACATTCCTTGAAGAATGACTCCGGGTTATTGAGGATTTCCAGGGGGTTGATTTTTGCACATTCTTGGTCTTGGACTCCTGAAATAGATTGAGAAGTTGGTCTGAGATTAAAAGTCTGTCCGCTAAAATTTCTCCACTTAGTATTAATGGAGGCGGGTTGAGTCAATAAAGCTTCAGCCTGATTGCCATCGCTTGTTGCATTTGGGACATTCTGTTCGTTACCATAGGCACTCTGGGGAAGAGCAAGTGCGCTCATTACAACAATTAAGGGAATAGAAAAGGATTTCATTGTTAAATTTCTCAAGTTTGTCAGTTTAATAATTACAATCGCTCAGATACGGATACCGAAAAATAGGAGCCTAGTTTTAATACTTCTTAAAGCATATCCAAAGAGGAAAGCGATCGCCATACACTGAATGGGTGAAATATTGTACTAAGTCTGAGGGCGATAAGGCAAAAATGACCTCAAATGCCAGTACTCCACCGATACAATCATAATGGCGATCGCTATTCAATAGACCTCTTGTTCTCAAATGCTTGCTATATCTTCCTCTGCATTGAGAATCCGCGTAACTTCAAGGCTTTTATTTCGTACAAACTCAAAAATCAGAGTTTCAATCCCTAATAGGGATCTTAGTTAATTGCAATGCACGAAAATCGTAGTAGGCCTTGCCGGAGTTTTGTTTCAATCCCTAATAGGGATTTTAGTTAATTGCAATGAAATCAATGCAGCTATGGACGTTAAAGAAGATCTGTTTCAATCCCTAATAGGGATTTTAGTTAATTGCAATTGGTGGGCAGTTTTCGGGAATCGGTATGTCTAGTGTTTCAATCCCTAATAGGGATTTTAGTTAATTGCAATTTATCAAATATATCAGAGGGGATAAGCATGCAGGTTTCAATCCCTAATAGGGATTTTAGTTAATTGCAATTCCCGCCTTCAGTTTTTACTAGCGGCTTCAAGGTGTGTTTCAATCCCTAATAGGGATTTTAGTTAATTGCAATTGCAGGCGCAAAAAGCAAGCGATCGCGCCTTGGAAGTTTCAATCCCTAATAGGGATTTTAGTTAATTGCAATCACTCGCTACAAGCATTAAAGAATCGTGTTGAAGTTTCAATCCCTAATAGGGATTTTAGTTAATTGCAATCTCTCTGTGAGAATTTGCAGGCGATCGTCGCTCGTTTCAATCCCTAATAGGGATTTTAGTTAATTGCAATATTTTAGAGGTGTTGCAAATCGTTGTACGTAGTGAGTTTCAATCCCTAATAGGGATTTTAGTTAATTGCAATTTGCCAAAGCTGGCATTGCCAATGAAATTGAGGCAGCCGGTAGTTTCAATCCCTAATAGGGATTTTAGTTAATTGCAATGCGATGGATCTGCATGGGAGGAATGGGGAAGATGTTTCAATCCCTAATAGGGATTTTAGTTAATTGCAATTTCAGAAGCCAGCGAAACGGCACGAATAACAATATCTTGTTTCAATCCCTAATAGGGATTTTAGTTAATTGCAATACATGTCACGATACTCAATACCCCACCTACGAGGTATGTGTTTCAATCCCTAATAGGGATTTTAGTTAATTGCAATATCCTCTGGAAATCGGCGAGCATTTTACAATCCACGTTTCAATCCCTAATAGGGATTTTAGTTAATTGCAATGGGTTTGATGTTTTGTACCATCAAGAATAGCTTTGTTTCAATCCCTAATAGGGATTATAGTTAATTGCAATTGATTTTCAATTGAATTAACTATAGCTGGGACTGTTTCAATCCCTAATAGGGATTTTAGTTAATTGCAATACTGCTCTAGCATAATCGGTTGCTGAAAGCAGCTCTGTTTCAATCCCTAATAGGGATTTTAGTTAATTGCAATCGACTCGCTTCAGTAAGAGCTTTAAAAGACTATCGTCACAAGTTTCAATCCCTAATAGGGATTTTAGTTAATTGCAATAGTTGATTGTTGTTCTTGTTGTTCAACCGGATTTAGGTTTCAATCCCTAATAGGGATTTTAGTTAATTGCAATTGTAATCGATAAGTTGGGTAGTTTCGGTGACTGGTTTCAATCCCTAATAGGGATTTTAGTTAATTGCAATCCTCTGGATTGCGCTCAAAGAACATCTCAGCAACCGTTTCAATCCCTAATAGGGATTTTAGTTAATTGCAATCTTAAGAGATGGTGTAACGGAAGCGACTGGAACCGTTTCAATCCCTAATAGGGATTTTAGTTAATTGCAATATGCTGTAGGATCATCCATCAAACTTTTACCGTTTGTTTCAATCCCTAATAGGGATTTTAGTTAATTGCAATCCCCGGCACTAAAAAGACTTGCTGTATTTGGTTTTCAAGGTGCAGTTGCGCGGATGTACAGAATGATAACACAGGAAATGGTAGTGAAACAATTCAAAATCGCTGAAACTCAGTCTCAGTAAGGTGCGCGGATGGTTTAAAAGTTCTATAGTCGTCAAAACCTTGTACACATTGAGATGCAGCCATTTTTTGCTGGCTTTGATTTTCTACAGCTACCCATCCGCGCATTTGGTAACAAAATTAGTCTAATTGATGAAGATTGCCACCATTAGCATAGGCGATCGCCCAACACTTGCACAGCTTCTAACTCACTAAATCAGGAAAAACCTCTTGCACAGCAGGATGCACTAATTTATGATTTTGCACATTCACACCTTTAGCTAAAGCTGGGTTTACTTCTAATGCTTTAATTCCCAAGTTCGCTAACTGCACAACATAAGGTAATGTACTGTTATTGAGTGCCTGAGTTGCTGTCCAAGGTACGGCTCCTGGCATATTGGGAACGCCATAATGCACCACACCCTCTTCAATATATACAGGATTTGTGTGAGATGTGACATGTAACGTTTCCACACAACCACCTTGATCTACAGCAACATCAACTATTACTGACCCAGGATGCATTTGTTTGACCAATTCGCGGGATACTAAAGTTGGTGCCCTACGTCCCAGAACTAAAACTGCACCGATGAGCAAGTCGGCTTCTTTAACTGCGGCTTCAATATGAGCTGAGTTGCTGTAAAGAAATTCCACTCTAGAGCCAAATAAGGTTTCTAAATAAGATAACCGCTCGACGTTCACATCTAAAATTTGGACGCTAGCACCCATACCCACAGCAATTTTAGCTGCTTCTGTGCCCACAACACCGCCACCGAGAATTACCACTTTACCCGGTTTGACTCCAGGTACACCACCCAAAAGCACACCTCTACCGCCTTGCTGACGTTCTAGAAATCTGGCTCCAAATTGGACTGCAAGCCGACCAGCAATTACGCTCATGGGAGTCAGCAGAGGTAATTTGTTAGCACCTGGTTGTTCTACAGTTTCGTAGGCAATGGCGCAAGTGCCACAATCAATTAAATGTTCTGTTAATTTGCGATCTGCTGCTAAGTGTAAATAAGTAAATAATACTTGCCCTTTTTGCAAAAAATTATACTCTAATTTTAACGGCTCTTTGACTTTTACCACCAATTCCCGATTCCAAGCCGCTTCTGCTGTGGGGACAATTTCTGCTCCCGCACTGACGTAGTCCTCATCTGTAAATCCAGCACCATCACCTGCTTGAGTCTGGACAAAGATACTATGACCATTTTCTCGCAACACCCGCACACTCGAAGGACTTAAACCCACCCGAAATTCTAAATCTTTAGTTTCCTTCGGAACACCAATTTCCATATACCGCCTCTGATAATTTTTTTTGTTTAACTGTAGCCTGCCAATCTCAAGCTTGCTACCGATCTATAGGCGATAGCTGTATTAGAAATAGCTATTCTTTCTCTGGAGCCTGTAAATTTAATCTAAATAGCTGCAAATTCTCACTCTTGACTATTGCCTCAGTATTAATACAATATATAAAGAATAGTAACGATTTATTAAAAAAGTGGCTGCAAGCTGCTCTTTAGGAAGCCTTGGCTAAACTTATCGAGTCATCTTGCATCCCAGAACTGTCAAAATCAGCTAGGGAACTCCAAAAAATCAATTATTCCAATTTAGGTCGTTGACTGTTGACGGTTCACAGTTCACCGTCAAGAGTTAACAGTCAACGGTCAACACCAGCAACGGAATATTCTTTTACTTGGAAGTCCCCCAAAGGTGGAAGTTTTCTAAACAAGAACAGGGTCTAGGGTAAAGGATCTTGTTCGCACCTTAACCTTTGACACTCAACAGCCAACACCAAAAGATGTGCAATTTAAATGCACGACACCTAAGACAAAGTCCGATATTAAGTCCCGTTTGCCGAAAAGAGGTTTCTAAAAAATGACACAATCACAACCGACAATTACACCTAAACTAGACGAACCGAAGTTTGGCTTTAACGAATATGCTGAGCGGTTGAATGGTCGAGCTGCAATGATTGGCTTTGCCTTAATGTTGGTGATTGAATACGTCACTAATCAAGGGGTGTTATCATGGCTTGGTCTAAAATAGTGCCACCAAGAAACACGCAACAAACACACGTACAAATTGTAAGCTAGTATTTAGAGGAGTTTTAACCAGCTGGTATAACCAGTTGGTTTTGACTTTCAGGGCTGATATTTGTAAATTGTTATCCTAGAATGTAACCAAGAGAGGAATCTAAATATCTATTATTGACTAAAATATCCGAAAAGTTGCAATTAGCACATGTAACAACATTAAAGAGTAGACTTCCTCCCCTACTCAAGAAAGTCATAAATATTAGTTTATGCCTTCCATGAAAAAGGCAAAATATGGGTGAGGTATTCTTGGTCAAGAATATACACAAAAGGTGAACTGGAACCAATCAACCTGTGATGAATGCTGTATTACCTCGTTTTTTGAAGTCAACCTACCGCAAAGAACCACTAATCACTATATTGATTACGATGGGACTGGTAGATGCCCTGATTGGCGGATTGGATGATAGCTGGTCGTTGTTTGCTTTTGGTTTGGGAACGGCGGGGATAGCGCTAGGCTTAAAGTTGTGGCGTATCCAACAGCGTCGTCCTTTACCAGAGGAGCCTATAGTACAACATTACTTGCCCTCTCGTTCCTCTAGTCCACCTTTACCAATGCTAAGTGTTTCTAAGAAAAAACCACCTCTTTAGCGAGTGTTGAGTTAAAAATTAGGAGTTAGGAGGTAGGAGTTAGGAGTTAGGAGTTATACCAATTCACCAAAATATTGATACACATACAATAACCTGTAGGGGCGAACGGCTGTACCCTGCGGGAAAACAGAGCCTACGCCCTTACCCTTGTATTTGTATCATTTATAAAGTGAAATGGTATTAGGAGTTATGAGTTATAGTTCATAACTCTCAGATTTTTGTATGTATATGTTTTTTTATACCTAATCAAAAAGTGAGGCAAAGTAGTGAGGAGTGAGGGAAGAGGAGGGGGTAATTTCCGGCGTAGGTATATTATTCTGGCATCAATAATAGCTGTTGCCCTTCCAGTAATTACTTGGGAAGGGTTTTATAGTCATCAAGCTAATGCTGTCATTGAATTTGCACCAAACTCCGAAACTACAAATAGGTTTGCCAATTTTCAATTACTTTATACCCTCAAAGGACATACCGGAACTGTTAAATCCCTAGCATTCACTCCAGATAGCAGAATTCTTATCAGTGGTGGTGCGGAAAATGAAGGTATAATTCGTCTGTGGAATCCAGCAAACGGCAAAAAATTCGGGGATATTAATAAAGCACACAAAAGTGCCGTGGAATCTTTAATAATTTCGCCAGATGGTCGAACCTTGGTTAGTTGTAGTACTGACAACACCATTAACCTCTGGAATGTGAAAAATTTTAAATTTAAATTTAGCCGCTCCTTTGTAGGACATACCAGTAACGTATTATCTTTAGCGGTATCCCCTGATAGTAAAGTTTTAATTAGCGGTGCTTTAGATGGAATTCGCTTGTGGGATTTATTGCAGCAGCGCCCACTGGGCAGTTTAGCACGCTTCAACAATTTGATTTATGCGGTGGCTATTAGTCCTGATGGGCAAACCTTGGCTAGTGGTGACGATAAAGGTGTGATTAAGTTGTGGAGTTTGAGTAGTGGTAAATTAATCAGTGAATCAGTGGCTCATACTAATTCCGTAACCGCAGTTGCTTTTACACCGGACGGAAAAACATTGATTAGTGCTAGCCGCGATCGCACTGTTAAAGTGTGGAATGTCAATAGTGGAGAATTATTCCGCACCCTCACAGGACACAATAACTGGGTAAATGCGATCGCCATCAACCCAGACGGACAAACCCTAGCTAGTGCTGGTAAAGATGGTATTAGGTTGTGGAATATCACTTCAGGTGAGTTAATTAATACATTCAGCGCACATACAGACTGGGTAAGTGCGATCGCTTTTAGTCCAAATGGGCAAATTCTAGCCAGTGGTGGATTCGATCGACAAATCAAAATTTGGGGAATTCCAGTCCAACGTAAGTAATAGCAAATTACACAGAATGCGTGTCATAACTGTGGTAAACATAACTAATTTCTTGACTTGAGATAACTCTTCACTTTGGATAGCAATTTAAAGAATTCAGCACCCAAGAGTCACAATTGAGAAGTATCTAGTAGAACAGTAAATTTGTTTATCAAATATTTATTCTCGTTCTTTAACCCTTTTGAATCCTGGATTCTGATTCCTGAATTCTTACAAATTGCAAACTTCGTTACAGCAATTTCATTTATTAGCAAAGTAATCTGTAATTACCCTCCGATTGCTTAACCAAACCGTCCTAATTAATATAGTGGCGGTTTTTTTAATTGATTAATATTAATTTGGTTATTGCTGATTTCATCTATGAAAACGATTGTGTATATATCAAAATCTTTGTAGAGACGTTGCATTGCAACTTCTCTACATGTCGATTCACTCTTGCTTTCTTTCTGCTATCCTCAACTTGGCCGATCGCGATCGCGGATTCTTATTAATTTCTTCTTCAGATGCAATAATTGGTTTTTTTGTCAAGACTTTTAATAAAGGTGAATTTCTCAAACCATGTTTTACCAAACGGTCTTCTAGGCTGTGAAAACTGATAATTGCAATTCTGCCACCGGGGACAAGGGCGTTTGGTGCTTTATCCAAAAAAGTTTCTAAGGATTTTAGCTCATCATTGACCACAATTCGCAGAGCTTGAAAAACACGAGTAGCAGGGTGAATTCTACCATAACGGTATTTGGGGGGAACGCAACCGGCGATCGCTTGGGCCAACTCAACAGTGGTGTGAAACGGACGGCGTTCGATGATGCGTCTAGCAATACGGCGCGATAATCTCTCTTCACCGTACTCAAAAAAAACTTGAGCTAATTCGGCTTCATCCCAATTATTAATCACATCAGCAGCAGTTAGCGATCGCCTGCGATCCATTCGCATATCCAAACTCGCATCCTGGCGAAAGCTAAAACCCCTCTCTGGCTGGTCTAAATGGTAAGAACTCACCCCCAAATCGGCGACCATACCATCGAAAGTGTTAGGGGGAAACTCGTAGGTAGCAAAATTGCAATGAATAAATTGTAGGCGATGGCTAAATTCAGCTAAATTCTTCTGCGCCGCAGCTAAAGCATCTTCATCTTGGTCAATCGCCGTTACCCGCACATCTGGTGCAGCTTCTAAAATCAGGCGACTGTGACCGCCACCCCCTACCGTGACATCTAAATAATGCCCGCCGGCACGCACCGCCAGATTTTCAATTACCTCCCGACCCAACACTGGCACATGAAAAAATTCCTGCGCCTCAAGTTCTTGATATCCAGCTTCCATATAATAGTTGAAGAAGTGCAACAAAATGAAACATCAAGTAAAACCTCTCCTCTGTCACCCCCTCTCAAACATACCCCTGTATGGGCAATAGATTTAAGGGAACTCCAAAAAATAAATTGTTCCGATTCAGGTCGTTGACTGTTCACTGTTGAGTGCTGACTGTCAACGGTCAACGGTCAACAGTTAACACTTAACAGTGTTCTGTGGAATATTTTTTTACTTGGAAGTCCCTAAAAGTATTGCCTTTAATAGTCTGTCAAATTGAAATTTGAGGCTGATGTCAGGACATGGGAAAATTTTGATTCTCCGCGTCCTTGCGTCTCCCCATCCCCCCGTCAATCTCTGACAGACAAAATAATTGTGTCTAGTTGGCATCTTAGCGGTTCGATTCAAAATTGTCACAACGGGAGAACACTAAATCTATGACCAGAATAGAAACCCGCACTGAACCGATGGTGCTAAATATGGGGCCACACCACCCCTCAATGCACGGGGTTCTGCGGCTAATCATGACTCTGGATGGCGAGGATGTCGTTGACTGCGAACCAGTTATTGGCTACCTCCACCGAGGAATGGAAAAAATTGCTGAGAACCGCACTAACGTGATGTACGTCCCCTATGTTAGTCGCTGGGACTACGCTGCGGGAATGTTCAACGAAGCCGTCACCGTCAACGCCCCGGAAAAGCTAGCAGGTGTAGCTGTCCCCAAACGCGCCAGTTACATTCGCGTCATCATGCTGGAGTTAAACCGCATTGCTAATCACTTGCTGTGGTTTGGCCCCTTCCTCGCTGACGTTGGCGCTCAAACTCCCTTCTTTTACCAATTCCGGGAACGGGAGATGATTTATGATTTGTGGGAAGCCGCCACAGGTTACCGGATGGTAAATAATAACTACTTCCGCGTCGGTGGCGTGGCGGTTGATTTGCCTTATGGCTGGGTAGATAAGTGTGCGGAATTCTGCGATTACTTGATACCCAAAATTGATGAATACGAACGCTTGGTAACCGATAACCCCATCTTCCGCCGGCGTGTTGAAGGTATCGGGACTATCACCCGTGAAGAAGCAATTAACTGGGGACTTTCTGGCCCGATGTTACGCGCATCTGGCGTGAAATGGGATTTGCGGAAAGTTGACCATTACGAATGCTACGACGATTTCGACTGGGATGTACAATGGGAAACTGCTGGCGATTGCTTTGCCCGTTACGTGGTGCGGATGCGGGAAATGCGCGAATCTGTGAAGATTATTCGCCAAGCAATTAAAGGACTTCCTGGCGGCCCTTATGAAAATCTCGAAGCCAAGCGTTTAGCCGCAGGTAAAAAATCTGAGTGGGACGCTTTTGATTATCAGTACATCGGTAAAAAAGTTTCCCCCACCTTCAAAATTCCCAAAGGTGAAATC
>VFQR01001119.1_pt1 | contig 22778 bp, 20 predicted proteins | sample 3512321 | NCBI WGS metagenome assembly VFQR01 (sample SAMN10412374, study PRJNA504923) | tailings metagenome | isolation source: Relicate 3 Philex TSF1 revegetated site | place: Philippines: Tuba, Benguet | collected 2017-08-29 | reverse complement strand
GGAGGGCGCCCGTGACCGGTCCGAGCGGCACCGGTGGGGTTTCGTGCTCACGCCCGTGCTGATCGCCGTGGGTGCGCTCGGCACGGGCGTGCTGTGGCTCACCCGGGGGCGGGAGCGCCGGAGCACGGAGGTGCTCGGCGACTACTGGCGCGAGCCCCTCGACGATCCGCCGGGCGTGGCCGCTGCGAACCTGTCGCGCGGCGGCGTCGACGTGGGCCGGGTGATCGCCGGGACGCTCGTCGACCTCGCCCAGCGCGGGCACCTGCAGATCGCCGCCGAACGCCAGGAGCGGCTGGGACCCGATCGCACGGTGCACCGCTACCGGTGGACCGGTGAGCAGCTGGGGCCCTCCGCGATGGACTACGAGCACGCCGTGGTCCAGCTCGTGTTCGGAGGGCTGCCGGCACGCGGCGCCGAGGTCACCTCCGACGAGGTCCAGGCGTGGGCGAAGGCCAACCAGCGCACCGCTCAGCAGCGCGTGAAGCGGATCCGCGACGGGGTGAAGGCCGAGTGCGCGCGGCGCGGCTACCGGGAGGAGCTCGACCCGCGAGCCATCGGGATCCTCGTCGTGCTGTGCCTCGTCGTCGGCGGCGGCTCGGCGCTCGTGGCGGTGATCACGGAGAACGCGTTCGGGTGGGTCGGCGTCGCCGTCGCCGCCGGCCTGCTGGGCGGCGGCATCGCCCTGCTCGCCAACCGCAGCCGTGAGGGCGCCGAGGCGGCGGCCAGGGCGGCCGGGCTCCGGCGGTTCCTGAAGGACTTCTCCCGCCTCGAGGACGCGCCGGTCGGCCACCTCATCCTCTGGGAGCGCTACCTCGTGTACGCCGTCGCCCTCGGCGTGTCGGCCGATCTGGTCCGCGGGATGGCGGTGCGTGTGCCCGAGGTGGTCAACGACCCGGCCTTCGGCGCGTGGTACGTGGGCACCGGCGCCAACCGGTTCGACTCGTTCGACGGCATCGCCGCCGGAGCGTCCGGCGTCGTCTCCGCGTCCACCCCGAACTCCAGCGGGAGCGGCGGCGGGTTCTCGGGTGGCTCCTCCGGCGGTGGCGGCGGCGGCAGCGCTGGGGCACGCTGACGCCTCCGGCTCCACGGGCGCACGCCCGGCGCCGTACCGTCACCGCCATGGCCGTCCGCCTCGACCCCTCCGACGAGTACATGCACGAGCTGGGCCCGGAGCCCAACTTCAACGAGAGCATGTACATCAACGCCTTCGACCCCGTCCAGCAGGTGGGCGGCTGGTTCCGCATCGGCAACCGCGCCAACGAGGGCTACGCCGAGATGACCGTGTGCCTGTACCTGCCGCCCGAGGGCGCCGCCGGCGACACCGCAGCACGGCGCAGCGTGGCGTTCATGTACAAGCGCCCGACCATCGACTCGAACGACCGGTTCGACGCCGGCGGGATGACGTGGACGATGGTCACGCCGTTCGAGGAGCTCCGGGTCGACTACGCCGGCAAGGTCGTGCTGCTCGCCGAGCCCGAGCAGATGGCCGACCCGAAGCGGGCCTTCCGGGAGAACCCGTACGCCGAGTGCGAGGTGCACCTCACCTTCACCGGGCAGGGGCGGCCGAGCATGTTCGGCGGCGAGCCCGACCGGCCGCACGAGGCGCCGGGCGAGGAGTTCGCGAAGGGCCACTACGAGCAGCTGGTGGAGGCCGGGGGCACCATCCGCGTGGGCGAGCGGGAGTGGGCGATCACAGGGTTCGGGCTGCGCGACCACTCGTGGGGCCCGCGCTTCTGGCAGGCGCCCTGGTACTACCGGTGGCTCACGGCCAACGTCGACCGCGACCTCGGCTTCATGGCCAGCCGGGTCGCCCGCCGCGACGGGCCGGGCACGCGCGGCGGGTTCGTGTGGGAGGACGGGACCATGCACGTCTGCGACGACGTGTCGATCATCACGGCGAGCCGCGGCTCCGAGCACTACCACCAGGAGATCGAGGGCGTGCTCCGGTCGTCGCGCTCGGGGCGGGAGTGGTCGTTCCGCGGCGAGGTGCTCGACCTGATCCCGCTGCGGAACCGCCGCCAGGACCCCGACGGGAACTGGCTGATGACGAGGATCAGCGAGGGCCTCACCCGGTGGACGATGACCTCCGACGCGCACACAGGTCGGGTGGGCTACGGGCTGAGCGAGTACCTCGACCAGATCGTCGACGGCCGTCCGGTGGGCCTGGCCGAGTAGCCGCTCAGCGGGCCGCGGTCCAGGCGTCGAAGCGGGCGGCCACCGAGGCGTCGCCGACCACGTCGAGCGCCGTCAGCGGACGGCGCTTCCACAGGCCGAGCAGCAGGTCGCTGGCGCGGCCGCGGATGGCGCAGTCGCCCTTCGCGTGCTCGCGGGCCACGACGGGAGCGCCCTCCACGAACCGGATCGTCCACTCCCCGGCGACGTCGGTGCAGTGCAGGTGGACCGAGCCCTCCATCGGTGGGGCGTCGGGGGCCGGTGCGAGGAACCAGGTGAGGAACTCGTCGATCCCGTCGCTCGCGAGCGAGGCCTCGATCTCCGGGGCCTGCCCGGAGGCCGCTTCGGCGTCGGATCGGTGGACGGCGGTCTCGTGGGCGATCCGCCGCACGACGAAGCCGGCCGTGTGGTCGGTGGTCCAGGTCCACACCTCGTCGTCGTCGGAGGTGGCCGCGAGCGCGTCGCGCAGCGCGTCGAGCTGCCGGCGGGCCTCGTCCACCGCACGGCCCTGCTCGATCGGGAGGGCGGCGATCTGGCCCGGGTCCGCGGGACGGGCGCGCACCCGCACGTCCCACCGGTGGCACACGTCGGCCATGTGCCTCGCCAGGTCGTCCACCGACCAGCCGGGGCAGCCGGGCACCGGCGCGTCGGGCGGTGCGGCGGCACACGCGGCGAGGAAGCCGGCCCGGTCGCGGTCGAACGCCTGCAGCAGTGTCGAGCGGTCCATGGGGCGATGTTCCCACACCGCGCGGCCTGCGCCCTGTTCCCCCGGGAGCCGCGACGGGCTACCGTCCCGCGGATGGACGGGCCCCTGAGCAGGCATGCGGCGATCGCCGAGCGGATCCTCACGGCTGCCGTGCGGGCGTCGAGCCCGGCGGTGTCGCCCGACGGAGCGTGGGTGGCGTTCGTCGTCGCCCGCACCGACGTCGAGCGGAACACCACATGGTCGCAGGTGTGGCTCGCCGCGGCCGACGGCTCGACGCCGCCGCGACCGCTCACCGGCGGCGACCACGACGGGCAGCCGACGTGGAGCCCGGACGGCAGGTCGCTCGCGTTCACCTCACGCCGGGGCGGGGAGCGGCACGAGACGACCCTCCACGTGCTCCCGGTCCGCACCGGCGGCGAGGTGCGCTGCATCGCCACCATGGCCGACGGGATCGCCGACGCGCGGTGGAGCCCCGACGGGACGATGATCGCCTTCACCAGCCGCACCCGCCACGAGCGCTACGAGGCGAAGGACGAGAGCTGGCAGGCACCGCGGCGGATCGAGCGGTTCTTCAGCCGCCTCGACGACGAGGGCTGGGTCGTCGACCGCCCGTCGCACGTGTACGTCGTGGCCGTCGACGGCACCGGCCGGCCGCGCAACCTCACGCCCGGCGAGTTCCAGCACCACGGCGTCGCCTGGCTCGCCGACTCCTCGGCGGTGGTCACCGCGGCGCAGCGGCACGACACCTGGGACCTCGACTTCGCGCTCGACCTCTACGTGGTCGGCCTCGGGAGCCCGGCGTCGGCCGGCGAGGTGCGGGCGCTCACGCACCAGACGGGCAACCACGCCCGCCCCTGCGTGGCCCCCGACGGCGCGCTGGTGGCCTTCGTCGGCTACGACGACCCGAGCACCGAGCCGCAGAACGCACGCATCGGCGTGCTGGCCCTCGCCGACGGTGAGCCGCGGTGGGTGTCCACCGGCCTCGACCGCACCTTCGCACCCACCGCGGGAGCGCAGGCCCCGGTGTGGGAAGGCGTGGCGTCGCTGCTGGCCTCCGCCGAGGACGCCGGGGAGACGCACCTCTGGCGGGTGCACCTCGACGGCACCGCGCCCGAGCGGCTCACGACCGGGCCGATCACGGTGACGGGCTTCGACGCCGCTGCCGGCACCGTCGCGGCCACGGTGGGGCGCGTCGACGCCGTGGCCGACCTCCACGTGCTGCGCGACGGCGAGCTGCACGCGCTGACCGACCTGGGCGAGCGGTTCCGGGCCGCGGCCTCGCCGCGCCCGTGGGAGCGCTTCGCCGTCCCCACCACCGACGGCACCGACCACATCGACGCCTGGATCATGGTCCCCGCCGACGCTGCGCCGGGCAGCCGCCTCCCCGTGCTGCTCAACGTCCACGGCGGGCCGCACACCCAGTACGGCGAGACGTTGTTCGACGAGGCGCAGTTCCAGGCCGCAGCCGGGTTCGTCGTCGTGATGTGCAACCCGCGCGGCTCCTCGGGCCGCGAGGAGCGGTGGGGCCAGGCGATCCTCGGGCCACGCCATCACGCCAAGCCGGGCAGCGGGTGGGGTGCGCTCGACGTCGACGACGTCCTCGCCGTGCTCGACCACGCCCTCGCCACCTACCCCGTGTGCGACCCCGACAGGGTCGGCATGCTCGGGGGCAGCTACGGCGGGTTCATGGCCACGTGGCTGGCCGCCCGGCACGGCGAGCGGTTCCGGGCGATCTGCAGCGAGCGCGCCGTCAACAACATGCTGAGCGAGGAGTGGTCCAGCGACATCGGCTCGATCTTCCGCACCGAGATCGGCCCGAGCCACCTCGACGACCCCGACGCCTACGCCGCGTTCTCACCGGTGCAGTGGGTGCGCGACATCCACGTGCCGATGCTGCTCATCCACAGCGAGAACGACCTGCGCTGCCCGATCAACCAGGCCGAGGAGCTGTTCATGGCCCTGCGCCTGCTCGGCCGGGACGTCACCTTCTACCGCTTCCCCGGCGAGGGCCACGAGCTCAGCCGCACCGGCTCGCCCGTGCACCGCGTGCAGCGCGCCGAGATCATCCTCGACTGGTTCACCGAGAAGCTCGCGCCGCGCTGAGCAGCCGTCAGTGCTCGTCGAGCCAGGCGTCGATGAGCTTGCGGGCGATGGAGATCCGCGGCGGGATGGAGGGCAGGTCGTCCTTGCGGAACCACCGGGCGTCGACGATCTCGGTCGGGTCGCAGCGGATCTCGCCCTCGGCCCACTCGGCCCGGAAGCCGATCATCAGGCTGTGCGGGAACGGCCACGTCTGGCTGCCCCGGTAGACGGGGTCGACCACGCGCACGCCCACCTCCTCGGCCACCTCGCGCACGACCGACTCCTCCAGCGACTCGCCGGGCTCGACGAAGCCGGCGAGGCAGCTGTACATCGGCGCACGGAACTGCACGCCGCGCGCGAGCAGCGCCTCCTGGTCGGGCCCCGCCGGGCCGCGCGTGACGAGCGTGATCATCGCCGGCGCGAGGCGCGGGTACGCCCCCAGGCCGCAGGAGCGGCACGTCATCGCCCGGTCGGTGGCCGAGGGCTCGGTCGGGCCGCCGCAGCGCCCGCAGAACCGGTGCGTGCGCGCCCACTCGGCCAGCTGCACCGCTCGCCCGGCGACCGCCCACTCCACCTCCGACGCCCGGCCGTAGTAGGAGTAGAGGTCGAGGGCGGCCCCGTCCGAGGGGTCGACGCCGTCGGGCACGTCGACGGCCCACACTCCGGAGCCGGCGTGCACGCCGAGGAAGTGCTGCGTCGCCCCGTCCACCTCCACGCGCTCGGAGAGGTGCACGCGCGTGCCGATCACGTGGATGTAGCGGTGGGCGCCGAGGCCCTCCGGCGGGTGCAGCGCGGGAGTGAACTCGGACACGGGTCTCACCCTAGGATCGCCCCATGAGCAACATCGTCATCGTCGATGCCGTCCGCACGCCCATCGGCAAGCGCGGCGGCGGGCTGTCCACCATGCACCCGGCCGAGGTGCTGGCGACGGTGCAGCGCTCGATCGTCGAGCGCACCGGCATCGACCCCGCGCAGGTCGACCAGGTGGTCGGCGGGTGCGTCTCGCAGGTGGGCGAGCAGGCCTTCAACGTCACCCGCACGGCGTGGCTGAGCGCCGGCCTGCCCCTCTCCACGGCGGCCACCACCGTCGACACGCAGTGCGGGAGCAGCCAACAGGCGACCAACCTCGCCACCGCCCTGGTGGGCAGCGGCGTCGTCGACGTCGCCATCGCGTGCGGCGTGGAGGTGATGAGCCGCATCCCGATCGGCAGCAACGGCAACAAGAAGCTCGGCCTGGGGGTGCCGATCCCCAAGTCGTACTTCGAGCAGTACGAGATGACCTCGCAGTTCGAGGGGGCCGAGCGGATCGCCGAGAAGTGGGGCATCACGCGCGACGACACCGACCAGTTCGGCCTGCGCAGCCAGCAGCGGGCCGCGCAGGCGTGGCAGGAGGACCGCTTCGCCGGCCAGGTCGTCACGGTCGAGGCCCCCGACCTCGACGAGGAGGGCAAGCCCACCGGGTCCACCCACACCGTGGCCCGCGACGAGGGCATCCGCGAGACCTCGCTCGAGAAGCTGGCGGCGCTGAAGCCCGTGGCGCGCGAGGACGGCGTGCACACGGCGGGCAACTCGAGCCAGATCTCCGACGGCGCGGCCGCGGTGATGCTGATGACGGAGGAGAAGGCCGCCGAGCTCGGCCTCACGCCCAGGGCCCGGGTGGTCGACACCTGCCTCGTCGGCGTCGACCCGGTGCTGATGCTCACGGGCCCGATCGACGCCACCGAGCGCCTGCTCGCGCGCACGGGGCTGGCGATCGGCGACATCGACGTGTTCGAGATCAACGAGGCCTTCGCCTCGGTGGTCCTCGCGTGGCTGAAGGAGTGCGGCGCCGACCCCGAGCGCACCAACCCCAACGGCGGCGCCATCGCCCTCGGCCACCCGCTCGGGGGCACGGGCGCCTTTCTCATGACGAAGGCGCTCCACGAGCTGGAGCGCACCGGCGGCCGCTACGGGTTGGTGTCGATGTGCTGCGGCGGCGGCCTGGGCACCGGCACGATCATCGAACGCCTCTGAGGCGCGGCCGGCCGGTAGAACGGCCGGATGGCACGGCGGCAGCCCCGGCACGCAGCACGGCGCGGCGCACGGACGTGGACGGGCGCGGCAGCGCTCGCCTGCGCTGCCGCCTGCGGCGCCGGGCCCGCACCCGACGCCGCTCCGCCGAGCACGGCGCTGCCGGTGAACGCCACCGTCGAGCGCGTGGTCGACGGTGACACGATCGTCGTGCGCATCGACGGCGGCCGCGAGCGGGTGCGCCTCATCGGCGTCGACACGCCCGAGAGCGTGAAGCCCGACACCCCGGCGGAGTGCTTCGGCGCGGAGGCTTCCGCGTTCACCGCCGCGCTGCTGCCCGAGGGCACGCCGGTGCTGCTGGAGCGCGACGTCGAGCCTCGCGACGACTACGACCGGCTCCTCGCGTACGTGCACCGAGCGGAGGACGCGCTGTTCGTCAACCTCGAGCTGGTGAGCGCCGGCTACGCCCACGTGCTCACCTTCCCACCGAACGTCGCCCACACCGATGCGTTCGTGGCGGCGGCGCGCGCCGCACGCGCCGCTGGCGCGGGGTTGTGGGGCGCGTGCGAGGGATAACGTGACCCGCCGATGGCTGCGCCCGCCGACCGGCCCACACCTTCGCTCGCGGAGCGGCTGGGCCACGCCGCCGACGCGAAGCTGCTGATCGTCTCCTGCGACGACCTCGGCTCGTGCCACGCCGCGAACGAGGGCGTGCTGGCCGCCCTGCGCGACGGCCTGGCCACGTGCGCCTCGCTGATGGTGCCGGCGCCGTGGGCCCGACACGCGGCGTCGCAGGTGGACGGCGACGACATCGGCGTCCACCTCACCCTCAACTGCGAGCACGAGTCCTACCGGTTCGGGCCGATCACCCACGCGCCGTCGCTGCTGTCGGGCGAGGGCGGCTTCCCCCGCAGCGTGGGCGACCTGTGGGAGCACGCCGATCCCGCCGAGGTGCTACGCGAGTGCCGTGCGCAGATCGAGCGCGCCCTCGCGTGGGGCATCGACGTCACCCACCTCGCCCCGCACCTCAGCTCGATCACGCTGCGCCCCGAGTTCTTCGACGTGTACCTCGAGCTGGCGGTCGAGTTCCGGCTGCCGATCCGGCTGCCGTCGACCATCTCGGCGGAACAGGCCGGCTTCCCGTTCCGCAAGCTCGCCGCCGACGAGGGCATCGTGTTCCCCGACCACTTCGACCACGACTGGCGCGCCGGCAGCCGGCAGCGGGTGTACGACTCGGTTCGCTCGTTGCAGCCGGGGGTGACCGAGGTCCACGTCCAGCCCGCCGTCGACACACCGGAGGTGCGGGCCCTCACGCCACTGGCCGAGGCGTGGGTGGACGACCTCCGCCTCGTCACCGTCGACCACACGCTGCGCGAGCTCGTCCGCGACAGCGGGGCGGTGCTCGTCGGGTACCGCGAGCTCAGGGACGCGATGCGGCGAGGCGCCTGAGGGCCTCCGCGGCGGCACCGTCGCGCAGCACCTCGAACAGCACCCCGGTGTGGCCGGCGGCCTTCAGCTTGCCCTGCATGAACGCCACGGCGGGATCGAGACCGACGTCGGCGGCGCCGAGCGTGACCACCACGTCGGCGTCGTCGGGGCCGTCGACGACCTCGTCCTTCTTGCCGAACACCACCCGGTACTGCACCGTGCCGGCCATCAGTCCCCCGCCACCGCAGTGCGTTCGCGCACGCCGGCGAACAGGTCGTCCTCGTACTCGCCCTCGGCCGGCTCTCCGACGAGGGAGCGGGCCAGGATCCAGTCCTCGTAGGGGTACACCTCGGCCAGCTGCTCGTCGCTGAGCCCGAACCACCACGGCTCGGTCGGATCGACCTGCGTGGCGTGGGCGCGCAGCGCGCCGCTGCGCGCCCAGAGGAAGCGGCCGACGTCGAGGCGGGTGGTGATGCGGTGGTCGGTGCTCGGGCGGTCGAGCCACGACTGGTCGAACGGCGACTCGCCGCGGATGCGGATCATGCCCTCGTGCACGGCGAGGAGCCGGGCACGGCTCCAGGTGGAGTAGTAGAGCTTGAGCGGCTGCCAGGGCTCACCGAGATCGGGCCGCCAGGTGGGATCGCCGGCCCGCTCGAAGGCCGGGACGCTGATGGCGTGCACCTTGAGGTGGTCGGGATGCGGGTAGCCGCTCTGGTCGTCGCCGTAGGTGACGACGACCTGCGGGCGCTCCTCGCGGATCACGCGCACGAGCCGCGCCACCGCCTCGTCGAGCGGTGCCTGGTGGAAGCAGTCGGGGTGGGCGTTGCAGTCGCTGTCGGGCATGCCGGAGTCGCGGTAGCCGAGCATCACCACGCGCGAGAAGCCGATCACCTCGGCCGAGCGGCGCAGCTCGTCGGGTCGCAGCTCGGCGAGCTTGGCCTTCTCCTGCTCGGGGGTGAGGCCGTGGAAGGGCTGGCCGGGCTCGCGCAGGTGGGGGTTCTGGAGGTCGCCCTCCTCGCCGTTGGTGCAGCACACGAGGACCGTGCGCACCCCCTGCCGGGCGTACATCGCCATCGTCGGCGCGCCCTTCGACGCCTCGTCGTCGGGGTGCGCGTGCACGGTCAGGACGCAGAGGGGCGAATGGGTCACCTGCCCTACTGTACCGAGGGATCTCCGATGGCTCAGGGGGCGCGGGCCTAGTATCTCGGGCATGCGTGTGCGGGCCGCAGCTCTCCTTCCTGCTGCCGCTGCATGCCTGCTCACCACGCTCACGAGCTGCAACGACGACGGTCGTGAGCTCCGCCCCGCCAGGGCCGACCAGACCGCGTCGGTGTCCACCCTGCCGGAAGCGGAGACGACCGGCGCCCTCGACGGGATCGACGAGATCGAGCCGGAGGCCACCCTGCCCACGCTCGTGCTCCCGTGGGCCGACGGCGGCGCGATCGACGCCAGGTACACCTGCGACGGCGAGGGCGTCGCCCCTGCGATGAGCTGGACGGTCCCGCCGGCGCGGACCATCGAGGTGGCCGTGGCGGTGATCGACCTCGACGCCACCGGGTTCGTCCACTGGGCCATGTCGGGCCTCGGCCCGCTCACCACGGCGCTGCGCGAGGGCGAGGTGCCGGAGGGCGCGACCGTCGCCGTCAACGACGCCGGCACCGAGGGCTGGACCCCGCCCTGCCCACCCCCGGGCGAGACGCACACGTACCAGTTCACGCTGTACTTCCTCGACCAGCAGACCGAGCTCGGCCCCGGCGCCAGCGGCGACGACCTTCTGGCCTTCATCAAGGGTTCGGCGTTCATGGCCCGCACGATCCTCGGCACCTACACTCGGGAGGCCGGATGACGAGCCTCCCGTCGGGGGAACCACCCCCGCCCGCGCCCGGTCCCCACACGCCAGGACCTCCCATCGACCAGCCGCTGCCCGCCTTGCCGGTGGCCATCTTCCAGGCCGACCGCAGCGGCCGCCTCACCGCCGCCAACGCCACGTTCCGAACGCTCGCGCTGGCCGGCGAGGTGCCTTCCTCACGCACCACGCCGTGGTCGAACGCCCACCCCGCGGACCGGGCCGCCGCCGAGGCCGGGTGGCGCGACGCCTGCGACCGTGGCGGCGACTTCAGCGCCACCTTCCGCGTGTGGCACCGCGACGGTCGGCTGGTGTGGGTGCGCGTCGATGCGAGCCCGATCCGCGACGGGGTGGGCCACCTCCAGGGGTATGCCGGCGTGGCCATCGACGACACTGAGACCGTCGACGACCGGTTGCTCCTCGATCGCCTCCTCGGGGTGGTGGAGCCCTCGGCCGACGCCGTCGTCATCCTCGACCGCAACGGCTCGCCCGTGTACATCAACCACGCCGCCCGTGGGCTGTTCGGCATCCAGGAGGGCGCCGACGTCCTCCAGGAGCCGACGGTGCGGGCGCTGCTGCAGACGGTCCGCGACCAGGTGCCGCGCGAGCTGCTGGCGGCGTCCACCACGGCGCAGTGGACGGGCGAGGTGGGATTTCGGGGGCCCGACGGCCTCGAGCGGATCCTCGACGTCGACCTGGTCATCCACCGCGACGCCGAGGGCGTGATCGATTACTGGGGCGGCGTCATGCGCGACGTCACCGCGCGCAACCACATGCAGGCCGAGCTGATGCGCCAGGCCACGCACGACGCGCTCACGGGGCTGCCCAACCGCACGCTGCTCCTGCGCACCACCGCCGACTCCCTGGAGCGGATCCGCGGCACGCGTGGCCACGTCGCCATGCTCTTCGTCGACCTCGACAAGCTGAAGGACGTCAACGACAACGCCGGTCACGACGTGGGCGATGCACTGCTCTCCCAGGTGGCCAATCGGGTGGCCCACGCCACCAGGCCCACCGACGTCATCGCCCGCATCGGTGGTGACGAGTTCGTCGTGCTCTGCAACGGCGCCATCGACGAGCACACCGCGCTCGAGCTCGCCGAGCGGATCCGCCTGGCGCTCAGCGGGAAGATGATGATCCGGGGCGTGGAGGTGGACGTCACCGTCAGCGTCGGGGTGGCCGTGGCCAGCGGTGCCCAGCTCGAGGACGTGCCCTCGTCGGACGCCGCCCTCACCCTGCTCCGCCAGTCCGACGTGGCCATGTACACGGCGAAGCGTCGCGGCCGGTCGCGGGTGGAGCTCTACACCGAGGCCATGCGCGCCGAGGGCGCCGAGCAGCGCGAGCTGGCGGCCGAGCTCGAGCGGGCGCTCTCCAACGACGAGCTGACCATCGCCTACCAGCCGATCGTGTCCACCCACAGCGGGCGCGTCGTCGGCGCCGAGGCCCTCCTGCGCTGGGAGCACCCGGCGCGCGGGCGGTTGCTGCCGGCGCAGTTCCTCCACCTCGCCGAGGAGTCCGGGGCGATCGTGCCCATCGGCGACTGGGTGATCGCCACCGCCTGCCGTGACGCCAGCCGCTGGATCGCGGAGCGGATCGTCGACCGCAGCTTCAGCGTGCACGTCAACGTCTCGCCCCGCCAGCTGCAGGAGGGCACCTTCGTCGAGCGCGTGCTGGCGATCGTCCGCGGCGCCGACCTCGCCCCGGCGCAGCTCACCATGGACTTCGCCGAGACCACCTTCGCCGACACCCAGAGCGGCACCGCCCGTGCGCTGCAGGCGCTGCGCCGGTACGGGACCCGCCTCGCCCTCGACGACTTCGGCACCGGCGTGTCGTCGCTCACGGCACTGCGCGATTGCCCCGCCGACGTGCTGAAGCTCGACGGCACCGTCGCAGCCAGCCTCGGTGCCAACGGCGACGACGACCCGATCGTGCGGGCCGTGGTGCAGCTGGCCCACGCGCTCGACATGCAGGTGGTGGCGGAGTGGGTCACCTCGGCCGAGCAGCTGCACCGGCTGCGGATGCTGGGCTGCGACATGGTGCAGGGCCACCTGCTGGGCGAGCCGATGACCGCCGAGGTGTTCGCCCGGCGGGCCTCCACCCGCTGACGCCGGCTCTCCTCAGCTGCTCACGGCGAGCTGGTCGAGCTGGTCGCTGAACTTCTCCAGCGCGGCCGCACGGCGGGTGGGGAGGTGCTCGCGGGACGGATCGCTCGCCCGGTAGCGCTTCAGCACCTGGCGGGCGACGGTGACCTTGTGCACCTCGTCGGGCCCGTCGTAGATGCGCGCCGCCCTCGCGTGGCGGTACATCGACTCGAGGGGCAGGTCGGTGGTGTAGCCGAGCGAGCCGTGGACCTGGATGGCCCGGTCGATCACGTTGTACAGCACCTTCGCGCCCCAGAACTTGATCACGCCGATCTCGATGCGCGCGTCGCTGTAGTGCCTGCCCTGCGCGTGGAGCTGGTCCATCTTCCAGGCCGCCTGCAACGTGAGCAGGCGCGCCGCCTGCATCTCCGCGTAGCTCTCCGCGATCCAGTCCTGCACCATCTGCTTCTCGGCGAGCAGCGAGCCGTGCGTGTAGCGGGTGAGGGCCCGCTCGCACAGCAGGTCGAAGGCCCGCTGGCTCTGGCCGAGCCACCGCATCGCGTGGTGGATGCGCCCGGGGCCGAGGCGCTTCTGCGCCAGCGCGAACCCCTGGCCGATACCGGCCTCGCCGCCGACGATGTTCTCGAACGGCACGCGCACGTTCTCGTACAGGATCTCCGCGTGCCCGCCCGGTTCGCCGGTGCGGTGGTCGGGCTCACCCATCGTGGGCACGTCGCGGAGGATGTTCACGCCGGGTGTGTCGGTCGGGACGATCATCATCGAGTAGTTCTTGTACGGCGTCTCGTGGTCGCCGGTCTTCACCATCACGATCAGCACGTCGGCGATCGAGGCGTTCGACGAGAACCACTTGTGGCCGTTGATCACCCACTCGTCGCCGTCGCGCTCTGCCACCGTGGACAGCAGCGTGGGGTCGGCGCCGGCGCCCGGCTCGGTCATCGAGAAGCAGCTGCGGATCCTGCCGTCGAGCAGCGGCTGCATCCACCGCTCCTTCTGCTCGGGCGTGCCACCCACCGCCAGCAGCTCGGCGTTGCCGCTGTCGGGGGCGTTGTTGCCGAAGATGCTCGGCGCGTAGGCGCACTGGCCGAGGATCTCGTGCATGAGACCGAGCTTCACCTGGCCGAAGCCGAGGCCGCCCATGTCCGGGGGGAGATGTGCGGCCCACAGGCCCTGGCGGCGCACCTCCTCCTTCATCGGCGCGGTGATCCGCTGGAACACGGCCCGCCCCTCCGGGCTGCGCCAGCGGTCGGCGAGCGCCTCCAGCGGCATGATCTCCTCGCGGACGAACTCCCGCATCCAGGCCAGCTTCGCCTCGAACTCCGGTTCGGTCTCGAAATCCCACGCCATCGCGCGGACCCTACTCCCGTGCCGGTCGGGAGGGTCCACCCGGCCGATACCCTCCAGCCGAGTGCCAGCCGTGGACGAGCCCGCCCTCACGCTCGTGCTGACGGTCGCCGTGCTCGGCTTCCTCGGCGTGCGCCTCGCGAGCGGCGTGCGCGTGGCCACGAGCACCCGCGGGCGGCGCCTCGCGGGCTCGGTGCTGCGACGCGTCGGGTGGCGCCACGTGTGGCCCGTCCCCCTGGTGCTGGTCACGGTGCTCACCGCCGCCGTCGCGCTGATGCGCGTGCCCGGCCTCTCCTGGGGCTGGTGGGCAGCGCTCGGCGGCGAGGGCAACCCCGTGTTCGGCTCCACCGACACCACCGCGGGCACGGCCCTCGAGTGGGTGCTGCCGCTCGCGTTCATCGGCCTCCTGCTCCCCGCGCTGCCGCTGTTCGCCCACGCCGAGGAGCGCATGTTCAGGGCCGGTGCGGAGGCCTGGAGCGGGTGGCGGCGCGTGCTCAGGACGCTGCAGTTCGGCCTCGTCCACGCGCTCATCGGCATCCCCCTCGGGGCGGCCCTTGCCCTGTCGATCGGCGGCGCCTGGTTCATGGCCGTCTACCTCCGCACGCAGCGCCGGACCGGATCGCGCGCGGAGGCGACCCTCGAGGCGGCAGCGGCGCACACCGTGTACAACGCGACCATCATCGGCCTCGTGCTCGTCGCCCTCGCCCTCACGGCCGCCGGGGTCTGAGCGCCCCGTCGGTAGCCTGAAGGCCATGTCCCTCCCGCCGCCTCCCCCCGCGGCGCGCCAGGAGACCCGACAGGTCCCCCGTTGCTACCGCCATCCCGATCGCGAAGGCGGGCGGAGCTGCACGCGCTGCGGCAAGTCGGCGTGCAGCGAGTGCCTCGTGCCGGCCGCCGTCGGGTCGCACTGCCTCGACTGCGCACGCGCCGGGCGGCCGAGCGTGGCCACCCGCGCCAGGTTCTGGAACGCAGGGCAGAACATCCTCGTCGCGAAGACCCTCATCGTCGTCAACGTCGCCGTGTTCGTCTGGGTGGCGGTGCAGGACGCACGCGCCGTCGGCGGTGGTGGCGGCATCACCAGGGCGCAGTTCGACCTCGGTCTCAACAGCTTCTTCCTCACCGACGGGCGCAACGAGTGGTGGCGGCTGATCACCGCCGGGTTCCTCCACTTCGGCGTGTTCCACCTCGCCATCAACATGTTCATCCTGTACCAGCTGGCCCAGATGCTGGAGCCGGCTCTCGGTCGGGTGCGCTTCTCCCTGCTCTACCTCGCCGGCCTGCTGGGCGGCTCGTTCGGGGTGCTCCTGCTCGACCTCAACCCGCGCAGCATCACCGGCGGAGCGTCGGGGGCCGTGTTCGGGTTGATGGCGGCCGCGGCCGTGGGGATGCACCGCCGCGGCATCAACATCTTCAGCACCGGCCTCGGCACGACGCTGCTGCTCAACCTGTTCATCACCTTCGCCATCCCCGGCATCTCCATCGGCGGCCACCTCGGCGGCGCCGTGGCGGGTGCGATCTGCGGCTTCGTCATGCTCGCCCCGAACTGGCGGACGTTCCCCGAATGGGCCTCGTGGGTCGCGCCGGTGGCGGTCGCCGTGCTCAGCGTGGTGGGCAGCGTGGCCGTCGTGCGCCTGTGACCCGAACGGCGCGCAGATGTCTCGGCGGTGCCGCCGACGGGTAGTTCCGGCACCATGGAACGCTCCCGCAACGACGCACTCACCGCCGTGCACCACGCCGACCTCGTCGAGCTGGTGCAGGGCGAGGGCCCCTTCCTCACGGTCTGGGCGGCCACGCCCACACCCCAGCAGCCCGACGTCAGCACGGCCGTGAACGCGGCCCTGCGCGGCGTGCGCGGGGACGACGCGGTGCCGGCCGGCGTGGTCGAGGAGCTGGAGTCGGCGCTCACGCGGGCGCTGCCGGGCGGCCCCGGTGTCGTCGCCGTCGCCGATCCGACGGGCGTCCGCCTCGTCGAGCAGCTGCCGCAGGCACCGCGCGCCGCCCTCACCCGCGTGGCGCCGCTCCCCTCGCTCGCCCCCGTGATCGAGCACCGCCAGGGCACCATCCCGTTCCTGCTGGTCATCGCCGATCGCACCGGGGCCGACCTCTACTGGTCCACCCCCGACGACGTGGGCATCGCCACCGTCGACGGCGACGTCGACCACCCGATCACGAAGGTGCGCGCCGGCGGCTGGTCGCACCGGCGGATGCAGCAGCGCGTGGAGAACTTCTGGGAGCAGAACGCCGACGACGTCGTCGACGCCCTGCGCGACCTCGTGGCCGAGGTGCGCCCGCGGGTCATCACCGTCTCGGGCGACGTGCGCATGCTCCAGCTGCTGCGCGAGAAGGCGCCCGCCGAGATCGCCGCCATGTTCCGGGAGGTGCCGGGCAGCCGCAGCGAGGACGGCTCCGACGAAGCCCGTGACGACGCCGTCCGGCGCTGGGTGCGCACCGCCGTCGCCGAGGACACGGTCGCCGTCCTGCAGAGCTTCGAGGCCGAGCGGGGCCGCCAGGATCGCGCCGCCGACGGGGCGCACGACACGCTCCAGGCCCTGCGCGAGGCGCGGGTCGACATCCTGATCGTGCACGACGACCACGAGGACGACCGCACCGCCTGGTACGTGGCCGACGACCCCACCCTCGTGAGCGAGGATCCGGCCTTCTTCACGAGCCTCGGGCGCGACGACGCCCGGGAGGGCCGCCTCGTCGACGTGGCCGTGCGCGCCGCGCTCTGCACCGGCGCGGGGGTGCGCGTCGTGCCCGCCGCGGGGCCCGTCAGCGATCGCCTCGGGGCGATCCTGCGCTGGTGAGGTGGCGATGAGCAACACCGAGTCCGACCGCGACTCCGAAGCGGGTGCGGGCGGTGTCGCCCACGGCGACGCCGCCCGCACCCCGCATCAGCGCGACAGCGCCTCGTTCACCGTGCAGCCCGACCCCGCGACCGTCGATCTGGACGGCGGCGGCGCGGCGCCCTTCGGCGGTGGCCCCGGCGACGCCACCCATCCCGAGGACTGGGCCGGCGGGCGCTCGCTGCCGAAGCTCCGCGAGCTGGCCCGCGCCGCGGGCCTCGACCCCGGCGACCTGGGTGCCGAGGAGCTGGTCGAGCTGCTCAAGCAGACCAAGCCCAGCAACCGCCACGACCCGATCGGCACCACCGGCCTCGGTGCCGACGGCGGCCACGGCTGACCCGAACCCGGCGAGATCGGGTAGCGGTGCACGACGGTCGTGCGCTGCTACCCCATCTCGGGCGCGACGACGCTCAGCCGGCGGCGGGGGCGAGGGCGCGCACCGCGTCGCGGTGGCGGACAGCTGGGTCGAGGGGGAGGATCGCGAGCGAGCTGGTGGTGACGCCGTTGTCGAAGTAGCGCTGGATCGTCGCCCGGCACTGCTCCGGCGAGCCGTGCACGATCAGCTCGTCGACCAGCTCGTCGGGGATGGCCGCGAGCGCCGCCTTCCTGTCGCCGCCGGCCCAGGCGTCCCACATCGGCTGGAGCACGTCGCCACGCCCGAGCCACCGGTGGAACTCCGCGTAGACGGGCACGTTGAGGTACGCGGCGATGGCGAACTTCCCGGCTGCACGCACCGCCTCCGCGTCCTCGCTCGGGCAGCAGAAGATGCGGGCGACGATCTCCTTCGGGGTGCCGCCCGAGGCGGCGTCGACGACGGCGGCCACTCGGCGGACGTCGTCGGGCGACAGCCAGTTGATGATCGCCCCGTCCCCCTCGCGCGCCGCCAGGCGCAGCATGCCCTCGCGCAGCGCGGCCACGAGGATCGGCGGCTGCTGCTCGGGCCGCACCCCCAGCCGGAAGCCCTGCACCTCGAACGTGTCGTAGCGCTTGGACACCTTCTCGCCGCTCAGCGCGTCGCGCAGGAACCGCACCACGTCGCGGACCTTCTTGTACGGCTCGACGAACGGGACGCCGTTCCAGCGCTCGACGATGACGTTGCTGCTCGAGCCGATGCCGATGGCGAACCGCCCCGGCGCCGCGTCCGCGAGCGATGCGACCGACTGCGCGAAGCACGCCGGCGCGCGGGTGAAGGCCGGCACGATGGCCGTCCCGAGGCGCAGCCGGGGCTCCCACGCCGCGGCGAGGGCCAAGGGTGTGAACGCGTCGGCGCCGTCGGCCTCGGCCGACCAGATGTCGGTGTAGCCGAGGTCGGCCAGCTCGGCGAGCTGATCGCGGTGGGTGTGCAACGGCCCCGGCAGGGGCACGGTCATGCCGGGGCGGGTGGGCAGCGGGCTCGTCATGGTCGCTCACCTTTCCAGAACCGCACGATGCAGCTCTGACTGGCGGTGGCGAGGAGCGTGCCGTCCTCCGCGAACATGTGCACGAGGCCGTGGCCGAAGCCGCGCTCGACCGCGTGCACGCGGATGTCGAGCAGCACCCACTCGGTGGGCACCAGGTGCACCACCCGGAGGGTGTTGTCGAGGCTGTTGCCGCCACCGCGCCTGCCGAGGGCCTGGCCCACGCCCATCGGTAGGAAGTCACCGAGCACGGCCAGCGTGGCCGCGTCGACGCCCTCGATCACGTCGGGGATCCGCGCCCACATCAGCGTCTGACCGTCGCCCGGCTCGCCCTCGAGCTCGTCGAGGTCGCGGCCTTTCACCAGGCGCTGCTCGAGCCGCTCGTTGATCGTGCCGTCGACCGGGAGGCGGTGCCGCCGCCGGCCGCAGCCCTCGGGCCCGGGGACGTCGGGCATCCGCTCCCACTGGCCCACGGCGTCCATCGGGCGGTGCCCCAGCGCCGCGTTGACCGTGAGGATCTCGCGGTTGCCGACGTGGCACACCGCGCGTGCCTGGGTCATCTGGTGGCCCTCCACGGCGAGGGTGACGTCGACGTCCAGCACCTCGCCCGGCTTCGCGTACGACAGGTACTGGGCCGTCGCCCAGATCGTGGAGCGCCCGCTGGTCCCCTCCATCGCGGCGATCGCCGCGCCCAGGCCGCAGCCGCCGAACAGGAAGCCACCGTGGGTGCTCAGCCCGGAGGTCACCTCCATGCTCCAGCGGAACGGGTTGTGGCTCTGGCGGAGGCCGAGGAACGAGCGGGTGTCCATGCCGGGGCGACTCTAGGTCGGGTCCCCGCCGCTACGTTGGGCCACCATGGTCGACACACCGTGGCAGGGCGACGCGTGCTCCCTGGTCGAGGAGTTCCGGTCGGGTGGGCGCACGCCGCTCGAGGAGCTGCGCGCCGCGTACGCAGCCATCGAGGCCAGCCCTCTCAACGCGTTCTCGTTCCTCGCCCGCGAGCAGGCCGAGGCGGCGGCGTCGGCGGCCGACGTGGCGAAGCCCTTCGGCGGCGTGCCCCTCGGCGTGAAGGAGCTCGACGCCGTGGAGGGCTGGCCCGACACCGAGGCGTGCGTGGTGTTCGCCGATCGTGTGGCGACCACCACGTCGTTCATGGTGGAGCGGATGCGCACGCTCGGCGGCGCCGTGCCGATGGGTCTCACCACCGCCAGCGAGTTCGGCGGCGTCAACGTCACCCGCACGGTGCTGAACGGCACCACCCACAACCCGTGGCAGCTCGGGCGCACGCCGGGCGGTTCCTCCGGCGGCTCCGCCGCGGCCGTGGCCGGCGGGCTCGTCCCCATCGCCACCGGCGGCGACGGCGGCGGCTCGATCCGCATCCCGGCCGGCTTCACCGGGCTCGTCGGCCTCAAGGCCACCTACGGCCGCATCCCGCGGGGCCCGCGGGCGATCATCGGCAACTACACCGTCACCGTCGGTCCGATGGCCCGCAGCGTGCGCGACACGGCCCGGTTCTTCGACGTCTGCAACGGCCACGACCCGCGCGACCAGTTCAGCCTGCCTCGGGTGGGCGGCTGGGAGGCAGGACTCGGCCATCACGTCGGCGACCTGAACGGCGCTCGGGTGGCGATCGTGCCCGACTGGGGCGGGGCCACCGTGTCGCCGGCGATGTGGGCCCACCTCGAGGAAGTGGCCGCCGACCTGGTCCGCGAGGTCGGGCTCGTGCGCGTGGAGGTGGACACGTCGCTGCCGTCGATGGGGGCGGCGTGGTCGATCAGCGGGATGATCGCCATCCACGCCGAGCTGGGGGACGCGTGGCCCGGCTGTGCCGACGTCCTCACCCCGGAGATCCGGTACGGCCTCGAGACCGCGCCCCAGCGCTACGGCATCGAGGCGCGTGCCAAGATCGAGCACCGGCGGATGGAGCTCAACGAGCGGATGGCCGAGATCTTCGATCCCGCCGACGGCGTCGACCTCGTCATCACCGCGTCCAACCCCGACGTGGCCTTCGACGCCGACGGTCCTCTCCCGTCCAGCTTCGGTGGCGTGAACGCCGGCGCCGGCAACAACGGACGGCTGACCTTCCCCGCCAACCTGCACGGCAACCCCGCCGTGTCGGTGCCGGCGGGGACCCTCGACGGCCTGCCCGTCGGGCTGCAGATCGTGGGCCGGCACCACACCGAGCAGCTGCTGCTCGACCTGGCGCTGACCGTGGAGCGGACGCGGCCGTGGCCGCTCGTGGCTCCCGGCGCGCCACTGCGGCGGTGAGCGGCCAGCCGGCGCGCGACCGCTCCCCCGACATCTCCACCGACGCGGCGCCGGAGCGGGCGCGGACGCCGCTCGACGGCACGCAGCGCCTCCTCGCCGCCGGCCTCGTGCTCGGCGTGATGCTCGTCGCGTTCGAGTCGACGGCGCTCATCACCGCGCTGCCGACGATCGCCGCCGACCTCGGCGGCGACTCGCTCTACGGGGTCACCCTGGCCACCTACACGCTCGCCAACATGGTGGCCCTCATCGCGGCCGGGCGGGCCGCCGACCGCCGCGGCCCGCTGCCCACCTACCTCACGGCGGCGGCGGTGTTCGTGGTGGGGCTGGTGGTGGCCGCGCTGGCACCCAGCATGCCCATCGTGGTGCTCGGCAGGGCGCTGCAGGGGGCCGGCGCCGGGGGGTTCGCCCCGATCGCGTACGCGCTCATCAAGCGGGCCTTCCCCGAGGACCGCCAGCCCGTGATGTACGTGTACCTCTCGGCCGGCTGGGTGCTGCCCAGCCTGGTGGCGCCGGCCTTCGGGGGCATCATCACCGAGCAGTTCGGGTGGCGCTGGGTGTTCGCCGGCATCATCCCCCTCGCGCTCGTGGTGGCCGCGGTGGTGAGCGTGCCCATGCGCCGCTACGGCGCGATCGGCACGGCCGACCCCCGCGAGCGCAGCGTCGCCGTCGCCTTCGGCGCGGCCGCCGGCACGGCGGGGCTGATCCTCGGGCTGCGTGCCGCCCACCCGGCCGTGGCCGCCGTGACGGTCGCCGCCGGCGTGGCCGTCGCCGTGCCGTCCCTGCGCCGGCTGCTCCCACCCGGTGTGCTCCGTGCCCGTCGTGGCCAGCCGGCGGTCCTCGCCTGCCGCTTCCTCGCCACCGCCACGTTCATGGGCGCCGACGGGTTCATCCCGCTCGCCGCCGACCGCGTCCACGGCGCCAGCCCGATGACGCAGGGGTTCACGATCATCGGCGCCGCGCTGGCGTGGACCGGTGGTCAGGCGCTGGTGGCGACGCGGCCGCACGTCGAGCCCGCCCGCGCCGTGCGCCTCGGGTTCGCGCTGCTCGCCGTCGGGGTCGTGCTGACCATCCCCGTGCTGTCGCCCGGCTGGCCCCTGTGGGCCGTGTTCCTCGGATGGGCGGTGGGCGGCGGCGGCATGGGCGTGCTGTTCAACCCCACCACGGTCGCGGCGATGAGCTACGCCGAGCCCGGCCGCGAGGGCTCGATCAGCAGCCAGGTGCAGCTGGTCGATGCCCTCGGCTTCTCGATCATGGGTGGCCTCGGCGGCGCCATGGTCGCCGTGGCCGACCGCACCGACCTGGCGCTGCGGACCGCGCTGCTCGGCTGCTTCGCGCTCGCCGTGGCCTGCGCGCTGGTCGGCGCCGTCGCCAGCCGCGGCGTCCGCCGCGCGTGAACCGGGCGGCGCTCCCTTCGCCCTCCCGCTGAGACGGATGCCACCATGTGCCGCCATGGGGCCGCTCGACGGGGTGAAGGTCGTGGACATGTCGGTGATGATCTCCGGGCCGCTGGCCGGGATGATGCTGGCCGACCAGGGAGCCGACGTGGTGAAGGTGGAGTCGCCGGGACTCGGCGACATCATGCGCTTCCTCGGCACGAGCAAGGGCGGGATGACGGGCATCTTCGCCAACAACAACCGGGGCAAGCGCAGCCTCGTCGTCGACCTGAAGCACCCGGACGGCTGCGACGTGGTGAAGCGCCTCGTCGCCTCGGCCGACGTGCTGATCCAGAACTTCCGACCCGGCGCCATGGAGCGCCTCGGGCTCGGCTACGACGACGTGGCCGCGCTCAACCCCGACCTCGTCTACGTGAGCATCAGCGGGTACGGCCCCGACGGCCCCTCCAGCCATCGTCGGGTGTACGACAACGTGATCCAGGCCGCGTCGGGGCTCGCGTCGGTGCAGACCGATCCGGCCACCGGGGCGCCGGCGATGTTCCGCACGCTCCTGTGCGACAAGGTCACCTCGTACACCGCCGCGCAGGCGATCACCGCCGCGCTCTACGCGAGGGCCACCGGCAAGGCGCGCGGCCAGCACATCGTGCTGGCGATGCTCGACGCCGCCATCGCGTTCATGTGGCCCGACTCCGCGATGGACGCGGCGCTCGTCGACGACGACGTCCAACGCACGCCGACGATCGGCGCCAACTACGCGGTGACCAAGCTGGCCGACGGCTACGTCTCCGTCGGCGCCGTCACCGACGCCGAGTTCCGCGGGCTGATGGCCGCGTACGGACGGCCGGAGCTGGGTGACGACCCGCGGTTCGTGTCCGCCGCCTCGCGGATGCAGCACCTCGGCGAGCTGATCCCGCTGCTGCAGGAGCTCACCGCCACCACCACCGTGGAACAGCTCCTCGCCGGCGCCGAGGAGCACGACGTGCCGGCGTCGCGGGTCAACACCCTGGCCGACCTGCCCGACGACCCGCAGACCCGACACAACCAGGTGTTCGTCGAGCGCCAGCACCCGGCCGCCGGGACGATCCGCGAGCCGCGACCCGCCCCACGCTTCTCGGCCACACCTGCGCAGGTGAGCGGCCACGCGCCGCGCTTCGGCGAGCACAGCGACGAGATCGCCACCGAGCTC
>VFQR01001118.1_pt1 | contig 22799 bp, 24 predicted proteins | sample 3512321 | NCBI WGS metagenome assembly VFQR01 (sample SAMN10412374, study PRJNA504923) | tailings metagenome | isolation source: Relicate 3 Philex TSF1 revegetated site | place: Philippines: Tuba, Benguet | collected 2017-08-29 | reverse complement strand
ATCCCCGCCTCCAGCGCGTCCGCGAGGATGGACGGGCGCTTGTGCCCGCCCGAGCGCTTTTCGCCGTCTCCGAGCCGCAACCCGGCGGACACGCCCAGCGTCTGGGCCAGGCCGAACAAGGTGTCCTGCTTGACGAGATTTGCCCGCACGCGCGAGAGATCGCCCTCGGGCAGGTCACCCAGCTTTTCGAACAGCAGGCCGGAAATCGCCAGATTGAGCACCGAATCGCCCAGGAACTCGAGGCGTTCGTTGTGGTCCGCACCGAAGCTGCGGTGCGTCAATGCCCGCTCCAGCAAGCGGGGGTTGGCAAAGCGGTGCTGCAGCCTGCTCTGCAGCGCGGTCAGTTCGGGACTCAACTCGGGCGTCGGGCCGCGCTCACTGGGAACTGCCCTGGTACTTCATGGTGAGCCAGGCGGGGCCGGCCAGATGGATCTCGCGCACGTAGTCGAACGAGACGACGACCTGATCGCCGGACTTGCCCACGCTGAGGTCCTTGCCGGTGATGGTGCGGATGTCGTCGATGGCCGCGGCCTTGTCGAAGATGTCGCGCACCTCGGCCACGGTCGAGCCTGCCGAGGCCTTCTTCACTGCTTTCTGCACCGCCATGTACTCGAGATAGGTGGGAAAGACCTGCGCCGCCACCAGGCCGGCCAGCGCGAGCACCGTGCCCACGACGACCAGGCTCAGAAAGGTCAGTCCACGTTGTTGCCGCTTCAACTTCATACGCTTTCTCCTGAGGCGTTCGAGGTCATTGGAAGGAACCGATGCGACCCAGGTCGCCGAAGTTCATCCACACGAAAAAGGCCTTGCCAACGATATTCGCCTCGGGCACGAAGCCCCAATACCGCGAGTCGAGCGAATTGTCGCGATTGTCGCCCATCATGAAGTAGTGGCCCTCGGGCACCTTGCAGACCACCCCCTCGACGCTGTAGCGGCAGCCATCGGCAAAGGGAAACTCGGCGGCGCCGGGCACGAAGGCCGGGCGGTCGGCGTCGTTGAGCGTGCTGTAGGTCTTGCCGCCCAGGGACTCCTGCCATTGCTTGGCATAGCGCATCGAATCCTTGTCGAAGAAATCGGCCTGCGCCACGCGCGGCACCGGCTGACCGTTCACGCTGAGCTGCTTGTTCAGGTAGGCCACTTCGTCGCCGGGCAGGCCGATCACGCGTTTGATGTAGTCCAGGCTGGGCTGTGGCGGGTAGCGGAACACGATCACGTCACCGCGCTGCGGGGCCTTGTTGTCCCAGACCTTGGTGTTGAGCACGGGCAGGCGGAGGCCGTAGTGGTACTTGTTCACCAGGATCAGGTCCCCCACCCGCAGCGTCGGGATCATCGAGCCCGAGGGGATCTTGAAAGGCTCGAACAGGAAGGAGCGCAGCAGAAACACCGCCAGGATGACCGGGAACAGTCCCGCGGTCCAGTCGAGCCACCAGGGCTGGGCCAGCACCTTCTGACGCGCCGACTCGATGTCGCCCTCGATCTGGCTGAAGCCTTGTTTCTCGAGCGCCGCCTTGCGCTGGTCATGCTCCGCGAGCAACCGTTGCGCCGCACGCCGACGTTGCGGCAGGAAAACCAGGCGCTCGGCCACCCAGTAGACACCCGTCACGGCCGTCGCCAGGAACAGCAGCAGGGAGAAGTTGCCCTCGACAGCGCCGGCATACCAGGCCGCCCCGTAAGCCAGGAAGGCAGCCAGCACCACGCCGGTGATCGAACCCATCGCTGCCTGCATCAGTCCTGCACCTGAAGAATGGCCAGGAATGCCTCCTGCGGAACCTCGACGGAGCCGATCTGCTTCATGCGTTTCTTGCCTGCTTTCTGCTTTTCGAGAAGTTTGCGCTTGCGGGTGATGTCACCACCGTAGCATTTTGCCAGCACGTTCTTGCGCAGCGCCTTGATGGTCTCGCGCGCGATGACGTTGCCGCCGATGGCCGCCTGGATGGCGACGTCGAACTGCTGGCGGCTGATGATCTCGCGCATCTTGGCCGCCACCGCGCGGCCGCGGTACTGCGCCTGGGTGCGGTGCACGATGATGGACAGCGCGTCGACCTTCTCACCGTTGAGCAGGATGTCGACCTTGACCACGTCGGACCTGCGGTACTCCTTGAACTCGTAGTCCATGGACGCGTAGCCGCGGCTGACGGACTTGAGCTTGTCGAAGAAGTCCAGCACGATCTCGCCCAGCGGCAGTTCATAGGTCAGCATGACCTGCTTGCCGTGGTAGGCCATGTTCATCTGCACGCCGCGCTTCTGGTTGGCCAGCGTCATCACCGGGCCCACGTACTCCTGTGGCATGTACAGGTGCACGGTGACGATGGGCTCGCGGATTTCCTCGATCCGGCCGACGTCGGGCATCTTGGACGGGTTCTCCACCATGAGCACCTCGCCGTCGCCCCGCACCACCTGGTAGACCACGCTCGGCGCGGTGGTGATCAGGTCCTGGTCGAACTCGCGCTCCAGGCGCTCCTGCACGATCTCCATGTGCAGCAGGCCCAGGAACCCGCAGCGGAAACCGAAACCCAGCGCTTGCGAAACCTCGGGCTCGTAGTGCAGCGAGGCGTCATTGAGCTTGAGTTTCTCGAGCGCATCGCGCAGTGCGTCGTACTGGTTGGCCTCCGTCGGGTACAGGCCGGCGAACACCTGCGGCTGCACCTCCTTGAAACCCGGCAACGGTTCGCTGGCCGGGCCGGCGTTGTTGGGCAGCTTCTTTTCCAGCGTCACCGTGTCGCCCACCTTGGCGGCCTGCAACTCCTTGATGCCGGCGATGATGTAGCCCACCTCCCCCGCTTCGAGCGATTCGCGCGGCTGGTTGGCCGGCGTGAACACACCCAGGTTGTCGGCGTTGTAGACGGCGTTGGTGGCCATCAGCTTGATGCGCTCGCCTTTGGACAGGCGGCCGTCGACCACGCGGACCAGCATCACCACGCCCACATAGGCGTCGTACCAGCTGTCGATGATCATGGCGCGCAGCGGTGCGTCGGGGTTGCCGCGCGGCGCCGGGATGCGGGCCACCACCGCCTCCAGGATGTCTTCCACACCCATGCCGGTCTTGGCCGAACAGGGAATGGCGTGGCTGGCGTCGATGCCGATCACGTCCTCGATCTCGCGCTTGGCGTTGTCGGGATCGGCGTTGGGCAGGTCCATCTTGTTCAGGACGGGCAGCACCTCCACGCCGAGATCAAGCGCCGTGTAGCAGTTCGCCACCGTCTGGGCCTCGACGCCCTGACTCGCATCGACCACCAGCAGCGCACCCTCGCAAGCCGACAGCGAGCGCGAGACCTCGTAGCTGAAGTCCACGTGACCGGGCGTATCGATCAGGTTGAGGTTGTAGGTCTTGCCGTCGCGCGCCACGTACTGCAAGGCAGCGGTCTGGGCCTTGATGGTGATGCCACGCTCCTTCTCGATGTCCATGGAGTCGAGCACCTGCTCGCTCATCTCGCGATCGGACAGGCCACCACAGCGCGAGATGATGCGATCGGCCAGCGTGGACTTGCCATGGTCGATGTGCGCGATGATGGAAAAGTTGCGGATGTGATTCATCGAAAAAACAGGCTCTCACTCACGGTCCAAAGCGCCTTGATGCGCGGCGCGAGACCATAAAAAAGGGCGCGTCAGCTGCTGACGCGCCCGTAACCAACAATCAATGGCAACTGCGATAGTTGGAGTTTCATTGTAGGCAAAAAGCCCCCCCAGCACAGCCGCCGAACACCTTGGAACCCTTGTCGCCGGGCCGCAACAAGGGTAGTTATCAACAAGTTGTTCACATTTTTCCGGAACAAGCTGTGAACCGCTTGTGGATGAAACAGCCACCGCTCGTCCCGCTTCCCGCATCATGAATCGACCAGGCCCGAGCCTGCACCAATCGCCGTCAGGAGGACCGGATTTTATCGAATCCGGTCACGATTGACGCCTGAAAAGTCAGTGGACACAAACTTTTATGTCCTCTGGCGCTGCCCGGGTGCCGCTGCCGGCCTGTGGCGTATCGGCCACCCCACGACGGACGGAACGGATGACCCGGGCCGGCCAGGGGGCATTCCTTGAACCGGCCGCCAGGTCGCGTCACCGCGATGGGCGAACCACCGCGTACTGGGCCCACTCGCCGCGCCGCAGCAGCAGCGTCACCGGGCGGCTCTTGTCGACCCGGGACAGCGCAGACTCGACCTCCTTGATCGACGTCACCTCCGTGTTGGCGACCGCGACGATCACATCGCCCTCGCGCACACCGGCGCGTGCCGCTGCGCCGGTGGCGCCGGCCACGCGCACGCCGCCGCGCACATTGAGGCTCTTCGCATCCGCTTCGCCCAGCTCGGCCAGCAACAGGCCCATGGCCTGCACAGCACCGCCCGCAGGGACGGGCGCGGCTTCCGGCGCGGTCGGCGCGCGGGCGGTGGGTTGCTCGGGTTCGAGTTCGGCCACCAGCACGTTCAGGTCGCGTTGTGCGCCGCGGCGCAGAACGGTCATCGTGCTGCGCGTGCCCGGGCGGGTGTTGCCCACCAGGCGCGGCAGATCGACCGACTTGTCGATTTCCTTGCCGTCGAACTTCAGGATGATGTCGCCCGGCTCGACACCGGCCTTCGCAGCGGGTGAGTCGGGCTCCACACCGCGCACCAGCGCACCCTTGGGTTGGGCCATGCCGAGCGATTCGGCCACTTCCTTGCTGACCTGATCGATGCGCACACCGATGCGCCCGCGCGTGATGCGCCCGCTGGTGCGCAGTTCGTCCGAGACGCGAACGGCCTCGTCGATGGGGATGGCGAACGAGATGCCCTGGAAGCCGCCCGAACGTGAGTAGATCTGGCTGTTGATGCCCACCACTTCGCCGCGCATGTTGATCAGCGGGCCACCCGAGTTGCCGGGGTTGATGGCGACGTCGGTCTGGATGAAAGGCAGGTAGTCACCGGTATCGCGCTGCTTGGCGCTCACGATGCCTGCGGTGACGGTGTTCTCCAGCCCGAACGGCGAGCCGATCGCCATCACCCATTCGCCCACGCGAAGCCGGTTCACGTCACCCACCTTGACCGGCTTGAGACCGGTGGCCTCGATCTTCACGACGGCGACGTCGGTGCGCTTGTCGGCGCCGACGACACGCGCCTTGAACTCGCGCTTGTCGGGCAGGGTGACGATGAGTTCGTCAGCGCCCTCGACGACGTGGGCGTTGGTCATGATGAAGCCGTCGGCGCTGAGCACGAAGCCCGAGCCCACACCACGCGGGCGCGCCTCGCCGCCCCCAGGCTCCTGCTGGCGCGGGCCGCGCGGGACCGCGCCGGGCGGGATGGGGATGCCGAAGCGGCGGAAGAATTCCAGCATCTCCTCGTCGGGCGCGCCACCCTGCGCACTGCGCCCGGCATTGCGCTCCAGCGTGCGGATGTTGACCACGGAGGGCCCCACGAGGTCCACCAGGTCGGTGAAGTCGGGCAGCCCCCGCGCGTTGGTCACGGCCGTTTGCGCCACCGACGGCTGATGCGAGAGCAAGGCCATCGATCCGGCGGCGCCCAGTGCGGCTGCGAGGGCCAGGGAAAGCAGGGAACGGGAGAACGGCAACTTCATCTGGGATTTCCTTCAACAACCCGGGAAATGGGGGGCACGCAGGCTGCGGGCCCCGCGCACCGACACAACCTGGCGCTCACCGGATGCGCTCGAGCACCCGCGTGAAGCGCTGCAGCGTGGACAAGGGCACCTCGCCGACCGCCGTCACCCAGTGCTCGCCGACGCGGCGACTCACGGAATGCGTCGCGCCCTGGGCGGCTTCGCCCTCCTGGTCGTGGCGCTGGGCATCGAACGGCTCGACAAACAAGGACACAGAGGCGAGGCCGTCCGAGAACACCCACTGCATCGGCGCCTGCCCCGGCGCAGCACCGCCATTCACGTCGCGCGTGTGGCAACTCATGGCGGTGAAGCCCGGCACGTCTTCGCTCAGGCGCCATCCCTCGGCCTGGGGCGTGGTCTTGCGCAGGCTGGTCTTGCTGACCTCGTATCCGCGCGTGTCCTTCATGAGACGAGCGAGCTTGTCCATGCTGACGGGTGCGTCGAGCTGCAACTCGGAGAAGGCCACCTGCTCCAGCACGCGCCCTCGCGCATCGAGCGTCTGGAGCTTGACGACCAGGCCCGTCTTCTGTTCCGACCAGATCCGGTAGCCGAAGCGAAGCTCGTCGCGTGGCAGGATCTCGACCATGTCCGACAGGTGTCCCGCCACCCGCTGCGCCCCCACTTCACGCGATCCGTAGAACTGCGGGATCAGCGTCTTGGGCGCTCTAACCAGGTCCGGGAACATGCCCAGCGCCTCGCGCTTCTCGATCACGGCCTTGCGCGTCTCGGGCTCGAAGGTGATGACCTCGCTGTTGCGCCGGATGGTCGTGCGCGGTGTGCCGGTGAGCGTGTCCACCCGCTCCATCTGCTGGCTGCCATCACACACATGCCAGATCTTGGAAGCCGACATGGCCGACCCGGCGGTGACCACCAGCGTGCCGGTGTAGGCACGCATGCGCGACGCCTCGTGCATGCGGGTCAGCCATTCGTTGACGCTTCGCGAAGCGGGCGACGAGGCGCTGGAGTCCTGAGCCAGTGCCGCGCTGCTGGCCAGGCCGGTGCAGGCGGTGACGATCAGCGCGGCGCTCCAGCGCCGCACGAGATGCCGGCGCGGCGCAGGAGCGCGACGCGCCGCGGCGGTGTCAGCGGGCATCGGCGTCATAGGTCGCGTTGCGGATGAAACCGGTCGACGTCTGGAACGCCGACATGCCACCGTGCTGGCGGTGTTCGGCCAGCAGGCGCTCGAGTGCGGCGTCGCGGATGACCCGTCCTTGCGGCGTGGCCACCACCACCGGCCGCGCCTCGGGTGCCGGCGCAGCGGCCACGGCAGCGGGCGCGGGGCCGGCAGCAGGCACCACCGACGGCGGGGTTTGAACCAGTTGCACGCCACCCGCGTCGGCCGGCTGGGTGGTGGACAGCACGTTCCAGCCGATCGCGGCCACGGCCACGACGCTGGCGAAGCCCGAGGCCAGCTTCCAGCGGAACAGACTGTCGTTCGCCGCTTCGCCGCGCCCCTGGGCCAACGGGCGCGCAGGCGGCTGCGCCGCGGGCTCGGTCGGCTGCGCCGCCAGGCCGGCGTGCAGGCGCTCCAGGAATTCGCTCGGTGCGCGAGCGGGAAGCACACCCGCTTGCCCGCGCAGCACCTCACCGATCACCTGATAGCCGTGCCAGCGGGCCTGCACCTCATCATCCGTGCGGCAACGCGCAAGCAGCGCGTCCAGCTCCCGGGGGTCCAGGCTGCCGTCACACAGGGCGGAGACCTGTTCGCCCTGCAGGGCATTGGGGTCGGGTTCGTGCAGCGGGTTCATCGTGACTACCTCTGTGGATGCGGGGCTCACCAGCGTTTGCCCGATTGGCGCTCGAGCATCGGCTTGATGCGCGCGGAGATGGCTTCGCGCGCCCGGAAGATGCGTGAGCGCACCGTACCGATCGGACATTCCAGGGCTTGGGCGATCTCTTCGTAACTCAGGCCTTCGATTTCGCGCAGGGTGATGGCCATGCGCAGTTCCTCGGGCAAGGCATCCATCGCGGCATTGACCGCGTTGGCGATTTCCTTGCTCGCCAGCACCGCTTCGGGCGTCTCGGTGTCGGCAACGTTGGCGTTTAGTTCGCGCTCCGGCGCGGAAGTTTCATCCTCGTCCGCGGATTTGAGCTGGGATTGGTAGACCAACGGGTCGCGTTTGAGCTCCAGCAGTTGCTTCTTGGCGGTGTTCACCGCGATCCGGTAGAGCCAGGTGTAGAACTGGGCGTCGCCCCGGAACTGGGCCAGGGCGCGGTAGGCGCGGATGAACGTTTCCTGCGCGATGTCCTGCACCAGATCGACATCGCGAACCATGCGCCCGATGAGGCGCTCCACGCGACGCTGGTACTTGATCACGAGGAGATCGTAGGCGCGCTGCTCGCCCGCCAGGGTCCGCTGCACCAACATGGCGTCGCTGTCGGGCGGGGGCGGCGCGGTGTGGTCGTCCGGACTCGTGCTCATGCGCGCGGCACTATACCCGAAGGACCCGCAGCACCCGGGTCAACGGGCCGCATTCACCAGCAGGGCGCGGCGCAACGCCAGCCAGTCGCCCGGCGACGAGGCGGCTTCCAACCACAACCAGCGCGGCGCATCCGCCGCGCCCTCCAGCTGCAACAACACCCGCTGCTGCAGGTCCAGCACGATGTGCGGTGCGGTCAGCGGCCTGGCATCGCCGCCCGGTTCCACCAGCCATGCCCAGGCGGCATCGCCAGGCATGGGCGACGGGGAGGCGGCGCTGAAGCGCAGCCATCCACGCGGATGACGCCCCACCGTCCAGGCGGCGACCAGCCACCAGGCCAGCACCGCCAGCCCGAGGCACCCAGCCTGCCAGCGTGACAGGCCTGCCCAACCCAGTGCCAGCGCACCCGCCAGCAACACGCCCAGGCCCCCCAGCAGCAGCGCCCAGAATGCACAACGCCCCACCGGGAAGATCACCGACGGGGCGTTCCGCATGGCAGCGGGGCCGGACGATCAGACGCGCTTGAACACCAGCGTGCCGTTGGTGCCGCCGAAGCCGAAGTTGTTCTTCAGCGCGACGTTCACCGTGCGGTCACGCGCGACGTTGGCGCAATAGTCCAGGTCGCACTCCGGATCCTGGTTGAAGATGTTGATCGTCGGCGGGATCTGCTGGTGGTGGATGGCGAGCACGGTGAACACGCTCTCGATGCCACCTGCACCACCCAGCAGGTGACCCGTCATGGACTTGGTGGAACTCACCACCATCCTCTTCGCGTGGTCGCCGAGCGCCGCCTTGATGGCGTTCGACTCGTTCACGTCACCCAGCGGCGTCGAGGTGCCGTGTGCGTTGAGGTAGTCGACCTCGTCGGCATTGACGCCCGCGTTGCGCAGCGCGTTGACCATCGCGCGGCGGGGGCCATCCATGTTGGGCGCTGTCATGTGGCCGGCGTCGGCGCTCATGCCGTAGCCCGAGAGCTCGGCGTAGATCTTCGCGCCACGCGCCTTGGCGTGCTCGTACTCCTCGAGCACCATGACACCGGCGCCCTCGCCCAGCACGAAGCCGTCGCGGTCCTTGTCCCACGGGCGGGACGCGGTCGCCGGATCGTCGTTGCGGGTGGAGAGCGCACGCATCGCCGCGAAACCGCCGATGCCCAGGGGGGAGACAGTGGCCTCGGCCCCGCCCGCGACGATCACGTCCGCATCGCCGTACTCGATCTTGCGAGCGCCCTCGCCGATGGCGTGCAGGCCTGTGGTACAGGCGGTGACGACCGCCAGGTTCGGCCCCTTGAAGCCGAAACGCATCGACACGTGGCCCGAGATCATGTTGATGATCGAGGCCGGCACGAAGAAAGGCGAGATGCGACGCGGCCCCCGGTTCACGAGTTCCGAGTGCGTATCTTCGATCAGCGGCAGGCCGCCGATCCCCGAGCCGATGATGCAGCCGATGCGCGTTGCGGTCTCGTCATCCAGCGCCTCGCCCGTGGGCAGGCCGGCATCCATCACCGCCTGGTGCGCGGCGGCGATGCCGAAGTGGATGAAGGTGTCCATCGTGCGCGCCTCCTTGGCGCTCATGTAGGACTCGAGTTCGAAACCCTTGACCTCGCCCGCGATGCGACACGCCATGTTCGACGCATCGAACCGGGTGATTGCGGTGATGCCGGAACGACCGGCGGTGAGGTTGGCCCAGGCGTCAGCCACCGTGTTGCCCACGGGGCTGATGCAACCCAGGCCGGTCACGACGACGCGACGGCGGCTCATGGGCGGATCAGGCCTTCTGGTGCTTGACGGCGTAGTCGATGGCGTTCTGCACCGTGGTGATCTTCTCCGCCTCTTCGTCGGGGATCTCGATGCCGAACTCGTCTTCGAGGGCCATCACGAGCTCCACGGTGTCCAGCGAGTCGGCACCGAGGTCGGCAACGAAGGCCTTCTCGTTCGTGACTTGGCCTTCTTCCACGCCGAGTTGTTCGGCAATGATCTTCTTGACGCGTGCTTCGATATCGCTCATAGGTCCCTCAAAGGGTGGTTGGAATGCAAGCCCGGCATTTTAGCCGGGGGACGGTGATGGGGCGGCGGGGCGACAAACGTCCCGCTCAGGCCATGAACATGCCGCCGTTGACGTGCAGTTCCTGGCCCGTGACGTAGCCCGCGTGCGGGCCGGCCAGATAGGCCACGGCGTGCGCAATGTCGGCCGGCTTGCCCAGATGGCCCATCGGGATCTGGCCAAGCAGCGCCTTCTGCTGCTCTTCGGGCAGCGAGGCGGTCATGTCGGTTTCGATGAATCCGGGCGCCACGCAGTTGACGGTGATGTTGCGGCTGCCGAGTTCGCGCGCGAGCGCCCGCGTCATGCCGGCCACGCCGGCCTTGGCGGCGGCGTAGTTGGCCTGCCCCGGATTGCCCGACGCACCGACCACGCTGGTGATGCTGATGATGCGCCCATAGCGCTGTTTCATCATGGGCCGCATGACGGCACGGCTCAATCGGAACACCGCCTTCAGGTTGGTGTCGAGCACGGCGTCCCAGTCGGCGTCCTTCAGGCGCATGGCCAGCATGTCGCGCGTGATGCCCGCGTTGTTCACCAACACGTGCAGGGCACCATGGAACTTGACGATCTCGTCCACCAGCGCGTCGCACGCTGCGGCATCGTTGACATCGAGCACCGCGCCGCGGCTGCCCGCACCACTGCCCGGCACCGCCTTGAGCACCGCATCCACCTTGGCGGCTCCCTCGGCGCTGGTGGCGGTGCCGACGACGGTCAGCCCCCGTTCGGCGAGTTCGTGTGCAATCGCCGCGCCGATGCCACGCGAGGCACCCGTGACCAGGGCCACCTGGCCCGCGAATTTCACTTCCGACATGTGTGTCTCCTGTCTCAGGCCAGCAAGGCCTTGACTTCACCCAGCGTGGCCGGGTCGTACAGCGGTGCGCCCTGCAGGGCCGGGTCGATGCGTTTGGTCATGCCGGCGAGCACCTTGCCCGGACCGCACTCGACCAGGGTATCGATGCCGCGCGCGCGGATCGCCTGCACGCACTCCACCCAGCGCACCGGGCCGAAGGCCTGGCGGTAGAGCGCATCGCGGATGCGCTCGGGGTCGGCCTCCACCGCCACGTCGATGTTGTTGACCAGCGGAATCTGCGGTGCGAGCAGCGTCGTCTGCGACAGCTTCTCGCGCAGCCGTTCGGCCGCCGGCTTCATGAGGCTGGAATGGAACGGCGCCGACACCGGCAGCGGCAAGGCGCGCTTGGCGCCCTTGGACTTGAGCACTTCGCACGCCTTTTCCACCGCGGCCTTGCTGCCGGCGATGACGGTCTGCGCGGGGTCATTGAAGTTGACGGCTTCCACCACCTCGCCACTGCCGGCGGCAAACGTGGCCTGTGCCTCGGCGCAGCCGGCCTTCACCAGTTCGGCGTCCATGCCGAGGATGGCGGCCATGGCGCCCGTGCCCACGGGCACGGCCTCCTGCATGGCCGCGGCGCGAAAGCGCACCAGCGGCGCGGCCTGCGCCAGCGTGAGCGAACCCGCCGCCACCAGCGCGCTGTACTCGCCCAGCGAATGCCCGGCCACCGCCGCCGGCAGAGGACCCCCCTCGGCCCGCCAGACGCGCCAGGCCGCCACGCCGGCCACCAGCATCACGGGCTGCGTGTTGGTGGTCAGCGCCAATGCTTCCTTCGGACCTTCGTGAATCAGCCTGGCCACATCCTCGCCGAGCGCGTCGGACGCCTCGCGCAGGGTTTCAAGCACCGCGGGGTGGTCGCCCCAGGCGTCGAGCATGCCCACGGCCTGCGATCCCTGGCCGGGGAACACAAATGCAAACGCTTTCATGGTCCGGATGTCTCTCTTGTCGTTGTGATGGCGATGCCGCTGGCTCAGAAGTCGAGCAGCACGGCGCCCCAGGTGAAACCGCCACCCACGCCTTCCAGCATCACGGTGTCGCCGGGTTTGACCTTGCCTGCACGCACCGCATGATCAAGCGCCAGCGGGATGGAGGCTGCCGACGTGTTGCCGTGTTCGTCCACGGTCACCACCAGTTTGTCCAGCGGCAGCTTCAGCTTCTTCGCCGTGCCCTGCATGATGCGGATGTTGGCCTGGTGCGGAATCAGCCAGTCGATGTCGGCTTCGCTTCGGCCCGCCTTGTCGAGCACCGCGCGTGCCGCCTGCTCGAGCACACCGACAGCGAGCTTGAACACCGCCTGGCCGTCCATCTTGAGCAGCGGGTCACCGGTGATCTGGCCACCCGACACATGCCCCGGCACGCACAGGATGCCCACGTGCTTGCCGTCGGCGTGCAGGTCGCTCGCAAGGATGCCGGGCTCATCGGATGCTTCGAGCACCACGGCGCCGGCGCCATCGCCGAACAGCACGCAGGTGGTGCGGTCGTCGAAGTCGAGCAGGCGCGAGAAGATCTCGGTGCCGATGACCAGCGCGCAATTGGCGCTGCCGGTGCGGATCATGGCGTCGGCGACGGTGAGCGCGTACACGAAGCCGCTGCACACGGCCTGCACGTCGAAGGCCGGGCAGCCGGCGATGCCGAGCTTGTGCTGGATGATGGCCGCGGTGGACGGGAACACCATGTCGGGTGTCGATGTCGCCACGATGATGAGATCGACGTCGTCGGGCACACGGCCGGCGGCATGCAGGGCGGCACGCGCTGCGTGCAAGCCCAGATCGCTGGCGAACACCCCGTCGTCGGCGAAGTGCCGCGCGCGGATGCCGGTGCGTTCGATGATCCACTGGTCGCTGGTTTCGACGCCGCGCGGCGCCAGCATGGCAACCATGTCGTCGTTGGTGAGCCGGCGCGGCGGCAGATGGCTGCCGGTGCCGGTGATGCGGGAGAAACGGATCATGTCTGGCGCGCAGTCGCTCAGAGGGTCGGACTCAGATGGTCGGAATGTGGCCGAGTTCGCTCACCGTCTCGGGTGAGAGCAGCGGCCTGGCATGTGCGATGCGCTGCCGGACGTTGTCGAGCAGGCCGCGGGAGGCCGCATCATAAGCGCGTGCCAGGGCGTGCTCGAAAGCAAAGGCATCGGCCGAACCGTGGCTCTTGAACACCAACCCTTGCAGGCCGAGGAGCGCAGCACCGTTGTAGCGGCGGTGATCGACACGGTTGCGGAAGGCGTTGAGCACCGGCATGGCCACCAGCGCAGCGAGCTTGCGCCACAGGCTGCGCGTGAACTCCTCGCGGATGAAGCCGGCGATCATCGAGGCCAGGCCTTCGCTGGCCTTGAGCGCGACGTTGCCGACGAAGCCGTCGCAGACCACGATGTCGGTCGTGCCCTTGAAGATGTCGTTGCCTTCCACGTTGCCGTGGAAATTCAGGTCTCCCGCCGAGGCCGCGTTGCGAAGCAACTGCCCCGCCTGCTTGATCACCTCGCTGCCCTTGATGACCTCTTCACCCACGTTGAGCAGGCCGACCGAGGGCGCATCGCGCCCGGTCATGGCCGCCACAAGGGCCGAACCCATCACCGCGAACTGCAGCAGGTGTTCGGCGCTGCAGTCCACGTTGGCGCCAAGGTCGAGCACGGTGGTGGCGCCGCCCGAGGCGTTGGGCAACTGGGTCGCGATGGCGGGGCGCTCGATGCCGTCGAGGGTCTTGAGCAGGTAACGCGCAATCGCCATCAACGCACCGGTGTTGCCGGCCGACACCGCCGCCTGGGCATGACCGTCCTTGACCTGCTGGATCGCCACCCGCATCGAGGAGTCCTTCTTGCGGCGCAGGGCGATCTCGATCGGGTCGTCCATGGCCACCACCTCGCTGGCCGGCACCACGGCGCAACGCGGATGGTCGAGCACCCGCTGCCAGGCGCGCAGGGCATCGGGGCGCCCTACGAGCAGCAGCCGGGCGTCGCTGTGCGAGGCCAGGAAGGCAGCGCAGGCCGGCACTGTGGCGGCCGGCCCGACGTCTCCTCCCATGCAATCCACTGCGACGGTGATCATGTAGGCATCCCCAACGGGCACGCGGCGTGCTCTGGTGGCAATGAAAAAGGCCCGCATGCGGGCCCGTTCTTCCGTGCATCCGCGTGCGCGCCGAAGCGCGCAGCGGCCAGCCCCTGGATCAGGCTTCGGACTTGTTCTTGAGCACCTGACGGCCGCGGTAGAAGCCGTTGGGGCTGATGTGGTGACGCAGATGCGTTTCGCCGGTGGTGGGCTCGACGGCGATACCGGGCGTGCCCAGCGCATTGTGCGAGCGGTGCATGCCACGCTTGGAGGGCGACTTCTTGTTCTGCTGGACGGCCATGATGGGCTCCTGGGAAAGTTGGTTTGGGACGGAGGTGGCCCGCCCTGGCGCAAAGCCAAGCATTATAGCCCGATCGATTCGATCCGTCCAAGACGGGCCTCACGGGCGGTCCTTGAGCTTTCGCAGCGCAGCAAACGGGTGCGGTCGTTCCGGCGCCTCCTGCGCCTCCTGCGCCTCCTGCGCCGCCAGGTCGCCTGGCGACCGCAATGCGGCCGGCGTATCGGGACACGTCCCGTGCATGGGCACCAGGGGCAGCTCCATGATCATTTCGTCCTCGATCACCGCCTGCAGATCGGGCCGGGGCTCCAGCGCCAGCAGGTCCTCTTCGCAGTCGTCGTCCTGGGCTTCTGCGGTGGCTTCGTCGGCCACGAAGCGGAACCAGCGGTCAACGGTCAGCTCGGTGGACACCGCGGCCAGACAGCGCTGGCAAGTGAGTGGCACCTCACCCCGGGCCTGAAGATGCAGCCAGGCCTGGGGCGCCGCACCCGCCGGGCCGGCGCGCCATTCGCCCCGGGCCGACCAGTTCACACGGGCCCGCGGGTCGATCGGACCGTGCAGGTCTTCGCCCAGGCGGGACAGATCGGTCAGGGGCAGTTCGCCCGCCAGCGTTTCGCCGGCCTGCGCGAACCGCAGGGCATCGAGGCGGCGGAGGTTGAAGGGGCCCGTCGAGGGCTTCTGAGCGGAGGCCATCGGGCGATTGTAGGGAGGGGTCTTCACAATACGCCCATGACCGCCCTTCCCTATCCCGCCCGCCCGGTGGTGCTCGGCTCCACCTCCCCCTACCGCCGCGAACTGATGCAACGCCTGGGCCTGCCCTTCGAGGTGCTGGCCCCCGGCGTGGACGAAACCCCCGGGTCGGGCGAGACGCCCGCCGCGCTGGCACAACGCCTGGCCCTGGCCAAGGCACGCGCCGTGGCGCGCCAGCGGCCCGCGGCCGTCGTGATCGGCAGCGACCAGGTGGCCGATCTGAATGGCGAACCCCTGGGCAAACCGGGCACGCACGAACGCGCTGTCGAACAACTGCGGCGCATGCGCGGGCAGACCGTGGTGTTCCAGACCGCGCTGGCCGTGGTGTGCCTGGACAGCGGCTTCGAGGCCGCCGACCTGGCGCCGGTGCGGGTGCGCTTTCGCGACCTCGACGACGGCGAGATCGAGCGCTACCTGCGCGCCGAACAACCCTACGACTGCGCCGGCAGCGCCAAGAGCGAGGGCCTGGGCATTGCCCTGCTCGATCGCATCGACAGCGACGACCCGACCGCGCTGGTCGGCCTGCCGCTCATCCGCACCTGCCGGCTGCTGCGCGCCGCGGGCGTGCGCCTGCCATGACGCCCGGGCGCCTGTTCCTGGTGCCGACGCCGCTGGACTTCGGCGCCGACCCGCAACCGCTGTCACTCGCTCTGCCGGCCGAGACGATGGCCGCTGCGGCGCGGCTGACGCACTGGATCGCCGAGAACGCCAAGAGCGCGCGCGCTTTCCTCAAACGGGTGGACGCTCTCGCCCCGCTGGCCGCGCCGCTGCAGGCGCAGCACATCGCCGAACTGCCGCGCCAGGCGCACAAACAGGGCGACCACACCGCGGGTGCGCTCGACGCGGCGGCGCGCGCCCTGCTCGCGCCGGCCCTGCAGGGCCACGACGTCGGCCTGCTCAGCGAGGCCGGCATGCCGGCCGTGGCCGACCCGGGCAGCAGCGTGGTGCGCGCTGCGCACGCCCTGGGGCTGGCGGTGGTGCCGCTGACCGGTCCGGTGTCGCTCATGCTGGCGCTGGCCGCGAGCGGCCTCAACGGCCAGAACTTTGCCTTCGTGGGCTATGTGCCGCAGGACGCGGCCGCGCGCAGCAAGCGGCTGCGCGAACTGGAAGCGCTCGCCACACGCAGCGGCCAGACGCAGATCCTGATCGAGACGCCCTACCGCAACGGCGCGCTGCTGCAGGCCCTGCTGGAACAGCTTCAACCGGCCACCCGGCTGGCCGTGGCCTGCGCACTGGGCCTGCCGCAACAGGCGGTGCGCAGTGCCGCGGTGGCCCAATGGCGCCAGCACGCCGCCTGGCGCGAGGCGCTGCCGCTGGCCATGCCGGCGGTGTTCCTGTTCGGGCCCTGACGGCCGCGCCGGCTCAGCCCATCACGCGCTGCAGGTGCGCACGCACCGCGCCGCTGAGTTCGGGGTTGGCCAGGGCAAGGTCGATGGTGGCTTCGAGGAAGCCTTCCTTGCTGCCACAGTCGTAGCGCCGGCCGTCGTAGCGGAAGGCCTGCACCCGCTCCTTGCCGATCAGCGCGGCGATGCCGTCGGTGAGCTGGATCTCGCCCCCGGCACCGCGCGGCTGCTGGCGGATGCTCTCGAACACCGCGGGCGTGAGGATGTAACGCCCGGCCACCGCCAGCGTCGACGGGGCCTTTTCGGGCGCGGGCTTCTCGACCATGGCGAACACCTCCGCCAGCGGCGCGCTCACGCCATGCACATCGACCACGCCGTAGCGGCGCGTCTCGGCGCGCGGCACATCCTGCACCGCCAGCACGGTGCCCGGGCTTTGCTCGTAGGCCTTGACCATCTGGGCCAGCACCGTGGGGCCGCCCTGCATCTGCTCGCGCCCGATCATCAGGTCGTCGGCCAGCAGCACGGCGAACGGCTCGTCGCCCACCAGCCGCTCGGCACACAGCACCGCGTGGCCCAGGCCCAGCGCGCGCGGCTGGCGCACGTAGGCGCAGTCCATGTCGTCAGGCTTGATGGAATTGACCAGTTCCAGCAAGGCGCCCTTGCCCGCGGCTTCCAGCTCGGCCTCGAGTTCGTAGGCGACGTCGAAGTGGTCCTCGATCGCGCGCTTGTTGCGCCCGGTCACGAAGATCATCTCGCGGATGCCTGCGGCATACGCCTCTTCCACCGCGTACTGCATGAGCGGCTTGTCCACCACCGGCAGCATTTCCTTGGGGATGGCCTTGGTGGCGGGCAGGAAACGGGTGCCCAGGCCACCCACGGGGAACACGGCTTTGCGGATCGTCATGGTGTGGAGTATGTCGGTATGCGGTGCCAAAGAAGCCGCCCATAATACCGACGGCCTATGGCAGGGACCGCCATTGCCTGCCATGCCGCATCCTCCTGCGCGGGGGTGCCGAAACATCAGATATTGCACATGAACATCACTCCGATCGTGTTGTGCGGCGGCTCGGGCACCCGCCTGTGGCCCTTGTCGCGCCAGAGCCTGCCCAAGCAGTTCGTGCCCCTGGTGGGCGACAAATCGCTGCTGCGTCTCACACTGGAGCGCCTGGCCTGGTGCGGCGAGCCGGTGCTGTGCGTCGCGTCGGAGGACCACCGCTTCCTTGTGGCCGATGAGATCGAACGCGCCGGGCAGCACGGCAACGTGGTGCTGGAGCCGGCCGCGCGCAACACGGCAGCCGCCATGGCGCTCGCGGTGCTGCATGCACAGACCACGGGCGATGCGCTGATGCTGTTCTGCCCGGCCGACCACCACATCCCCGACCCGGTGGCGTTCGCGGAGACGGTGCGCCGGGGCGTGGCGGCGGCCGAGGCCGGCGCCATCGTCACCTTTGGCGTGGTGCCCACCTTCCCGAGCAGCGCCTACGGCTACATCGAACAGGGCCAAGCCCGCGCCGACGGCAGCCATCGGGTGGCGCGCTTCATCGAGAAGCCACAGCCCGCGGCCGCGGCCGAGCTGCTGCTCAAGGGCGGCGTGCTCTGGAATGCCGGCATCTTCCTCACCAAGGCCAGCACGCTCAAGGCAGCCCTGCAGCGCCACGCCCCGGACATCTGGGCCGCCTGCGAAAAGGCCATGTCGGGTGCGACGTCCGAAGGCCTGGGGCGCATCCGGTTCGTGCGTCCGCAGGCCGAGGCCTTCCTTGCCTGCCGCTCGCAAAGCATCGACTACGCCGTGATGGAGCCGCACGACGACGTGGCCGTCGTGCCGTTCCAGGGCCAATGGAGTGACGTCGGCAGCTGGAACGCGGTGGCCGACCTGGCGCCCGCCGACGACGCCGGCAACCGCGTGCGCGGCCAGGGCCACGCGCTGCAGGCGCGCAACACCTTCATCCACGCGCCGCACCGCCCGGTGGTGGCGCTGGGCACGCAGGACCTGCTGATCGTCGACACGCCCGATGCGCTGCTGGTCGCGCAGCGCGACCATGCCGAGCAGGTGAAGGACGTGGTGGCCCACCTGGCGGGTCGTGCCGTGCCACAGGCAGCCACGCACCGGCGCGTGGCGCGGCCCTGGGGCTGGTACGACAGCATCGACCTGGGCGAGCGCTTCCAGGTCAAGCGCATCGGTGTCAAGGCGGGGGCGTCGCTCAGCCTGCAGAAGCATCACCACCGCGCCGAGCACTGGATCGTGGTGAAGGGAACGGCCGAGGTCACGCGCGGACAGGACGTGTTCCTGCTGTCCGAGAACCAATCCACCTACATCCCCATCGGCGAGGTGCACCGTCTGCACAACCCGGGCAAGATGGAACTCGAGATGATCGAGGTGCAATCCGGCGCCTACCTCGGCGAGGACGACATCGTGCGGCTGGAAGACGTCTACGGCCGCGAGCCCAAGAAGACCGCATGAGCGCCGCCGGGCCGTTCCCAAGGCGCTCAGCCCCGCAGTGCGCAGCACGGAGGGTCGTCGCATGACCGGCTCGCGGTCCATCCTGCTCACGGGCGGCGCCGGCTACATCGGCAGCCACACCGCGGTCGCCCTGGTCGAGGCCGGGTTCGATCCGGTGATCCTGGACAACTTCGCCAACAGCCACCCGGTGGTGATGGAGCGACTGCAGCGCATCACCGGCCGCGCGCTCCCGCTGGAGCGCGGCGACGTGCTCGACACCCCCTGGCTGCTCGATGCGCTGCGGCGCCACCGCCCGGCGGGCGTGGTGCACTTTGCGGGTGACAAGGCCGTGGGCGAGAGCGTGGCCGACCCGCTCAAGTACTACCGCAACAACCTCGGTGGGGCCACCAGCCTGCTGCAGGCGATGTCGACGATCGCTGCCGAGGACGGCGCAGCGCCGACCCTCGTGTTCTCCAGCAGCGCCACGGTCTACGGCGATCCGGCGCGCGTGCCCATCACCGAAGACTTCCCGCGCAGCCACACCAACCCCTACGGCCACACCAAGCTGGTCATCGAGGACATGCTCACGGCGCTGCGCACCGCGCAGCCGCAGTGGCGCATCGGCACGCTGCGCTACTTCAACCCGGTGGGGGCACACGACAGCGGCCTCATCGGCGAGGACCCGGCGGGCATCCCCAACAACCTCATGCCTTACGTGGCGCAGGTCGCCGTGGGCGTGCGCGAGCACCTGAACGTGTTCGGCGGCGACTACCCCACGCCCGACGGCACCGGCGTGCGCGACTTCATCCACGTGATGGACCTCGCGCGCGGCCACGTGGCCGCGCTGCAGGCCCTGCTGGGCAAGGGCGAGAGTTTCACCGTGAACCTGGGCACCGGCCGCGGGCACAGCGTGCTGGAGGTGGTGGCCGCGTTCGAGCGCGCCAGCGGCCGGCCCGTGCCTTACCGCATCGCCCCCCGCCGCGCCGGCGACGTGGCGCAATGCTGGGCCGACGTCACGCTGTCAGCGCGCCTGCTGGGCTGGCGGGCGCGCCACACGCTCGACGAGATGTGCGCCGACGCCTGGCGCTGGCAGCGCCAGAACCCGCGCGGCTACCGCAGCTGAATGCCGGCCGACTGGGCGGCCTTGAAGACGCCCTCGCCGATGCTGGCGCCGAAGCGGCGGGCCAGGCGCAGGCCCAGGTTCTCGCGCTGGGTGTAGTCCACGATCTCCTCGGCCTTGACCACCTCGCGCGCCACGTGGTCGAGGTTGCCCAGGCCATCGGCCAGACCGAGGTTGACGGCCTGCTGGCCGCTCCACACAAGGCCGCTGAAGGTATCGCCGTTCTCTTTCAGGCGCTGGCCGCGGCCCTTCTTGACCACCGCAATGAACTGCTGGTGGATCTCGTTGAGCATGCTCTGCAGGTACGCCTTCTGCGACTCGTCGAGCGGGCTGAAAGGGTCGAGCAGCGCCTTGTTCTCGCCCGCCACCATCAGGCGGCGCTCCACACCGAGCTTGTCCATCAGACCGGTGAAACCGAAGCCGTCCATCAGCACGCCGATGCTGCCCACCAGGCTCGCCTTGTCGACGTAGATGTCATCGGCCGCAGCGGCGATGTAGTAGGCCGCCGAGGCGCAGGTTTCCTCGACCACGGCGTACACCTTCTTGTTGTGCAGCGCCTTGAGGCGGTGGATCTCGTCGTTGATGATGCCGGCCTGCACCGGGCTGCCGCCAGGCGAATTGATGAGCAGCACGATGGCCTGCGCGCCCTCGTCCTCGAACGCCTGCTTGAGCGCGGGCAGCACGTTCTCGGCGCTCGCCTCGGCGCCCGAGGCGATGGTGCCTTCGACCGCGATCACCGCGGTGTGCGGGGTGGACACCTGCGACGACGCCATGCCCTCGGCCTTGACCGCCAGCCACACGACGGCACCGATGACCAGCAGCCACATGAGGCGAAAGAACAGCTTCCAGCGGCGGGCGGCGCGCTGCTCGTTGAGCTGCGCGAACAGCAGCTTCTCGATCGCTTCGCGTTCCCAGGGAACGCCGGCTGGCCTTGGCGTGCCGGTGGCGTTGAAATCGTCGTTCATGGCGGTCTCGTTGGTCAGAATTCGACAGGTTTGAGGTGGTATTGTGATCGCCAGTGCACGACACCGTCGTGTTCCAGCAGCTCGATCTTGAACAGGCCGCCACGGCACGGGCCGCCGCGGCACTCACCGGTGTCGGGCTCGTAGACCGCGCCGTGCGTGGCGCACAGCAGCCAGCGCGCGCTGTCGTCGAAGAAGCGGTCCGGCTGCCAGTCCATCTCCATGGCCACGTGCGCACAGCGGTTCAGGTAGGCATGCACCTGGCCCCGATAGCGGATCGCGAACGCGCGGCAGGTCTGCCCGGCGTAGTTCACGTCGAACGACACCGCCCGCCCACCGTCGACCAGATCGCGGCTGTTGCACAGCGGGTTCAGGTCGTCGGCCGGTGCGGACATGGCGTTCAGGCGTTGTGGCGCAGCCAGTCGTGCAGTTCGCGCACCGAATGCGCCACGTGGCGCGGCGCCAGCGCGTGGAAGGCGTCGGGCTCGTGCGCGCCGTAGCTCACGCCCACGCTGGCGCACCCGGCGTTCACCGCCATCTGCAGGTCGTGCGTGGTGTCGCCGATCATCAGGGTGCGTTCGGGCTCGACACCGAACTCGCGCATCAGTTCGTGCAGCATCAGCGGGCTCGGTTTGCCGGCGGTCTCGTCGGCGGTGCGCGAGCCGTCGAACACGCCGCTGAGTTCCACCGTGCGCAGCACCTCGTCGAGGCCGCGGCGGCTCTTGCCGGTGGCCACCGTGAGCCAGTGGTGCCGGCCCTTGAGTTCGGCCAGCATGGGCAGCACGCCTTCGAACAGGCTCAGGTCGTTCTGGTGTGCGAGGTAGTGGTGGCGGTAGCGCTCGCCCAGGCGCGGGTAGAGCTCGGGGGGCACATCGGGCGCGGCGTGGGCCAGGGCCTGCATCAGGCCCATGCCGATCACGTAGCTGGCCTGCTCGCGGGTGGGGGGTGTGCCGCCGACATCGGCCACGGCCGCCTGGATGCAGCGCGCGATGACGGCGGTGGAGTCGTACAGGGTGCCGTCCCAGTCGAAGGCGATGAGGTCGTATTGGCGGGGCATCCGGGGATGGTACGGGGCGGCTGCTCAGTCGGCTTTCGCGCCCGACAGAAACCACTGACCGATCAGTGCGCGTTCGGCCTCGGTGATGCCGGTGGCGTTGTTCATGGGCATGAGCCGGGTCACCACCACCTGCTGGTACACCGCCTGCGCGTGCCGCTGCAGCTCGGCCGGCGAATCCAGGCGCACGCCCTTGGACTGCAGGGCCTCGCCATGGCACATCACGCAGCGCTGGGCCATCACCGCCTGCACCTGGGCCATGCCGGCCTGTTCGGGCGCAGGCGCCGGCGCCACGGGCGCGGGCCGCAGCCACACGATCAGCCCGAGCAGCACCACCACGCCCGCCGCCGCGTACGGCCAGGGGTGCGGGTTGCGGCCAAGCTTGAAGCCATGGCGCAGCACGAAGAACTGCCGGATCGCCGCGCCGGCGGCCATCATGCCCACCAGCACCCAGCCGTTGTGCGGGTGCGCGTAGGTGAAGCTGTAGTGGTTGCTGAGCATCGCGAACAGCACCGGCAGCGTGAAGTAGGTGTTGTGCACGCTGCGCTGCTTGCCGCGCTGCCCGTGTACCGGATCGACGGGCTGGCCCGCCTTCAATGCGGCCACCACCTTGCGCTGGCCCGGGATGATCCAGAAGAACACGTTGGCGCTCATGGCGGTGGCGATCATGGCGCCCACCAGCAGGAAGGCGGCCCGCCCGGCGAACAGCTCGGTCGCCAGCAGCGACGCCACCACCACCAGCAGCGCCACCGCGGCACCGACCTTGGCGTCGCCGTTCTTCGTCTGCCCCAGTGTGCGGCAGATCGCGTCGTAGGCGAACCAGAACACCACCAGGAAGGCCAGCGCCGTGGCGATGGCCGCGGGCGGCGACCACGCGAACACCTGCGGGTCGATCAGGTAGACC
>VFQR01001117.1_pt1 | contig 22859 bp, 30 predicted proteins | sample 3512321 | NCBI WGS metagenome assembly VFQR01 (sample SAMN10412374, study PRJNA504923) | tailings metagenome | isolation source: Relicate 3 Philex TSF1 revegetated site | place: Philippines: Tuba, Benguet | collected 2017-08-29 | reverse complement strand
CGTCGTGGCTCGTGCAGTCGGGCTCGGTGCAGCTCGCCCGGCGCTTCGGCCTGCCGGCGCTCGGCTACGGCGGGCTCACCGCGAGCAAGGTCGACGACGCCCAGGCCGGCTTCGAGTCGTGGATGGGGTTGCGGACCTCCATGGAGGTCGGGGCGGACGTCGTCATCCACGCCGTGGGCATGCTCGAGAACGGCCGCACCGTCGGGTTCGCCAAGTTCCACCGGGAAGCGGCGGCGCTCGACGCCCACCTCGGCGCGGGCACCGTGCCCGCATGAGCGGAGCGTCGCTCCCGGGAGCGGACGGCGAGGCGCGGATCCTGTCGTTCATGGAGGCGTGCTCCCGCGCCCTCCTCGCCTCGGCCGGTGCCCCACCCGCGGCCGACGGGGCCGCTGCGCTCGCCGCCGCCCTGGGCACGTCCACACCGCTGTCCTTCGAGCCGCGCCGGCTCGACGCCCTCGACACCATCGACGCCGTCGACCCGACCCCGCTCGGCCGGCAGTTCGTCGACGTGGCGTCGCTCCTGCCGTGGGCACCGACGCAGCGGGCGGACGACGGCGGTGTCGACTTGGCGCTCGCACCGCTGGAGCTCGTCCGCGACCTGGGCGGGCTCGTCGCCGGGATCATGTACGTGAGGCCCGGCCGCCAGTACCCGCTGCACCACCACCCGCCCCACGAGCTGTACCTCACCATCGCCGGACGGGCCGAGTGGCGCTACGGCGGCCACGCCGGCTTCGAGGTGATCGGGCCCGGCGCCACGATCTACAACCACCCCCACGACCTGCATTCGGCCATCGCCGGCGACACGCCGCTCGTCGCGTTCTACGTGCTCTGGGGCTGACACCGGGCGGTGCCGGCGCGCACCCTGCTAGTCCTCGATCACGTCGAGCCCCTGCTCGCGGAGGCGGGCGAGGCTGTCGAGCATCCCCTGCAGCACGTCCGGTGGATGACCTTCCCAGTCGTGCACCTCGTCCACCACGCGCAGGGGGTGGCGTGTGCGGTACGAGCGGGTGACGTTGCCGGGGAACCGCTTGTTCGTGAGGTTGGGGTCGTCCTCGAACGGGCCCGTCGGCTCCACCACGTACACGTGGCCGCGCCCGTCCGCACCCGCCAGCGCGACGGCCAGCTCGGCACCCCACACGGCGGGTTCCAGCAGCGCCGAGAAGTAGACGTGGTTGGAGATCCGACCTTCCTCGAAGTTGGAGGCCCGTCCCGCCACGAGGTGCTCCCCGACCGCGACCGCGTGCCTCGTCCCGTGGAAGAAGGGTCCGGACACGTGATCGCAGCGGTCGAACGTGACCGGGACGTGCACCTCCTCGGCGTGCTCGGTCTCGTCTGCCGAGGCAGTTGCGGCCGCCCCCGGCCGGTCGTGCTGGTCCACCAGCGCCCCCTTCGTCTGCAGGTCAGCCCCCTGCGGCCGACCACGAAGCGGAGGAATATACTCCGTTTCGTGTCCCACCGCTGCTGCACCACCGCCGGCGGGGCGGGTCGACGCCCGCCGCAACCGGCGCCGGATCATCGACGCGACGATCGAGCTCATCCTGGAGGTGGGCGGGGAACCGCCACGCGATGCGATCGCTCGGCGAGCCGGCGTGGGGATCGGCACCCTGTACCGGCACTACCCCGACCAGCAACAGCTGCTCCGCGACGTGGTGCTCGACGTCCTCGACCGCACGATCGCCGCCGGCAGAACCGCGCTCGAGGAGGCGACCACCGGGGGCGAGGCACTGCGGCGCTACGTGCACGCGGCGGTCGACATCGGCCTCGGCGCCGTCAACATCGTGCACGCCCACCTGGACGAGCCCGGCTGGCCGGACCGGCGGGCAGCAGCCCACGACGTGCTCCACCGGCTCGCCGACGCCGCACGCCGCGACGGCGCCGTCGGCACCGACGTCGACGCAGCAGAGCTCGCTCTCGCCGCCATCCGCTTCTGCCGACCGCTCGCGATCGGCCTCGACCCGGCGGCCGAGCGCTCCATCGCCCACCGGCACCTCGACACCTACCTCGACGGCCTCGCCGCGACCGCACGCGCCCGCCAGATCGGGTAGCAGTGCACGACACTCGTGCAGCCCTACCCCATCTCGGAGCGCACGAGGCCGGGCGGACGGCGTGACCGCCCGGCGGCCCGCGCTTCAGTCCAGCGTGGCCAGCAGCTCGTCCAGCTGAGCGAACGTCTCGTGGGTGGCATCCGCCGCCCCGGTGCCGGCGGCGTCGAGTGCTTCCTTCGACGGGTACAGCTCACGCATCACGAGCAGCGTCCTGCCGTCCTGTTCCTCGAACGTGACGGTCGTGACGGAGCCGTCCGCTCCGCCTTCTTCGTTGGTCCACACGATCCGCGAGGGCGGCGTGACGTCGATGTACCGGCCGAAGAAGTCGATGCCATCGCCGAAGCCGAGCCGGTATGTCCCTCCGGTGCGCACGTCCATCTCGCAGGAGTGCAGCTTCATGCCCATCGACTTCGGCAACCACCATCGCTGGAACAACTCGGGGTTCGACCAGGCTTCGAACACCAGGCGCGCCGGCGCGTCGAAGATGCGCGTGACGACGATCTCGCGGTCCGATCTCCGCTCCACGATCGTCCGCCTCGAAGGGTCGACCTCACGCTGTGCTGCGTCCATCCAACTTCTCCCTCTGCTTGAGTTCTTCGAGGACGACATCGAGCTCGCGGAACCGCGCGTCCCAGAGCCGGTGGTAGCCATCGATCCAGGCCGCCACCTCGTCGAGCCGGCGCCCACCGATCCGGCAGATCCGCACCCGGCCGACCTTCTCCGTGATCACGAGGCCCGCCTCCTCGAGGACTCCCACGTGCTTCCTCATGCCGGTGAGGGTCATGTCGAACCGCTCGGCGAGGCCGGTGATCGACGACTCCCCGCGTCCCAGCTGTTCCAGCACGCCACGACGGGTGCCGTCGGCCAGCGCAGCGAGCGCGACGTCGAGATGGCGATGGGCATACTGAACCATTTGGTTCAGTATTCCACATCTCGGCAGCGCCGCAACACGCTGCTCGTCTCGGCATCGCCACCGCCAGATCGGGTAGCAGTGCACGACACTCGTGCACCCCTACCCCATCTCGGCAACACGCCGGGCGGGCCGGTGCCTCGTCGTCAGCCCAGCAGCAGCTGCGCGCACCAGAGCGTGGGGAAGCCCACCAGCAGCGCCGCGTACGGATGGCGGGTCCGGCGCGCCGCCACGAAGGCCGCGACGCTGGCCACGGCCACCGCCAGCGAGTGCTGGTTGCGCATGGCGGAGGCGCTGACGAGGGCACCGAGCGCGGCGGGCGCCACCAGCCACACCCGCGCCTCGATCGCACGCGGCAGCCGCCGGCCGGCGGTGAACACCAGCCCCGACGCCCGCAGCAGGTACGTGGCCGCGCTGGCGAGGAGGACGGCGATCCACGTCATCGTCGCGCCTCCTTCCCCGACCCGCCCGGCTGCGCGATCGCGACGCCGGCGAGCACCGCGAGCACGAGCGTGAGGTGCCCGGCGACGGGGGCAAGGACGCACTGGGCGGCGATGGCCGCCACCAGCGCCGACTGCGACGGCCGGGACGAGGTGGCCCTCGCGGCCAGGCCGGCGAGGGAGATGGGCGAGGCCGCGGCGACGTTGGCGCCCGCCGGCACGGCGGTCCCGACGACGAGCCCGAACACCTGGGACGCCACCCACACGACGCCGATCGTCGACGACGCGGCGAGGTAGAACCGCAGCAGCGCCGCTTCGTCGCGGTCGTGCTGCGCCTCGACGGTGGTGAGGAGGTACGTCTGGTCGACGAGCGTGGAGGCCATGAGCACGCGGCCGCGGCGCGGGGTGCGGGCGAACAGCGGAGCGAGGGCGAGGCTGTAGGCGACGAAGCGGAGGTTGATGGTCGACGCCACCACCACCGCGACCACGATCGCCGCCCCGTCGTTCAGCAGCTGCACCAGGGCGAGCTGCGCGGATCCTCCGAACATCAACAGCGCGGCGGCGAGCGAGGGGCCGACGTCCATCGACGACGCGGCCGCCGTCGCCCCGATCGCGATCCCGAACGGCGCTGTGCCGAGGGCGAGGGGCAGCATCGCCTTCGCTCCGGCACGCGCCCCGCCGCGCTGCACGGGGTGGTCGACGACGGCGGTCAAGACGGCACCCCGTGCGCGGCGTGCGCCGGCGTCGGCACGAGCTCGGCCGAGGTGGGCGAGCGGAAGCACTCGTCCACGAACCAGCCGTGGAAGCGCTCGTAGCCGAGCAGGTCCACCAGCGGCGCCGTCTGTGAGCGGTGGGCGTCGAGCGCGCGTCGCTTGCGTGCCCGCTCCTCACCACGCGGATGGACGCGCAGGGCGACGTCGGACTCCGGGACGGACCGCAGCGCCGGGCCGAGCGACAACCCGACGAGCTCGTGGGTGCGGGCGTGCTCGATCAGGAAGCGGTCGGTCATCGTGGCGAAGAGCAGTCGTCCCTGTCGGGTGCGCCGCCACGCCTCGGTGGCCCAGCGGGACACCGCCTGGTGGTCGGGGTGCCCCGTGATCCCGTCCGGCCCGAAGGTGACGATCACGTCGGGCCGGACCTCGTGGATCACCGCTTCGATCCGTGCGGCCCCCTCGGCCTCGTCCACGTCCGCACAACCGCCGTCGGGGTACTCGAGGATGCGCTGTTCGTGCACGCCCACCTCGGCGAGCGCCGCTGCGAGCTCGGCGCGACGCAGGGCGCGCGCGTGCTCCGGGGGCATCGACGGCAGGCCGGCCTCGCCGAGTGTGGCCGTCACGACGACGACCCTGCCGCCGGCGCGGGCCACGCGGTGCATCAGCGCGGCGCTGAGGAACGCCTCGTCGTCGGGGTGTGCCCACACGCCGAGCACGGTGATCCAGGGGTTCGTACGGGGGGAGGGGGTGTTCACGTTCATGGCAGCCAGCGTGCGCGCGCGAGCGGCTCGAGTGCTTGGAGCTGGGCTGGAGAAGTCGTGGAGAAGGGGTCCGCGGGCGGTGCCATACTTGGCGGACGTGGGGACCGACACCCCGTTCCTCGGTCGGGCCAGCGAGATGGAGCTGCTCGGCCGGCTGGTGGCCGAGTACCGGGTGGTGTCGCTCGTCGGGCCCGGCGGCATCGGCAAGACCCGCCTCGCTCGCGAGTTCGCCCGCTCGCTGGAGCGCGCCCTCGAGGGCAATGTGCTGTTCGCCACGCTCGTCGGTGCGTCGGCGCAGGACGACGTCGCCGAGCTCGCGGCGCGCACGGCCGGTCTGGCCTCGGTCGACGCCCTCTACTACGGCTCGATCGATCGGGCGCGGGTCGTCGTCCTCGACAACTGCGAGTCCGCGCTCGCCGGCGCAGCGCGCCTGGTGCGCGCGCTGCTCGACGCCGATCCGGCGACGCGGGTGGTCGTCACCAGCCGGACCCCGCTCGGCCTGCCGCACGAGCGCGTGGTCATGGTGGGCTCCCTCGCCCTCCCCTCGCAGCTCGACGCCGAGCAGGCCCGGTCGTCGCCCACCGTGGAGCTGTTCCTCGACCGCGCCCGTCGGGTGGGCGCGCTGACGACGGTCGACGACGACACGGTCCTCGACATCGCCCGCGTCGTGCGCCAGGTGGACGGCATGCCCCTCGCCATCGAGCTCGCCGCGGCACGGACCCGCACGCTCAGCCCACAACAGATCTCGACCATGCTCGACCGCGAGCTCGGCCTGCTGCACCGCACCAGCGTGGAGGTCGACCGCCACCAGAGCATGCGTGCCGTCATCGGCGGCTCCTACGAGCCGCTCCCCGCGCCCGTGCGCAGAGGCTTCCGGGCCCTGTGCCTCTTCGACGCCCCGTTCGACCTCCAGCTCGCGCACGGGCTGATGGCGACCAGCAGCGAGCTCGAGGCGGTCGAGGTGTTGGACGAGCTGATCAGGGCGAGCCTGCTCGTGCCGCTCGTCGACGCGGGCTCCGAGCACCGGTACCGCGTCCTCGAGCCGATCCGCCGGTTCGGCCTCGAGCAGCTGGAGCAGGCGGGAGAGCTGGAGGACACCATCGACCGGTTCATCGAGGTGATGGCCCGATACGCCGATTCGTTCGTGGCGGCCGTGCTCACCGACTTCTCGCCCGCGCTGTTCCTCGGTGTGAACGCACGCCACCCCCACCTCGTCCACGCCATCGACGAGTGCGTGCGCCGCGACAGCACCGCCGACCGCGCCAACCGCCTCTTCCTCCCGCTCTTCGGCACCGCCCGCAACCGAACGGAGCAGAAGGCCGCAGCTCGACGGATCACCGAGACGTTCCGCGAGCCCGCCGCCCTCCACCTGGAGACGCGCGCGGTGATGGCCAGCGTCGTCACCTTCGAAGGCGACACCCCGTTCGCCAGGCTGCTCATCGACGAGGTGATGGCGGACCCCGCCGCCGGCGAGCTCCCGCTGCTCCTCGCCCACCGCTGCCTCGGCTTCCTCGACGCGTACTCGGGCGATCTCCGCGCCGCACGCGTGCGTTTCCGGGAGGCCTACGAGCGGGCGGAGGCCATCAGCCCCGCCTTCGCCAGGGAGCTGGAGTGCTCCCTGGCCGCCACCGCCGACACGCCCGACGAGGTGGCCGGGTCCCTCCTCGTCCTCGAGCAGGCGGCCGAGAAGGCGGACGCCTCCGGTTCGTTGCTGGTGGCGCACTGGGCCAACACGATCGCCACCGAGCTCTCGGTCCGCCTCGGCGAGCTCGGCGCAGCCGGCCGTCACGCCGAGCGCTCGCTCGCGCTGGCCGGGCGCACCGGCTTCTCCTGGTCGATCGGCGCGGCGCACAAGGCGATCGCCCTGGCCCGTGGCGCACGTGAGGGCTGGGGGGCGGCCGCCCCGTCCTATCGACGGTCGTTCGACGCGCACGTGACCAACGGCGACCTGTTCGGTGCGGCGACGACGCTGCGGACGGCCGCGTCCCAGGCGATGGCCCTGGGTGAGGGGGACCTGGCCCGCAGGTTGTGGACGTCGTTCCCCACCGGCCTCGGTCGCTCGATCGTCTCGCCCGCATATCCGGACGAGGTGCGCTGCCTCACGGAGCGGTACGGCACCGGCTCGCATCCCGATCTGGCCGCGGCCATCCGCGAGGTGCGTCGCCTGTTCGGCGAGCCCGCCACGCACCGTCCCGCCGAGGCGACGTCGGCGACGGCGGCCGGCGGCCCGACCACCGACGGCGGCACCGTCGTCCGCTTCGCCGACTGCGAGCTCGACCTCGGTCGCTTCGAGCTGCGCCGTGCGGGACAGCGCGTGCCGATGGAACCGCAGGTCTTCGACGTGCTCGCCTACCTCGTCGCGCACCGCGACCGGCTCGTGCCGAAAGAGGAGCTGCTCGACGAGATCTGGGGCGACCGGTTCGTCAGCGAGTCGGCCCTCACCTCTCGGATCAAGGCGGCACGGCAGGCCACGGGCGACGACGGGGAGGCACAGCACACGATCCGCACGGTCCGCGGGCGGGGCTACATGTTCGTCGGCGCCGTCCACGGCGCACCCTGACCGCGCTCAGGCGATGCGGCGCCGGCGCAGGTGGGCGGCCACCAGCTCGGCGAGCTCGGCGGCGTCCTGGCCGACGCCGGAGATGAACGACGAGCGCCGCCGCCGGAGGAAGGGCAGGCCCATCACGAACAGGCCGTCGGCACCGACGACTCCGCCGTCGTGGCGGAGCCGGCCGCGCCGGTCGAGGACGGGGGCGGCGATGGCGGGGAACGTGGGCACGAGCCCCGTCGCCCAGACGATGGTGCCGAGGCGGTCCGTCGGCAGGGCGAGCAACGGCTCGGGCACCCGGGTCCGGGCGGGCCGCCGCGCGTCGCCGGTCACGTCGAGGTCACGATCGTCGGCCGCTCGATCGAAGCGGTCGAGGAGCCGGTCGAGCTTGAGATCGGCGGCCGCGCACAGGTGCGCCAGCCCGGCCGAGAACACGAGCCGGTCGGCATCACCGCCGGCGAGGCGCCCGGCGATGCGGACCCCGCGCTCCTGGAGCGCGTTGAGGTCCACGTCGCGGCCGTCGTCGGAGCCGACGAGCTGGAACGACGGCGTGGCCCGCACGCGCTGGAGGTCGTCGACGTCGGTGGAGCGCTCGTCGAGGATCCCGGTCCGGTCGAGCCACCAGTACAGGTCGCGGCCGCGGTAGGAGCGGACGGCGCGGACGTGCTCGCCGACGGCGAGGGTGACGTCGCGCCCGGCGCGGGCGAGCTCATCGGCGATCTGGGTGCCCGACGCCGAGGCGCCGACGACGAGCACCGAGCCGTCGCCCAGCTGGTCCGGGTTGCGGTAGTCGAGCGCGGCGAGCGAGCGCACGGCGTCCGGCACCCGGGTGGACATCGAGGGGAGACGCGGTGTCCACCCGGGGCCGGTCGCCAGCACGACGGCGCGGCTCGTGAAGATGCCGGCCGACGTGACCACGCGCCAGCCGCGGTGGTGCGGCTCGAGCCGTTCCACGGAGCACCCGGTGATCACCGGGGCGGCGATGCCGGCGGCGTAGGCGCGGAGGTGCGCGGCCACGTCGGCAGCGGGGGCGAAGGCGTCGGGTGGGCCGGGGAAGGCGGGAGCTCCCGGCAGGCTCGTCATCCAGTTGGGGGTGAGGAGGCGCAGCGAGTCCCATCGGTGGCGGCGCCAGGCGCTGGCCACCTCGTGGCGCTCGAGGACGACGTGGTCCACGCCGGAGCGGGACAGGCAGTGGCTCATGGCCAGACCTGCCTGTCCCGCACCGACGATCACCACGTCGTGGTGCGACGACGGCATGGGAAGAGTCAGCGCGCGCTGACGGTGACGGGGGTGGGGTTCGTGAGGAGGTCGTAGACGGCGGAGCGCTTCTGCGACTGCGCCACGATCGCCTCGATCTCCGCCTGGCTCGCGTCGGCACTGATCTCGAACGACACGCGCACGCGCTCGAAGCCGACACGGGCCTCGCGCTCGATGCCGAGGATGCCGGCGAGGTCCATGTCGCCCTCCACCGTGGCCTGCACCGAGCGGAGCTGGACGCCGCGGTTGGTGGCGACCGTGGCCACGCCGGCGGTGAGACATCCGGCCAGACCGGCGAGGACCATCTCGACGGGGGTCACCCCGCGGTCGGTGGCCGCGAAGATCGCCGGGTGGTCGGTCTCGAGCGTGAACGCCTGGCCGTGGGACTGCTCGGCGCCCAGTCCGTGGAAGTGCTCGACGGACGTCCGCGTGTGGACGCCGTCGACCCACGTCGACGACGCCCGCCACCGGAAGGCCGCGAGCTCGGGCATGTTGGTCAGCGCCTCTCGCGCGCCGATGAGGGCCGCCACGTCGACGCCGTTGTCGACGGTGTGGGTCTCGCTGGTGGTCATGGGTTCCTCTCCAAGGTTGTGCTGCCCCGCTGATCGGGGTGGCTGTGTAGCGACCCGCATTGTCCGCACGCCGCCCGACCCTCGCTTGGAGACGGGGTGGAGATCGGGTGGAGCCTGGGCGGGGCCGGCTCCACCGAAGCTCCAGACCACCTCCAAGACGCGGCGCGCAGGGCTCGTCATCCTCCTGTGGGCCGCGGTGCGGCACGAACCGGGAGGACGACGATGCAACTGAGGGCACGGACGAAGAACGGCTCGCTCCTCGTGGAGCTCGCCGAGGAGCTCGCCGAGCAGTTCCACGAGGAGGTGGGCAGGCGTGACCGCGACGGCCGGTACGTGGAGGAGCACCTGCGCACGCTCGCCGAGCGCGGCTGGCTGGCTGCGCCCGTGCCGGAGGAGCTGGGAGGACGGGGCGTGTCGTCGGTGCACGACCTCCTCGTGGCCACCAGCCGGCTCGCGCGCGGCGATGCCGCGACCGCGATCGGGGTGAGCATGCACGTGATGGTCGTGGTCAACCAGGTGGTCCGCTACCTCGCCGCGACGGGCGACGACCGGGCGGCGCTCGGGGCGGCGATCGAGGCCTTCGCCGCCGAACGGCGGGTGATGGCTGCGGCGATCAGCGAGCCGGGGCAGGTGCTCACCCGGCCGTCCACCACCGCGACCGCCATCGACGGCGGGTGGCGGATCGACGGCAGGAAGATCTTCTGCACGATGTCGCCGGCGGCCGACGTCCTCCTCGCCTCCGTGGTGATGAGCACGCCCTCGGGCGAACGGTACGGCTACGTGGCGGTGCCGGCACAGGCGCCGGGGGTGACGGTCCACGACGACTGGGACGCGCTCGGGATGCGGACCTCCGGCAGCAACTCCGTGAGCTTCGACGGCGTGCGCGTGGGGCCATCGGCGTTGATGGGCTCGTTCCGGATCGGCTCGCTCGCCGGCTTCGCATCACGCAACCTCCCGGCCGGCGCGTTCCACGCCGCCGCTGCGCTCGGGATCGCCGAGGCCGCACACGAGCGGGTGCTCCGCTCCCTGCGCGGGCGTGCGGAGGTGGACGCGAGCTCGCGGGCGCTCGTCGCGGACGACGAGACCGACCTGCACGTCGCACGGGCCGCGCTGGCGCGCGCCGGCGACGTGGTCGACGTCCACTTCGAGGAGCACCGTGGCCGCGCCGGCGACGAGGACGTGCTCGACGTCTTCGGCGAGGTCCAGGCGGCGAAGGTGGCCGTGGGCGCGGCGGCGATGCGCGTGGTCGATCGGTCGCTGCTCCTGTCGGGCGGGAGCGGGTACCGCGCCGGCAGCGCGCTGGCACGCGCCGTCGGCGACGTCCGCGCGCTGATGTTCATGAACCCGCTGAGCACCACCCGCGCCACCACCTTCCTCGCCGAGCGAGCGTTGGGCCTTCCACCGTCGGTGGCCTGAGGTGGTCGGCGCCGCGCGGACCGGGTTCGCACACCGGCCGTGATCAGGCTGGCGCGGCGGGTTGGAACAGCTCCACGAGGTTGCCGGAGGGGTCGACGGCCAACACCTGGGCGCCGCCGGGGCCGGTGACCACGGCGTTGCGGAACGGGACACCCGCCCCGGTGAGGCGGGCGACCTCCGCGTCGAGGTCGTCGACGATCAGGTGGATGCGGTTCCAGCCACCCGGCGTGGGACGTTCGCCGTCGCTCATCGCACGTCCGGCCGAGCTGAGCGGTCCGGACAGCAGCAGCCGGAGGTTGCCGCGGGTGACGTCGGCGAACGCCGGGCTCGAGATGCCGACGGTGAAGCCGAAGTGCCGGGTGTAGAAGTCGGTGCACGCTGCCACGTCGTCGACGAGGTAGCGGACGTTGACGACGTCGGGATCAGCCATGGCCTGCCTCCTGGAGTGGGGCGTCGAGCTCGGCGAGCAACAACGCGACGCGCTCATCGATGTCGTCGGCGACGCGGTGGAACGCCTGCTCGACCGCAGCCTCGTCGCCGGCTGCTGCGGGATCGGCGATGCTCCAGTGGGCGGCGCGCGGGGCACCAGGTAGCTCGGGGCAGAGCTCGCGGACCTTGTCGCACATCGTGATCACACGGTCGAAGCGGTGGCGCGAGAACTGGGCGAGCGACTTGGACGTGCGGCCGGAGATGTCGATGCCGCGCTCGGCGAGGACACGGACGGCGGCCGGATGCAGCGGCTTCGGGTGGCTGCCGGCGCTGCGCGCCTCCACGGCTCCAGATGACCGGTGCTGCAGCAGCGCCTCGGCGATCTGCGACCTGGCGCTGTTGCCGGTGCACAGGAACAGGATCTTCGGACGCGGTCGGCGTCGGGTGGAGGTCGTCGGCGCGCCCGCAGTTCGATCGTGGCCCGGGTGGAGCGCGGCGCCGGCGTGGCGGAGCAGGTCGTGGCAGCGCCGAACCTCGGCGCGGTAGTAGACGTCGCGCCCGTCGGCGGAGCTGCGGCGAGCGCTGACCACACCGGCGCGGCGGAGCTCGCCGAGGTGGTACGACACCAGGTTCTGCGGCTTGCCCAACAGCTCCACCAGCTCACCGGCGCGGCGGTCGCTGCGGCCGAGCTCGACCACCACCTGCCAGCGCAGCGGATCACCGAGGAGGCCGAGGATCGCCGGTGGCGTCGACGAGGAGCTCACGTCGCGAACATATCAATCCCGTTTGATGTGTTCCAGCACCTTCTCCTGCAGCGGTGCGCGAACGCGCCTCGGCGACGTGGCGTTCAGCGGCGCCAGTACAGCAGGTGCGTGACGCCGCTGGGGCTGGGCACGACGTCGCGGTGGAACCGGCCGAGCAGCTCGTCCGGTGACGCCCACAGGCGTTCGCCCCGCCCGAGCTCGACGGGGGCGACGGCGACGTGCATGGTGTCGACGAGGTCGGCGTCCAGGAACTCGCGCACCGTCGCCACCCCTCCCCCGATGCGCACGTCGCGCCCGTCGGCGGCCTCGGTGGCGAGGGCGAGCGCCTCGGCCGGCGTCGCGTCGACGAAGTGGAAGGTGGTGTCGGCCAACGAGAACGAGGGCCTCGGGTGGTGGGTGAGGACGAACACGGGCGTGTGGAACGGGGGGACGTCGCCCCACCAGCCCCGCCACTCGTGGTCCTCCCACGGGCCGCGCTGGGGCCCGAACTTGTTGCGGCCCATGATCTCGGCACCGATGTGGTGGGTGAAGTCGCGGGTGAAGTAGTCGTCGAGGCCGCGCGAGCCGCCCGGAGCGGTGCGGTTCGGCCAGCTGGCCGTGGCCACGGCCCACGACATCAGCGCCATCGGGTCGGCGTGCCCGAAGGGCCGCTCGAGGGACTGGTCCTCACCGGCGCCGTAGCCGTCGACCGAGACGGCGAAGTTGTGGATGCGGACGAGTGCCATGGTCGATCTCTTCTCGGGGTGACGCAGGTGCGGCGGATGGTGGACCGGTCTACGGCGCGTCGGCGGGTGGCACCACCCGTGCGGCGAGGCCGCGACGGGCGTACTCGGCCTGAGCAGCGGCGAAGGCGTCCCAGTCCCACGCGACGGGTGTGCCGGCGAGGCAGGGGCCGAGCCGAGCCAGGGAGACGTGCAGACCGACCACGTAGTTGCGCTCGATGCCGGCGTCGGGGTCGGTGAGGAAGTGCGCGAGGCGCAGCACGCAGCCGTCACCCACCGGCTCGAGCTCCCACCGCAGCAGCGATCCGGGGTCGGCATGGGTGTGCTCCAGCAGCATCGGCGGCTCCACCCGGAGGATGGTGAAGGTCATGGAGAACGGCTCCTCGCCTCGGCCGGCGAACACCATGTCGCCGCCCTCGCGCAGGTCGACGGTGATGTCGGCGTCGAACGGCAGCCACCACTGCGCGAGGTGCGCCGGCGCGGTGATCGCCTCCCACACCTCTTGGACGGGGTGGGGCAGGTGGCGCACGAAGCGGATCACGCCACCCTCGGGCGTGCGCTCGACGGTGCCGTCGTGGCCGGGTGCGGGGGACGGGGTCATCGACGCTCCTCGGGCTCGGGGGTCGGCCGTGGGTGGTCGCGCAGGTGGCGCTCGAGCGCGTCGAGGCGGCCGGCCCAGTGGGCGCGGTACGGCTCGAGCCAGGCATCGAGGTCGCGCAGCGGCTCGGCCCGCAGGCGGTACAGCCGCCGCTGCGCATCGCTGCGCACCTCGACGAGCCCCGCTTCGCGCAGCACCCGCAGGTGCCGGGACACGCCGGGCTGGTGCATGCCCACCTGCGCGACCAGCTCGCCCACGGACCGCTCGCCGTCGCGCACGGCGTCGAGGATCCGCCGCCGCGTGGGCTCGGCGATCACCTCGAGGACGGACGGCGCTGTTGGCACCGGCAGAGCATACGTCATCCTGTATATACGTGCAAGTACATGTTCAGCACGGATCCGCCGGACCACGGAAGAAACGTCGTCCGGCCCCGGTGCCGTCCGCGACGATGACTGCCGCCTCGTCGCCCCGTCTGTACCGGTCAGCGAACGATGCCCATCCCGAGGAGGCTCCCATGTCGTTGCACCCCTACCTGTTCTTCTCCGGCACCTGCCGCGAGGCGATGACCCGCTACCAGGAGGTCCTGGGCGGCGAGCTCGAGATCATGACCACGGCGGACATGCCACCCGGGGAGGACCCGGGGATGGAGATGGCTCCGGACGCGGTGATGCACGCCTCGCTCACCCTGCCCGAGGGCGCCATGATCATGGCCTCCGACGACCCGACCGGCGACGCCAGCGGTGTGAAGGGCGTGGCGCTGTACCTGAGCTACCGGCAGCTGGACGAGGTGCGCCGTGTGTTCGAGGCGCTGGCGGAGGGCGGCGAGGTGCAGATGCCGCTCGAGCCGGTGTTCTGGTCGCCGCTGTTCGGCGCGTGCGTCGACCGCTACGGCGTCTCCTGGATGCTCAGCGGCGAGCCCGAGTCCTGACCGGGCTGGCCGGGCGCTGACCTTCGACCCGGCTCAGGGAGCGACCCGGCGGCGGAGGAGGCAGAACTCGTTGCCCTCCGGATCGGCGAGCACGTGCCAGGACACGTCGCCCTGGCCGATGTCGACCGGGGTGGCGCCGAGCGCGAGCAGACGCTCGAGCTCCGCCGGCTGGTCGCGGTCGGTGGCGTTGACGTCGAGGTGCAGGCGGTTCTTCGTGCGCTTCGGCCCGTCGGGGACGACGAGGAAGTCGATGCCCCACGGTGCGTCGGGCGACGGCTTGATCGAGACGCTGCCGTCGTCGTCGGTGTCGGTGACCACCCAACCCAGCACGGCGGTCCAGAACTCGGCGAGGCGCCGACCGTCGACGCAGTCGACGGCGAGGGCGGTGATGCGGCACGACATGCCGCCCCGGTGCCCGGCCCCGCCGGCGGCGAAACAGCCGTGGCCGGAGCCGGTCGGCTCCCCCACCTCCGGCGCGGCCTACCGTGGCAGCATGAGCCCCGAGGAGCCGGTCCGGTCCGCACCCGTGAGGCAACTCCGCCTCGTCGTCGAGGCGGCGGACTTCGAGGCGGCCGTGCGCTTCTACCGTGACGTGCTCGGCCTCCCCGAGCAGATGGCCTTCGAGGCCGAAGGTGACGCTCGCGTCGTCATCCTCGACGCCGGCCGCGCCACCCTCGAGCTCGCCAACCCGGCGCAGAAGGCGATGATCGACCGGGTGGAGGCCGGTGGGCACGTCAGCGACCGGATCCGGGTGGCGTTCGAGGTGGACGACACGGCGGCGGTCACCGCCACCCTCACCGCCGCGGGTGCGCGCCTCGTCGCACCACCGACCGAGACGCCGTGGCGGTCGCTGAACTCGCGCCTCGACGCCCCCGCCTCGCTCCAGCTGACGCTGTTCCAGGAGCTGGAGGATCCCGACGACCGGGCGCAGCGCCCCGGCTTCGGGACCGAGCAGCACCGTCGGCCTCCGGCCGAACGCTGACGAGGTCGCCGACGACGCGGAGCCCGCCACCGTCGGTGAGAAGGAGGCGGAGCGGCTGGCGGGCCTCTGCCGCTCCGCGTGCGGCGATCGGCCACCGAGGTACCGTCCGGCGATGGCCTCACGCGGCTTCTCACGTCCCGGGTCGGCGCGCCTGACGGCGCTGCTCGAGCGGCTCGTGGAGGACGGCTTCGTGCCGGGGGCGGTCGCCGTGCTCGCACGCCGCGGCCAGGTGCACGTCGCGCCCGTCGGCCACCTCGCCTTCGACGGTCCGGGTGCCTCCACGCCGATGGCGACCGACACCATCTGCCGGCTCGGCTCGATGACCAAGCCGATCGTGGCCGCCTGCGCGCTGACGCTCGTCGACGACGGCACGATCCACGTCGACGACCCGGTGGACGATCTCCTCCCGGAGCTCGCGGACATGCGCGTCCTCACGCACCCGCACGGCCCGCTCGACGACACCGTGGCGGCGACACGCTCGATCACGGTCCGCGACCTGTTGACCTCCACGCTCGGCACCGGGATGGTGATCGCGGAGCCCGGCACCGCGCCCATCGCCGATGCGCTGGACGCGATCGGCCGCATGCCGCCCGACGAGTGGATCGCGCGGCTCGGGGTGCTCCCGCTGGTGCACCAGCCGGGCGAGCGCTGGCTCTACCACACGGCCAGCGACGTCACCGGGGTGCTCATCGCCCGCGCGACCGGTCGGTCGCTCGGCGACGCGCTGCGCGAGCGGATCTGCGAGCCGCTCGGCATGGCGGACACGGGTTTCAGCGTCGCCGACCGCCACCTCGACCGCATGGCGACCGCGTACGCGCTCGACCACGCCACCGGTGGGCTCGTCGTCGACGACATCTCCCACGGCACGCTCCGTCAGCGCCCGGTGTTCGAGTCGGGCGGCGGCGGCCTCGTCGCCACCGCCGACGACGTGCTGGCGTTCGCCTCGATGCTCCTCGCCGGCGGAGCACATCGCGGCGCGCGCGTGCTCTCGAGCCGGTCGGTCACGGCGATGACCAGCGACCAGCTCACCGCCGCGCAGAAGGCGGTCTCCGGCTTCTGGCCCGGCTACTTCGACACGATGGGGTGGGGCTTCGGGCTGTCCGTGCGCACCGAGCGCGCCACCGTCGGCACATCGGTGGGCACCTACGGCTGGCCCGGCTACTTCGGCACCGCCTGGTACAACGACCCCGCCGAGGACCTGACCACGATCGTGATGATGCAGCGCGCCCACGCGGGCGACCAGCAGCTCCCCATGTGGTCCGACATCTGGACCGCCGTCTACGGGGCCATCGACCGCTCGCCCGGCCCTCGCGCACGGCCGGCGGCGGCCATGGATCGTTTCCGCAGGCACCAGAGGGGGTAGCCCGCTCAGCACGTCGTGCTCGCCTGCCTCACCTGACGGCGCCACCTGGCGCCAGGAGCCCCTCGCTGCCAGCGGGCTGCGTCTCGAACGGGTCCGATCCGGTGAGCGCCGGCCGGATCCGTTCGCACGGGCCTACCGTGATGGAGGAACACAGGCTCTTCGCGTTGCTCCGAACCCCGGTCGCGTGCTGAAGCTCGGAACGAGGAGGTTCGACGTGTCGCATGCCCGGACTGATCTGCCGGCGAGGCTGCCACGGGCGAACGTGGCGGCACCGGCTCACCGTCGAGGCCTCCCCGCTCGAGGCGCGCACCTCGGGCGCCGCCGGCCGTGTGGAGCTCAGCCGTGACGTGCTCGTTGACCGGTCCGGAGGGTCGGAGCGCGCCGGCTCCGGAGTGCCTGCTCGTCCGACCGTCGTGGCGGGGCTGGCTCCACCTCGTCGCGCTCGGGTCGGCGCTGCCGATGGTGACCCTGCTCGCCGTCGCGGCGAACGGAGCGCGCGCGCGTGCAGGAGTCATCGTCTACGGCGTCGGGCTGTGCGCGATGCTCGCGGTCTCGGCGGCGTACCACCGTGGCGTGCACAGCGCCCGGGCCCGTGCCGCGTGGCAGCGGGCCGATCACGCGACGATCTTCGCCGCCATCGCCGGCACCAGCACGGCGCTCGTCCTCACGAGCCTCCCGAACCTCTTCGCCATCGCGATGCTCATCGTGGTGTGGGGCGCAGCTGCGGGCGGAGCGACGGCGAAGGTGCTGCGGTTCGAGCAGGCCGGCCGGACCGGCGCCTTCATGTACATCGGTCTCGGGTGGTTCGGGTTGGTGCTCCTCCCCGCGGTGGCCGCTCGTGGGGGCGCGGTCGCGGCGGGCCTCCTGATCGGCGGCGGCATGCTCTACACCGTCGGCGCCGCGGGGTTCCGGCGGCAGTGGCCGACGCTGCGACCAGCCACCTTCTCCTACCACGAGGTCTGGCACAGCTTCACCATCGCCGCCGCCGCAGCGCACTTCGCCGCGGTGTACACCCTCGCGACCTGACCCGCCGAGGCGCGCCCGCGGCGTCGACCAGCACGCGCCGGCTCGGCCTGGTCCTCCTCGGGAGGCGGTAGGGTGCTCCCTACGCCCGTAGGGACGCCGTGGCTGGAGCCGGACGAGAGATCGCCGCACAGCGCACAGGTTCGACGCCTCTGCTCGACAGCGAGGAGTCGCCCATGCCAGGTGCCAACCGACCGGACCCACCGCTGCTGCGGCGCTGTGGCCGTTGCCGTGTGGAGTTCCCACTCGAGCCCGGCGTCGACCCGCGGACGGCGTCGGAGTGGTGGGCCTGCGGCCCGTGCCACCAGATCCTGCTGCCGGACAGGACGCGGTGATGCTCCCCTTCCAGTGGAACGCGCTCCGCACCGGCGACCGCGTGCTCGTCCACGACGACCACGCAGCCCACCTCGACCCGCTGGCCGGTCTGGTCATGATCGTCGAGGCCCGCCGGACGGGCGGCAACGACGTGGCGATCCGCGTCGAGCCCAGCGGGCGGGTCGTCCGACCACGCCGCCACGCCGTCCACCTGCCCTCGTTCGGCGGCGACCCCGCGTGCTGGCGCTGCGACATGGCGGCTGGTCCCGTGGGCGTCGGGGTCACCGCGCGCGGCGTCGAGCCCATCGGCGTGGGCCCCGGCGGGCCGAGCCCTCACGGGCTCCACACCCCCTGACGGCTCGGCCGCTCGCACATCTCGCTCGGCCGCGCGCCCTCGTCGGGATCGGGACCGCTCGGGTCAGCTCCAGCGGATCCGCTGCACCGTCCGCCAACGTTCGAGCAGGTCGGGGCGCCCGCTGACCGCCGCCTCGTCGGCCCGGTTCCACAGCGACAGGTAGATGCCGGCGGCCGTACCGGTGATCGTCACGGCCGCGGACCCGGCATCGGCCACGTCCGCCGGACGAGCGATGAGCCGTTCGTCCACGTCGAGCAGCCACGCCTCGTCGGCGTCCTCTGCCACCACGCCGATGCGGTAGCGCTCGCCGTCGAACAACCTGCAGCGGCCGCGTGTGAAGAACCCGCACAGGAGCTCGTCGATGCCGTCGACAGCGAGCCGCTGCTCGATCGGTGCGTCGGCCACGGCGGGGAGCCGACCGACAGCAGCCGCGAGCACGTCGACGGCATGGATCGTCGTCTCGTGAGCCTGCCGCCGCGCCCAGAACGCGCGAGGGGCGGGCGCGTCGTTCAGGAAGACCATCGCTGTCACGTCGTCTGGCGCCTCCCGCAGGGCGGCGATGACGAGCTCGACGCCGTCGGCGGTGCAGTCGAGGAGGTCGTCGCGGGCAGCGTTGGCGCGGTGCTTCGGCACGGCGTCGGCGTCTTCACCCCGGAGGTTCGCCGCAGCCCACCGGTGGACCATCGTCTGGTGCGCGAGGACGTCCCGCACCGTCCACCGCCCGCACGTCGGCACGGCGACGTCGAGCCCCGTGGCCGCCGCGAGCGCGACCATGCGCTCTCCTGCGACCCGAAGGGCGTCGAGGTGGTCGTCGATCGTGAGTCGGGTCGGCACGCGCTCCAGTTGAGCACGCGCTCCCGATCAGCCCCGTGCGCCCGCCGAGATCGGGTAACAGCGCACGACTGTCGTGCACCCCTACCCGATCTCGGGGTGGCGGGGGTCAGCGCGCGCGCATGCGGTTGTTGCGCGGCGAGTGCTCCACCTCGGCGAGGCCGAGGTGCTCGAGCACCGGCGGCACGTAGTTGCCGAAGCGGCCGCGGTAACCCTTGCGCAACCCGTACCAGCCTCCCGACGGGTTCTCGGGCGACCGGGCCCAGGCCTCCACGGTGCCGGGCTTCGCCTCCTTCTGCTCGTCGGCGTTGCCGAGCGCCATCCAGTCGCCGTGCCCGACGAGCATGGCGTGGAGGTCCTCGATGCAACGCAGGTGGTAGGCGAGGGTCGTCGAGCCCGCCCGGATGCGCAGCGCCGGCGGGTCCGACGCCTCGTCGCGCCAGGCGTCGAACTCCGACGTGCCGGGCGGGGTGGTGAGGATCCACGGGTCCTCCGCCGTGCCGCTCCCCTCCACATGATCAGCCATCGACAACCCCCTCCCTACCGGGCGCCCACGTTCGCGCTGCTGCTGATCGTCGCGAACCATTCATGACACCATGTGTCATGATCCCGAGGATCCTCCCGAGGCGCGCCTGATGCGCGCGGGCCGCCTGCTCCGGCTCGTGCTGATCCTCCAGGACGGCCGGCGCCACACCGCTGTCGACCTGGCCGACCGGCTCGAGGTCTCGGCGCGCACGGTGCTCCGCGACCTCGACGCCCTCTCGGCGGCCGGCGTACCGGTGTACGCGACCCGCGGGCCGAACGGGGGCTTCCGGCTGCTCGACACGTTAGACCGTACCGACGTCCTCGTCGCCCCAGGGCTGTCGGCGGGGCGTGGACGCCTGAGCCGGGTGCGCGTCCGTCTCGCACCCGGCGCTCTGCAGCTCGCGCTCGTCAACGGCGCACCCGTGGGTTGGCGACCACGCCCCCGCCCGGACCCGGCTCCCGCCGACCGGCCGGACTGGATCGAGGGCAGCTTTCGCTTCGACTCCGCCGACAGCGCGCTGCGCGAGCTCCTCACGCTGGCGCCCGATGTCGAGATCCTCCGCCCGCTCGCGCTCCGCACCGCCATGGCCACGATCGCCCGCCGCCTCGCCGACCACCACCGCACGTGACGAAAGCCGCCGGCGCCCACGGCCCGCCGCCGCCGAGTTCGGGTAGCAGCGCACGACTGTCGTGCAGCCCTACCCCATCTCGGCGAAGCAGGACGCTCACCTCAGCTCCTGATGACCCGGGCGACCAGCTCGCGTCGCGAGTCAGCACCGGTCTTGGCGAAGATCACCTTCAGGTGGTCCTGCACGGTGTGCGCAGACACACCCATCTGCTGGGCGAGTGCGCGCGTGTCAGCACCCGCGATGAGGCGCAGCAACAACTCGGCCTGGCGAGGGGTCAGAGCGGCAGCCCTGGCGATCAGGTCGCAGCGGTCTACGGACGTGGTGGGCTCGAGCGTCACCGCGATCTCGTCGCCGATGCGGGCGGCCCGCAGCGTCAGCCACGCTCCGTCGTGGAGGTGCACGCGTGCGACCGGCGGGCGGTCGTCAACGCCCTCCTCGTTGGCGCGGAGCTGCGCAGCGACGTTGTAGGCACCGGCCGGCACGACGGGAGCGTCACCGTCCGGAGGCACCAGCACGCGCAGGTACCGCTCGGTTTCCGGGGTCTGCGCCCGCACGGCCAGATCGGGCGAGAGCACCAGCACCGCGGGTGACGTCTTCACCAGCGGGACGTCCGCGGTCGAGCACGCGAACGTGGCGACGGTGCAGCGCCGGAACGCAGCCGTCAGGTCGTCGACGTAGCTCGTGAGGACGTCGAGCTCCGCGGGTGTGAACGTCGAGCCGCAGCGCCACAGATCGAGGAACGACCACCACCCGTGCCGGTCGCGGAAGACCATCGACGCGACGTCCGCCACCTCGTGTTCGTACAGGAGCTCGCGCCACATGCGGCTGCGCTCCAGTCGACCTCCCGTGACGCCGTGGAGGGACCGGACCGGCTCTCTCATGGCGGTCCAGCGGTTCACGGCCGTCGTGTACTTGAGCTCGATCAGGCGCGGGAGCTGCTGCACGGCGCTGCCGACGTCGGCGACGGGCGCGGCACCGACCGTCGTCGCCGGATCGGTGAGCAACCACACGAACGCATCGAAACCGACTCGTCGACGCAGCTCACCCAGCACGGCGAGCCGCAGTTCGCGCGCATCGGCGATCGACCGGCACAGCGCGACCACCGACACCCCGCGCATGGTACGCCCGGTGCGACGGGCACTCATCCCCAGCAAGTTGGGATGGCCGCCGGAACGGGCACGTGCGTACGGTCCGGAGGTGACGACACTTCACATCGAGCACCCCATCACCGACCTCCGCACCTGGGCGGACGCGTTCGCCGTGTTCGCCGAGGCCCGCCGCCGAGCGGGCGTGCGCGCGCATCGCGTCCTGCGCCCGGTGGACGACCCGGGCTTCATCGTCGTCGAGCTCGACTTCGACACCTCGGTCGAGGCAGAGGCCTTCCGCCAGTTCCTCCACTCGGTGGTGTGGGCGCGGCCTGAGAACGCGCCAGCACTCGCCGGCGCACCGAGGACCCGTCTGCTCGAGCTCGAACCGCTCTGAACCGGCCGAGCAGTCGAACGTGCCCGCGAGTTCGGGTAGCAGCGCACGACTGTCGTGCACCCCTACCCGATCTCGGCGCCCGCGGTGGCGCGCACGGCCGCACGATGGGCGATGCTGGCAGGGTGGACGAACGGGACCGGACGGTGGGGGCCCACATCGAGCGGCTCGTGGGCGTGTACGACGCCCATGGAACGTGGCGGGGCGAGCTGGCCTACTGGTTCGGCGCCCGGCTCGGGCGCCGGCACTGCTCGCTGTGCGACATCACCCACGGATCGGTCCGCGAGCGCCCCGAGTGGATCGCCCGCAAGGCGGACCTCCCGGTCGAGTTCGTCACCTTCCACCGCGACGACCAACCCGACCCGGTCCGCGCAGCAGCGGACGGGCGGGTGCCGGTGGTCGTGGCCGACACCGACCGCGGGCCGATCGTGCTCCTCGCTCCGGACGAGCTGGAGGCGTGCGAGGGGTCGGTCGACCGACTCGTCGACGCCGTCGAGGCCGCCGTGTCGCGCCTCGGGCTCGTCTGGCAGCGGCCGGGCCCCGCGGTCTGACCACTCGGGGACGCCGCGTCGCGACAGCCGGCCCCGGGCCTCAACAGTCCGGCGGCCACCGCTCCGGCGGGAAGGAGCGCCACAGCCGCTCGGGCTCGAACAGGTGCAGGTGGAGCCGGTCGATCGCGGCGTGCACGCTGGCGAGCCGCCGGTACCGGCCACCGGTTTCGCCCCACACGGGATCGGTCTCGCGGTAGACGTACGCGTAGGCGTGACCGACGTCGTCGAGGTTCAGGTACCGGCGGGTGTCGATGTGCTTGTACAGGTGGATGACGAGTTGGCGGCGTGGAACACGCACGGCGCACATGTACATGAATTCGCAGGGGTGGAAGTGCGGGAGGTCCGGCCGCTGCCGGACGAGTGACGACAAGGTCTCGAGCGGCCGCCAGTCGGGACTGGTGACCTCGACGTACTTCGTGAGGAATGACCTCCCCACGAAGACGGTGGATCGCTGCGGCATGCCGCCTCCATCGCATCGTTCTCGACGAGCGTGGCGCCCGACTGTCAGGCGCCCATCGGAAGCAGGAGCTTCGATCGTGCGACGGAGGCAAGCCCCGAGTGCGGCGCTGCCCGGTCCGTCGCTGCACGAGCCTACGCGGGTCGGCGGCCTGGAGACGCTCCGCTGGCGCTCGGGACGGCGGCACCGTGCGGTACTGCAGGCGGGTTCGCCTCCCCGCTGGTGAGATTCGGCTGAGCGCGATCC
>VFQR01001116.1_pt1 | contig 22882 bp, 20 predicted proteins | sample 3512321 | NCBI WGS metagenome assembly VFQR01 (sample SAMN10412374, study PRJNA504923) | tailings metagenome | isolation source: Relicate 3 Philex TSF1 revegetated site | place: Philippines: Tuba, Benguet | collected 2017-08-29 | reverse complement strand
CTTTTTCTGAATGATGTGCCGAGCGCGCAGCTCGGGCCGGATGGACATCCGCCGCGCGGCGGCGCATTGCCGCCTGTCCGGCTGCCTCGCCGGATGTTCGCGGGGTCCGAAGCGAATTTTCATTCGCCGTTGCGAATTGGCGTGCCGGCTGTCTGCCGCTCCAAAGTCGTATCCGTGGATTTGCGCAAAGGCAGTCAGGGTGATCTAGTCCTCGTTCGCGTTGCTGATCGCATTGAGCAGAACGAAGTCGTCTGCATTACCGAGACGCGCACCATTGTCTATCTCGCGGCCGGACAACCCGTTCCCGCCGTCGTTTCCGATCCCGGCGTTAAACCGTCTGCGGGCGAGGAATTATGGACGCCGGACACTCCTGCGCTGTTTCGTTTTTCCGCGGTGACATTCAACTCGCACCGGATTCATTATGACCTGCCCTATGCAAGTAAAGAAGAAGGCTATCCGGGGCTGGTGGTCCACGGTCCTTTCACCGCGCTGAAACTTTGCGGCCTCGGCACACGCCTGAAAGGCTCGCATCCAAAACAGTTCGGCTTCCGCGGCGAAGCGCCGATGTTCTGCGGCCAGCCGATTATTCTTTCCGGCATGGAAGCTGACGGAGCGCTGCAACTCACCGCCAAACGCTGCGACGGTAAGATCGCGATGCGCGCAACGTTCAAGATCTGATTCAAACTCTCAGTTACGACTGTCGAGAATTCGCCGCGCGATCACCTGCGCCTGGATTTCCGCGGCACCCTCAAAAATACTGAGGATGCGCGCATCGCAAAGAATGCGTGAAACCGGAAACTCCAGCGCAAAACCGTTGCCGCCGTGGATCTGCACCGCGTTGTCCGCGCAGGACCACGCGACACGCGCGGCAAGCAGCTTCGCCATTCCCGCTTCGAGATCGCAGCGACGGCCGGAATCCTTCTCGCGCGCGGCGTAATAGGTCATCTGCCGGGCGATATTGATTTCCACCGCCATCATGGCGAGCTTGTCGGCGACACGGGGAAACTCGACGATCGGCCGCGCAAATTGCGAACGCTGTTCTGCATATTCCATTCCGCGATCGAGTGCGGACTGCGCAACTCCCACCGCGCGCGCTGCCGTCTGGATGCGCGCGGATTCGAAGGTCTGCATCAACTGCTTGAAGCCGGCACCTTCCGCGCCGCCAAGGAGATTTTCTGCCTTCACTTCAAATCCGTCAAAGGCAATCTCGTATTCCTTCATGCCGCGATAGCCGAGCACTTCGATTTCGGTGCCGGACATTCCCTTGGCGGGAAACGGATCGGCGTCCGTACCGCGCGGCTTTTCCGCGAGAAACATGGAAAGACCGCGATAACCCGGTTCCTTCGGATCGGTACGGGCAAGTAGCGTCATGAGATCGGCGCGGACCGGATGCGTGATCCACGTCTTGTTGCCGTTGACCTTGTAGACGTCGCCTTCGCGCACCGCGCGCGTCTTGAGCGAAGCAAGATCGGAGCCGGTGTTCGGCTCGGTGAATACAGCCGTCGGAATCACCTCACCGGAGGCGATCTTCGGCAGCCATTTCTTTTTCTGCTCTTCGGTGCCGCTGCCGAGAATCAATTCGGCGGCGATTTCCGAGCGCGTGCCGAGCGAGCCAACACCGATATAGCCGCGTGAAAGTTCTTCCGACACGACGCACATCGATTCCTTGCCGAGCGCCATGCCACCATATCGTTCCGGGATGGTCAGGCCGAACACGCCAAGTTCGGACATCTGGCCGATCACTTCATATGGAATGTATTCGTTGTTGAGATGCCACTCCTGCGCGTGCGGCAGTACTTCGCTTAGCGAAAACTTCCGCATCTCTTCGCGAATGCTTTCTAGCGTTTCGTCGAGCGCGCTATGGCCGCTGGTGGGGCCATGGCTTTCGCGCATCAAGGTTACGAGCTTCGCACGATGCTCCGCGCTGTTGCCGTCCCGCATCCAGGATTCGGCCGCGGGCGTCAGGCGCCGCGCAAAATCCGCAGGAGAAAGTCCGAGATCGGACAGCCGCACGGTCTCGCTCTGGCTCATCGGAATGCCGCCGGCGATCTGTGCGAGATATTCGCCGACGCCGATACGAACAATCAATTCTTCCGTCTCGCCGAACTTCCCGATTTGCTGAAGCCGCTCCGCATAGGACTTCAACTGCCGCAGCGATTCCACATAGACCGCAAGCCAGGCGAGGCCATGGGTCGCGCGCTGCTCGCGGTCGAGCAGTTTGTCGGTGGTCTTTCCATCCACCGTGACGCGCTTGCGTACGCTGATCGTGGCATCGGACAGCAGCGCGTTCGCGGCGGTTACGATTTCGTTCAGTTCGTCGAACAGACTGGAATTAGCGGACATGACCGGATGCATAGATGAAGAATGATTTGCGGGCGCGCTCGCGCAATATACAAATCCATCGTCTCCGGCCAAACGGCAAAGAGAGGCGCAGTCCTTGCAGGCGAACTCAGCGAAGCGCCGATGATTCGGGAAAAAGGAAAGTGGTGCCCAGGGCCGGAATCGAACCAGCGACACCATGATTTTCAGTCATGTGCTCTACCAACTGAGCTACCTGCGCATCGCCATAAGGCGCGGACTATCCTGAAACAGCCCGGTTGGAGCGCGGTTTATAGGAATAAGGATTAGGCCTGTAAAGCCGCGTATTCGGCGCGTTTCATCGCTTTTTCGGCTCGTCCTCGCCAAGGATCGCCTCGTCCGGCCTGTCACCGTCTTCGTCCTCATCTTCCTTCACCGGAATGGCGTAAGCCCCGCTCAACCAGCGATGCAGGTCCACATCGGCGCAGCGCTTGGAACAGAACGGGCGGAATTTTTCGTCAGCCGATTTACCGCAGTTCGGGCAGCCTTTCACCGAACTTGCTTCAACGCCTGAACCGTTTTTCCCGTTCGCGTCCATGACTCACACTACGGCGGATTGAGCCAGCCGAAATGGGTGGGATACCCCTCACCTTCCAGCATTGCGGTCGTCTCATACAGCGGAAGTCCGACGACATTGGTGTAGGAGCCGACGAGCTTGGTCACAAAACTTCCGGCGAGGCCCTGGATCGCGTAACCGCCAGCCTTGCCGCGCCATTCGCCGGAAGCGAGATAGGATTCCAGATCCTCGTTCGACAGACGCTTGAAGCGCACGCGTGTTTCAACGAGACGCGTGCGTTCGGCATCACGCGGCGTAATCAGGCACACGCCGGTATAGACGCGATGGGTGCGGCCCGAAAGCAGCCGAAGGCAGGCGGCGGCCTCTTCCAGCAGATCAGGCTTTGGCAGAATGCGGCGTCCGACGGCGACGACCGTATCTGCCGCGATGATGTAGGCTGACTTGATCTCCTCGCGGCCACGCACACGCGTAATGGCCGCAGCAGCCTTTTCGCGGGCGAGCCGGACGGCGAGCGTGCGCGGGAGCTCGCCGCGGTCGGGAGACTCGTCGATCTCGACCGGCTCCAGCGAATCCGGTTCAAGCCCGGTCTGGTTCAGGAGCGCCAGCCTGCGGGGAGAACCCGACGCGAGCACGAGTTTCGGACGGCCGATCATGTGGAATTACCTTGGTGGTGATTGCCTCGAAGAGACGGCGGAAATTAGCCCATGCCGTCCGCAAAGTGAACTCGTTGCGTCCCAGGATCAGGGATCGCGTTTGAAACGGGCACGAACCCGCTTCATCAGTTCGTCGCGCACCGAACGATAGGCATCCAGGCGCTGCTCGCGGCTGCCTTCTGCAACGGTCGGATCGGGGGTTGGCCAGTATTCAACGTCGATCGCGTTCGCACGCGTCAGCTCCAGCGCCTTGTGATGCGCTTCCGGCGAAAGACTGATGACAAGATCGAAATTCAGTCCCTCATATTCTTCCAGCTCGTCGAGCGTCTTTGCCTTGTGCCTGGAGACATCGACGCCGATTTCTTCCATGACCGCCGCCGTGAAGCCATCGGGTTCACCTTTGCGCACACCGGCGGAGCCGACATAGATCGACTTGCCGAAAAACTGTTTGGTGAGTGCGGCGGCAATCGGCGAGCGGACGATGTTATGCCCGCAGAGAAAGAGCACCGCCTGAGGCCGGCCGCCGTCTTCGGCCCCGCTCATCAGGCATCACCCTTTCCAGTGCAGCGCGCAGATCAACGTGAACAGGCGCCGCGAGGTGTCGAAATCGATGTTGATCTTGTCCTTCAGGCGCTCGGTGAGCAGCGCCGAGCCTTCGTTGTGCAGGCCGCGCCTGCCCATGTCGAGCGCTTCGATGCGCGCGGGCGACTCCGTCTTGATCGCGGCGTAATAGCTGTCGCAGATCATGAAATAGTCCTTCACGACCTTACGAAATGGCGTCAGCGAAAGCATGTGCGTCGCGACGGCCTCGCCGTTCTGCGTCGAAATTTCGAAGACGAGACGTTGCTCGGCGAGCCCGATCTTCAGCGAATAAGGACCGTTGTTGTCGCCAACCGGTTCGAAGGAATTTTCCTCGATCAGGTCGTAGATCGCGATCGAGCGTTCATGTTCGACGTCGGGATTGGAACGGCCAATCGAGGCTTCGTCAAGCACGATGGCAACGAGACGGCATGGATTGGCCCCGTCAGCCATTGCCATTCCGGTCCTTCAGCCGCATCCGGACGGAACGTGCATGTGCTTCCAGTCCCTCTGCCTCCCCGAGCTTCACCGCGGCCGGGCCGATTTTCGCGAGTTGCTCCGGGCCACATTTCAGCACAGACGTTCGCTTCATGAAGTCGAGCACGCCAAGCCCTGAGGTGAAGCGCGCGGTGCGCGAGGTCGGCAGCACATGGTTCGAGCCGCCGACATAATCGCCGATGGCCTCGGGTGTGTGCGGGCCAAGGAAGATCGCGCCGGCATTACGGATGCGGCCGGAGAGCTTCTCCGATTCCGGGCCGATCAGTTCAAGATGCTCGGGCGCGATGCGATCGATCAGCGAAACGGCATCCTCCAGTTTCTTCACGAGTATGACCGAACCAAAATCGCGCCAGCTTGCCGATGCAATCTCTACACGCGGGAGGTTTTGCAATTGGCGTGCTACCGACCGCTCAACGTCCTCGGCGAGTTTCAGATCGTTGGTAATCAGGATCGGTTGCGCCGCCGTATCGTGTTCGGCTTGCGCCAGAAGATCGGCCGCGATCCAGTCCGGATTGGATTTTCCGTCGGCCAGCACCAGCACTTCCGAAGGGCCGGCGACCATATCGATGCCGACGCGGCCGAAAACCAGCCGCTTTGCCGCCGCAACATAGGCGTTGCCGGGACCGGTGATTTTCGCAACCGGTTTAATGCTTTCCGTTCCGTAGGCGAGTGCCGCAATCGCCTGCGCGCCACCTACGCGATAAATTTCGGTCACGCCCGCGAGCTTGGCCGCGGCCAGCACCAGCGGATTGAGTTTTCCCTGTTGCGCCGGAACGGTAATCGCAAGGCGCGAAACGCCCGCCACCTTCGCCGGTATCGCGTTCATCAATACCGATGAAGGATACGCGGCGGTGCCGCCCGGCACATAGAGACCAACGGCCTCGATCGCAGTCCAGCGCGAGCCAAGCTCAACGCCGAGGGGATCGGTATAGGTTTCATCTTTCGGAAGCTGGCGCTTGTGATGGCTCTCGATACGGTCTTTCGCGAGTTCAAGCGCCGCGCGCGTTTCCTTGTCGATGGCGCCGAGAGCTTCGTCGATTTCTTTCGCATCCACGCGAATGCCAATTTTTGCGAGATCGACCCCGTCGAACTTTTTAGACAGTTCGACAAGCGCGCGATCTCCGCGCGCGATCACATCCGCGATGATGGCGCGAACGGCTTGCTCCACGTCCTCCGATGCCTCGCGCTTGGTGGCAAGGAAAGCGTCGAAACGTTCGCTGAAATCCGCGTCGCTGGCAGAGAGCCGGATCGGCATGCGCTTACTCTCGTCCGCCGCCTACGTCGTGGCTCGGCCGCTTCTTTGCCGGCCAGACCAGGTTCAGATCGCTCATCGCGGCTTCAAGCACTTCGACATCAAGCTGGATTGCGGCATCGCCGGAGAAATAAAGGGTGACCTTGCCCGAAGGCGCATCCTTCTCCTCGAATTCGATCGCGAGAAGATTGAGCACCGACTTGGAATCACTGAGATCGACGCCACGCGTGCGCGCCGCAAGCACGCGGTTGAAATGCACGCCGGTACGGCAGCGCTGATCCTTGTGGTCCGAGCATGCCCAGTCAAAACGGTTCACCACCATGGCGAACCGCTTTTCGGCCGGCAGATAGGCCATATCCGCCACTTTCGAGACGGCATCCTGCAGATGCGCCGACATCACCGACAGATCGTCGGCGTCGAGTGCGACCAGCTTGAGCGGTTGGTGGGCGGTGGACATGACGGCCTCGGCTGCGTCCCCGATAAAACGGGACTCGCTGCAGTGCAATCTACGCGTTCGACGGAGGTTAAGGTACGGGTTTTTCAGCCCGCCACGCGTTCGATCGCGGCCCCGCAGCGGGCAAGCTTCTGCTCCAGCCGCTCGAAACCGCGATCCAGGTGATAAACCCGGTGCACCATGGTCTCGCCCTCGGCCGCCAGACCCGCGATCACCAGCGAGACAGAAGCGCGCAGGTCGGTCGCCATCACCGGCGCTCCCTTCAACCTGTCCACGCCCTCGATGGTGGCGGTCTGTCCGTCCACGGAAATGCGGGCTCCGAGGCGGGCGAGTTCCTGCACATGCATGAAGCGGTTCTCGAAGATGGTCTCGCGGATGTGCGAGGTGCCCCTGGCGCGCGTCATCAGTGCCATCAACTGCGCCTGAAGGTCGGTCGGAAACGCCGGGAACGGTGCCGTCGTCACATCGACAGGCGCGATGCCGTTTCCATCACGCTTGATCCGGATGCCTTCGTCGTTCGAGGTGATTTCGGCTCCAGCCTTTGCGATGAGGTCCAGTGCCGCCTGAAGCAACTCGGGCTTTGCGCCTTTCAGCAAAACATCGCCGCCGGTCATCGCAGCCGCCATCAGATAGGTGCCGGTCTCGATCCGGTCCGGCAGCACCGAATGGCGCGCGGCGTGAAGCTTATCCACGCCCTGAACGGTAATCTTCGAAGTGCCAGCGCCGGAGATTTTCGCGCCCATGCCGGTCAGGCATTCGGCCAGATCGTAAACTTCCGGTTCCTGCGCCGCGTTCTCGATCACCGTCTCGCCTTTGGCGAGGGCTGCCGCCATCAATGCGGTGTGTGTTGCGCCAACGGAAACTTTTTCAAATTTGATCGGTGCGCCGCGCAGCCCCTGTTTCGCGCGTGCGATGACATAACCTTCATCGATCTCGATGTCCGCGCCAAGCGCGCGTAACGCATCGAGATGAAAATCGACGGGCCGCGTGCCGATCGCGCAGCCGCCCGGCATCGACACCCGCGCTTGCCCCATGCGCGCGACCAGCGGTCCGATGACCCAGAAGCTCGCACGCATCTTTGAGACAAGATGATACGGTGCCGTGGTGTCGACGATATTCTTCGCGGAGAGCTTCAGCGTCTGCCCGTCATTCTCGTTTTCACCGGCGCGCTTGCCGCTCATGGTGACGTCGACGCCGTGATTGCCGAGGATGTGCTGCAGCAGATTGACGTCAGCGAGCCGCGGCACGTTGTCGAGCGTCAGCGTTTCCTCGCTAAGGAGGCTCGCGATCATCAAAGGCAGGGCGGCATTCTTGGCGCCCGAAATCGGGATGACGCCGTTTAACTTGTTGCCTCCACGCACTCGGATACGGTCCATTGATCCCCCTAAATGCCCGACGGGCCGCTCACAGCCGAGCGTGACCTTATAGTGCGCCAAACGGCGAGAACGTGGCCCTGGTTCCGGCGCATGGTGGCTATTCCCCCGAAGAGGGTGTCCGGCGGCCGTTTTCAGACGACTTTTCCGCTGCCGCGCGCCCGCGCGACTGGTGTTTCCGGCGCTTCAGATTTGCCCGCAGGGCCTCCGCCAGTCTTTCGCTGCGGTTCTGGGGTTTCCGAGGCGCGCCGTTTTTCATGGGGCAGGACGTAACCCCTTACAATATTTGCCGCAACAGCCTGTTTGCCGCCGTCCTTGCAGCCTACCGCCCCCTATGGCATTGACGCGCTGCGCGCGTGGCCGTGTGTATCCGGTTCGCCCAAAATCCGCTGCCGTAGCTCAGTGGTAGAGCACTCCCTTGGTAAGGGAGAGGTCCTCAGTTCAATCCTGAGCGGCAGCACCATTTTCCGGCAAACAGCACTCAGCGCCTCTTCGCCTTGCGGCGGGGCTTGTTTTTGCGCTTGCCCGAATCCGGTGCCGATACAGCCGCCTTGCCGAAAATCGCGCGCGCGGCGAACGGTAGCAGCATCGCAATCAAAACGAACCGTGCGAGGTGATGCGCACCGACAAAAGCCGGATCGAGGCCGATCAGGAAGGCCAGAATGGTCATGGCCTCGAGGCCACCCGGCGCGAAGGCAACGATCGTCTTGCCGATGTCTTCGCCTGCGAGCCACGCCGCCGCGAGGGCAAACAAAACGCAGACCACCAGCGCCACGACGAACGCGCCGATGGAATCGAACAGCAGCCGCCGGATCATCGATGCCGTCGTGCCGAGGAAGCGCGCGCCAGTGAACGCACCCAGCACGACAAACGAGATCACAAGAACAATCTGCGGAACGGCTGCCTGCACATAGCCGGAGCCGTGCAGCAGCGCGTTCACGATCATCGGGCCGATCATCAAGCCACCCGGTACGCCAAGCCGGTCGGCGATCAGGGCCGAAGCGATGCCGGCCACCGTCATGATCAGAATATCGTTCAACGATCCGAATTCCGCGCCGGATGCGGGCGGTACGACGCCTGTGCTCGGGGATAGACCGGCGGCAAGCAGCAGACCTGGCAAGGCGGCAATGAGGAAAAAGACGCGCACGGTTTGTGCAAACGCAACCTGCCGGACGTCAACCTTGGCCTCGGCCGCCATCGCAAGCACCGCCGAGAGCGCACCGGGTGCGCTCGCATATAAAGTCTCGCGGAAATTCCAGCCAGACACGTAGCGCAGATAAAGCATTACAGCGGCCATTGTCGCAGGCAGCGACAATGCCAGCATGGCGAGCGTGATCGGCCAGGTGCGGATGCCGTTGACGGTCTCCGGTGTCACGGCAGCACCGAGCGTAATCCCGAGCGCCACGAAAATAATCCGCCGCAGGAGATCCGGCACATGTACCGGCACGCCAATGAGCGCCAGACCGGAAACCGCCACGAGAGAGCCTGCAAGCCATGCTGCAGGCAAACCGAAAAAAGCGAAGATCGCTCCGCCGAGCGAAGCCGCCGCGAGCGTGAAAACGGTGGCGGCGGGTCTTGGCATGCGATGCCATGAAGCGGGAATTTTCATGATCGCTTCAGCCATTCCGCGATGCGGTTCGCCGCTTCCGTGAGGCTGTCGGGACTGCGCGAGAAGCAGAGCCGGACGAACGCTTCGCCCCCAGGGCCGAAAGCCGTGCCGGGTGCCGGGCCGACACCAATCTCGTCGATCATCCGGAACGCCAATGCACGGGAATCCGAAACCCCATCGACCCTGAAAAAAGAATAGAACGCGCCGTCGGGCGGGGACTCGATCACGCGGCCGGTGGAGCGAAGTGCTTTTGAAACGATCTCGCGCCCACGCCGCGCGCGTTCGATTTGCGCCGCGACAAACTCCTCACCTTTATCCAAGGCAATTACGCCGGCGCGTTGCAGGAACACGGCAACGCCGGACGTTGAAGCCTGGATCAGATTTTCGATGACCTGGCCGAGCGACGGGTGCGCCTCTACCCAGCCGATCCGCCAGCCGGTCATCGCCCAGTTCTTCGAAAACGTATTGACGAAGATGATCCGGTCATCGGGCTGCATGATCCGGTGAAAAGAGGGTGCCAGACCTTCGCCGCGCCAGAAAAACCTTCCATAGGTCTCGTCCGCGACGATCCATAGCCCGCGGCTGCGCGCGAACGACAGGACTTCCTTCAGTTCATCGAGATGCGCCACCCAGCCGGTCGGATTGGCCGGAGAATTGATGAAGATTGCGCGTGTGCGCGGCGTAATACGGGAGGCGATTTTTCCGATCTCGAGACGGAAGCCTTCCTTGCCGAATTCCATTTCAACAAAGACGGGCCTTGCCCCGGCAGCGTCGGCGGCAGCCCCGGCATTCGGCCAGCATGGCGAGGGAATGATCACCTCGTCTCCGGCGTCGAGCACCATTGCGAAAGCAATGACGATCGCGTGCATGCCGGAGGCGGTCACATAGAAGCGTTCCGGATCGAATGTCCCGCCGTAGAGCCGCGCATGATATCTCGCGAGCGCCTCGCGCAATTCCGGAATGCCGCGCTGGTGGGTGTAAAACGTTTCACCCGCCTGCAGCGAGCGCGCCGCCTCCGCGCGGATAAATTCCGGCGTCACCACATCGCCTTCACCGGCCCAGAGCGGGATCAGGTTTTCCCTGCCCTGCCCATGCTTCATCATCTCGACGATGCCGCTGACGGGCATTTCCCGCGCGGCAGCGCGAAGACTGGCGAGCAGCGTTTGATCGGCTTCGGAGCGCATGGATGGCTGCAAAAAACAGCATTCGGGCGCGCCTTACAAGCGCGCCCGACGCATGTGAGCCCTGCGGACTAATTCTTCTTCAGGATGTCGCGAATTTCCGCGAGCAGAACTTCCTGCTTGGAGGGTTCCGGCGCCGCCTTGGCCGCCGCTTCTTCCTTCTTCTTCATCTGATTGATCAGCTTGATCACCATAAAGAGGGCTGCTGCGATAATCGCGAAATTGATCGCGATCGTGATGAAGTTTCCATAAGCGAGCACCGCACCCTGCTTCTTCGCTTCCTCGAGCGAGAGCGCGCTTACCTTTGAGGAAAGCGGGAGAAAGTAATTGGTGAAGTCGAAGCCGCCGATTACGGCGCCCAACACGGGCATGAAAATATCGCCGACGAGCGATTCGACGATTTTGCCGAAGGCCGCACCGATGATGACGCCGACCGCGAGATCGACGACGTTCCCCTTCATCGCGAAATCGCGAAACTGCTTCAAGGTATCCGCAAGCATGTCACTCTCCCCGTTATCCGCGCCGGCGGGCGCGGCGAATGCCGGGTAAAAGTATAGGCCTCGTCTGGAATGTGGAAAATACGTTCAGTCGGAAACCAACAGGTCACGCACCATTTCGTCTACGGAGGAAAGGCCGCCAAGTGCCTGCTTGAGTTCTTCCTGTGCGGATTTCGAAAGGCGGCGAATCTCGGTGCTGTTCGACGGGGCACGGCCGGCTGCAATGTCCACAAGTTGCTGTTCGAGCACATTCTGGAGCAGCACGGCGTGCGCGCTCAGCATAGTTTCAAGGTCGCGGGCACCGCCCACCTGCAAGGCTTTCACGCTTTCGAGCCGGCCCCTGGTAGAGTGCTCGGCAATCCCGAAACGCATCGCGAGCAGACGGGCAGCGGCGACAATCGCGAACAGGCCGCCCTTTTTCAGATCAACACGGCCGTGGTCGGTCCTGAAGCCGAAAAATCCGACCGGCGGCTCGGCGGGACCGGCCGCTTCGGCCAGAAGTTTCAGAAATCCGATCTGGCCTCTCACCAATTCGTAGGCGTCGTGCCAGAGCCGCATCGCAATTGCGCCATCGCCATGGACGGCCCGGAAGTCAAAGAAGATGTCGACGGAGAGCAGATCTTCCGGACTGGAGCGCGTGATCCAGTCGGCGATCCGCGCACGCCAGGTTTCGGCGCTGCCGCGCCATTGCGGGTACTTCGCCATGACGCCGCCCTTGCAATAGGGCACGCCGACCTCGTGCAGAATATCGGCGAGATGCTTGCCCAGCCCTGCAAACCATTCATCCTCCGGCCCGGAAGGATCGCCTTTCTCAAACAGGATGGCATTGTCCTGATCCATCGCGAGCAGGCTCTCGCCGCGGCCGCCGGAGCCGAGCACGAGAACCGCATAGGGAACCGGCGGCGCGCCCTTGCCGGAATCCTGCATGCGAACTTCGGCGATCATCGCTGCCCGGCGCGTGAGCGCACCGAGTTCACGCGAAACAATGGCAGCAATCGTTCGCGCATCGATGCCTTCACCGAGCAAGGATTTAGCGACCGCCGGCAGCTTGGCCCATGCGCGGCCAAGCTCGTGTACATCCCTGGCTTCGTCGATCTCGTCACCCAGCGTGACCGCATGGCTCGCGCGCAGCCGCAACAGATCGCGTGCGGAAAGCGCTCCGACCACGCGACCGGCGGCATCGACCACGCCGAGATGACGGATTTTCAGCCGGCTCATGCGGCCAATCGCACGATAGACAAACGCTTCCGCCGGAACCGCCGCGAGTGGCCGCGACGCAATGGAATCGACCGGAAGCTTCATCGCCTCCGGTCCGCCCGACGCTATGGCACGCAATACGTCGCGTTCTGTGACGATCCCCGTATCAACCGCCAGCGGTGTTTCACCGTTTGCTTCGGGCCGCACGAATAAAGAACTGACTTTTTTCCCGATCAGCATTTTCATCGCTTCACCGAGAGAAGTCTTTCCAGCGATGAAATGGGGTGGCGCCGACATCACCTCGCGCGTGCGGTGGCGATAGGGATAAGAGTCGAGCCGCTCCAAAGTGCGTTCGCTATCTGTGCGCGATGGAAAGGCCAGCGGCTCAACCCAGCCCTGCTGGTGCCGCGCACGGACCATCTCCTTCATCTGCCGGCAGGCTGTCTCCGCTTCCGCGAAGGTGCGGATGCCGCCTTCGCGCAGATGCGGCACAAGGCCCGCGAAAATCCGTGCCGTCGTTTCGGCGTCGCCCAAAGCGGAATGACGGCCCGAAACATCCACGCCAAGCCATGCTGCGAGTTCTTCCATGGAAAAACCCGACAGGTTCGGCTTCACGATTTCAGCCAGGGTCCGGACATCGATCCAGCGAGGAGGAGCAAATTTCAGATTCGCTCGCTTGCATTCATTGGCAAGGATGGCGAGGTCGTAATCGGTGGTGTGGCCGATCACGGGAAGATCGCCGATAAACTCTTGCGCCCGCGGCCAGACCGATTGGAAGTTTTCCGCGTCCTTTATTTTCTCGTCATTGATGCCGTGAATGTCGATCGATGATTGCGGGATTGGTTCTCCGGGATTGATGAGAACGTGAAAGCGGGCGGCTGCTTCGACGCGGCCTGCGATCAACCGGATGCAGCCGATTTCAATGACCTTGGCGCGGGCGGGGTCGAGGCCGGTGGTTTCAGTATCGAGCGAAACGGCGTCAAGCGCGAGCAGTGGTGTTGCGCTTGTTGCGTCCGCCATTTGTTTCAGCCGCTTTTGACCGCCGCGTTTGCCGGCAGCAAGTCGTTGAGGATGGCCGGAAGATTTCCGCGCTTCACGAAATCCTCGTGCATGGTAATCATGTTCACGCGCAAATGAGGCGCAACCATCTCGAAATCGTTGCGCCGGAGAAACTGGTCGAACGGCAGATTGTCATAAACCGCCTGCCCGATCGATACGGGAATATCCTTAATTTCCTTCGGAGGGTGCAGCGTAATTCCGTTGAGGCGCTGCACCAGCGTGGCGCGCGATGCGTTCCAGGCGTCTTCTCCGATGGCGGCCGGCACCGGATAACGGTCGAAGATTTCCAGTGCACATTTTGAAAGCGCATCGGCGGTGGCCTGCGGATGGGCTCGCGCTTTCACCACGAGTGCGTTGTGGACCATTTCGGTGACAACGGAGAGCGCCAGCGGAAAGCTGCTCCAGCGCGCCTTATCGACCGCCTTCTTGAATTCCTCCTCCAGCACGAGCTTGGAAAAAAACGGACCGGATAGCGCGCGCGCGTAGTCGAAGATATTTTTCTGCACCATGAAGGCCGCGCGGGTATCGAGAAAATCCACCACCCCGTCGCGATCCACGATCGGGGGCTTGCGCTTGAACCAGTCGAAAATGCCCATCAAATCACCGTTTCCAAACCCGCGAACGCGGTTACCACGCTCTCAAAGCGCATCCCGGCGGCATGGACAAGCCCGGTGTGCTATGGTCCTTTCAGCCGAAAGTTGAAGTCGTTTTTCAGTGGCCCGTTTTTGACACTGGCCCAGGTGTGACCATGCTGCAAGGCTGGGTCGTCGTCGGCATCGCGCTAGCCTATATCGGCTTCCTGTTTGCCGTCGCGAGCTTTGGCGACCGTTCGCGGGCGCGCTGGGGAGAGCGGCCGATCCGGCCGCTGATCTATCCGCTTTCGCTCGCGGTCTATTGCACCTCCTGGACATTCTTCGGATCGGTCGGCCTTTCGTCGCGGCAAGGCTTCGACTTCCTCACGATCTATCTCGGGCCTGTGTTGATGATCGGATTGTTCTTTCCGCTCATCCTGAAAATTGTCCGGCTCGCCAAACAGCAGAACATTACTTCGATCGCCGACTTCATCGCGGCGCGTTACGGGAAGAGCCCGGTTGTCGCCGCGATTGTCACGCTGGTCGCGGTGATCGGTGCCGTGCCCTACATCGCGCTGCAATTGAAGGCGGTCTCGAGCTCGCTCCTGACCATTCTAGGACAACAGACGAGTTCGGTCGTTATCGCACCCATGGTGGGCGACCTTGCATTGCTCGTAGCGATCACCATGGCCGCGTTCGCCGTTTTGTTCGGCACACGCCACATCGACGCGACGGAGCATCAAGAAGGACTGATGCTGGCGATTGCGACGGAGTCGCTGATCAAGCTGGTCGCGTTCCTCGTCGTCGGCGTGTTTGTGCTGTTCTATATGTTCGACGGGCCGATGGACCTGATCAGCAAGGCATCGGCGCGCGGCGACATTCTTCCCATTTTCACGAGCGGACTGAACACGACGAACTGGATCACCATGACGGTGCTCTCGTTCGTCTGCATCGTGCTGCTGCCGCGCCAGTTCCACGTGATGGTGGTCGAAAACAACCGCGAGGACGAATTGCGCCGCGCGGTCTGGCTGTTCCCGCTCTATCTTGTGCTGATCAATCTGTTCGTGATCCCGATCGCCATTGCCGGACTCGTCACGTTTCCGAAAGGCAGTGTCGACAGCGACATGTTCGTGCTGGCGCTGCCGCTTTCGGCCGGTTCCGACACGCTGGCGCTGATCGCCTTCATCGGAGGCCTGTCGGCGGCGACCGCGATGGTCATCGTGGAAAGCGTTGCGGTCGCGATCATGGTGTCGAACGACATTATCGTTCCGCTGGTGCTGCGCGTCCGCAACCTGCGCCCGGAAGCGCGCGCGGATATGGGTGCGCTGCTGCTGCGCGCACGGCGGTTCTCGATCTTCGCCGTGATGCTGCTCGCCTATCTTTATTATCACCTCGCGGGCGAGGCGCAGCTTGCACAGATCGGATTGCTTTCCTTCGCGGCCGTCGCGCAGTTCGGTCCGGCCTTCTTCGGCGGCCTGTTCTGGCGCGGCGCGACCGCGCGCGGCGCCATTGCCGGCCTCTGCGTGGGCGTCGGTGTATGGGCATTCACACTTTTGCTGCCGAGCTTCGTCGATGCCGGGCTGATCAACCGGCAGATCCTCGATGCGGGGTTGCTCGGATTTACAGAATTGCGTCCGCAAGCCCTGTTCGGACTGCAGCTTCCTCCGCTTGCGCACGGCGTGCTCTGGAGCCTTGGGCTGAACGTGCTCGCGTTCATTGCCGTGTCGCTGCTGACATCTGCCTCGCCGATCGAACGGCTGCAGGCCAATGTCTTCGTGGAATCGCAAAGCACGCCGATCGTGCCGAGTTTCCGGCTATGGCGCTCCGCCGTCACCGTTGAGGAACTCAGCACGACCGTGGCCCGCTATCTCGGCGAGGAACGCACGCAGCGTTCGTTCGAGAGCTTCGCGGAATCGCGCAGACTGACGCTCGATCCGAAACAGGAAGCAGATATTCATTTGATGCGCTACGCCGAACACGTGCTCGCTTCGGCGATCGGTGCGGCGTCGTCGCGGCTCGTGCTGTCGCTGCTCCTGCGCAAGGGAACGGTGTCCACCAAGGCAGCCCTGCGCCTGCTCGACGACGCTTCTGCGGCAATCCAGTACAACCGTGAAATCCTGCAGAGCGCGCTCGATCACACGCGGCAGGGCATCGCCGTTTTCGGCCGCGACCTGCAACTGATCTGCTGGAACAGGCAGTTCGGCGAAATGCTCGATTTGCCGTCGTCGCTCGTCCGTGTCGGCGGCGGCCTTGATGAAATCCTGCGCTATACCGCCGAACGCGGTGATCTCGGCACCGGCGACAAGGAAGAACTGATCGCGAGCCAGCTCGACCTCTATCTGTCGCAAACCGAAGCGTTCCGCGAACGTTTGCCGAAGCACGGCATCGTCGTGGAAGTACGCTCGGCACCGATGCCGGATGGCGGCCTCGTCGTCACCTACACCGACATTACGCCGACGGTGGAAGCGGCGGAGGCACTCGAACGCGCCAATGAAAACCTGGAAAGGCGCGTGCGCGAGCGCACAGAAGAACTCACCCGGCTCAATCAGGAACTTGCGCGCGCGAAATCGGAGGCGGACGAGGCCAATATTTCCAAAACGCGCTTTCTCGCCGCGGCGAGCCACGACATTCTGCAACCGCTGAACGCTGCCCGGCTCTACGCGACAAGCCTCGTGGAACGGCAGCGGGAGACCGAGGAATCAAAACTTGCCGAGAATGTCGATGCGTCGCTGGAAGCGGTCGAGGAAATTCTTGGCGCGCTGCTCGATATTTCGCGGCTGGATACCGGCGCGATGCGGCCGGAATTTACCTCCTTCCGCATGGACGATGTGCTGAGCCAGTTGGAAGTTGAGTTCGCTCCGCTCGCCGCAGAAAAAGGCCTGCAACTCGATTTCGTGAAATCAACGCTCGCGGTCCGGACCGACCGCCGTCTGCTGCGGCGACTCCTGCAAAATCTCGTTTCCAACGCGATCAAATATACGCCGAAGGGCCGCGTTCTGGTGGGTTGCCTGCGGCGCTCGGGAAAAGTGCAAATTCTCGTCATCGACACCGGCATCGGCGTGCCGTCATCGAAGCAATCGCTGATCTTCAAGGAATTTCAGCGGCTCGAACAGGGCGCGCGTGTCGCGCGCGGGCTTGGACTCGGTCTTTCCATCGTGGAACGCATCGCACGCATCCTGGAACACAAGCTGACGCTTCGATCGGTCCAGAACAGCGGCACGAGTTTCATGGTCGAAGTGCCGGTCGCACCGCGTTCGGCGGCGCTGGAAACGCTGAAGCCAGCGGCCGCGACTCCCGCCATTCCGCTCGAGGATGTCTCGGTGCTCTGCATCGACAACGAGCCGCAAGTGCTCGACGGCATGAAGGCGCTGCTGTCCGGATGGGGTTGCCAGGTTACAACCGCGTGTGACCTGCAGCAGGCGGTCGAACTGATCGAGCAATCGAAGTCGCGCCCGGACGTGCTGCTCGTCGACTATCACCTCGATGACGGTAACGGCATTGACGCCGTGATCGAGCTGCGCGCGCAATATGGAGGGCAGCTTCCTGCCGCACTGGTAACGGCCGATCGCAGCCTTACGGTGCGGGAACGCGCCCGGCAGGAAAACATCCAGGTCCTGAACAAGCCGGTGAAACCGGCAGCCCTAAGGGCGTTCCTGGCGCAATGGCGGGTTGCAAGACCTGCGGCCGAATAAGACTTCAGTTATGCAATTGCGGCCACTGACCGGCCTCGATCTTCGAGGCGGCGATGACGGCCTGCGTGCGGCTCTCCACTCCAAGTTTTTGGAGGATCGCCGAAACGTGCGCCTTCACGGTCGCTTCGGAAACTTTCAGTTCGAATGCGATCTGCTTGTTCAGCAGACCTTCGGACAACATCATCAGCACGCGGACCTGCTGCGGTGTCAGCGTCGACAACCGCCCGACAAGATCACGCGTTTCAGCATCGGCACCGGATGAAAGATCAATGTCGGGGGGAGTCCAAATCCCGCCTTCGAGCACTTTCTGGATTGCGATGCGCATTGCATCGACGCTCATTGTCTTCGGCAGGAAGCCGGAAGCACCGAATTCCATGCAGCGGCGGATTACGCTCGGCTCTTCGTTGGCGGACACGACAAGAACCGGAACGCCGGGAAACTGCGCGCGCAAATACAGCAAACCGGAAAATCCGCGCACGCCCGGCATCGCAAGGTCGAGCAGGACGATGTCCATGTCGCCTTCACGCTCAAGCAGGCCCTGCAAATCTTCAAAGCCGCCGGCTTCAAAAATCGTCGCGGAATTGAACAGTGTGCCTACCGCTTCCTTCAGCGCGCCACGAAACAGCGGATGGTCGTCCGCGATCACGAATCGATAGGACGCCGACAGGTCCACTGCCTGTATTCCCTTTCCAAGTGTTTGCAGCTGCTCAGGCACTGATCACTCCATACCACGTCCCACGAAAGGATGATGCAGCACACCCTTACCCCGCAAAGCGGTAGGAATGCCACCGCCGGTCGTCCCTCACTCCCGCAAACCCTTGATCGCGACCACAAACCGGCTCGGATATCCGGCCGCAGGCCGTCTGCTGCAATGCGAAAATATCGTGTTTTTACTTGGTATTACGGGCGGGGATCGTGGCCGAAAGTCGTATAGGGGGGCAGTTTACCGAATGTTAATTTTAAGGCTCGGACCCGCAACAAAAATAAGAGCGGGCCGGTCTACTGGGGGGGGAAGCGCCAAACCTATCCTGTTTCGACGGGACGCGCGGTGAATCTCCCAGTCTTAACGCAAGGGTGACGCGGTCCAGACCGGCCCGCGCTCCATCGCGAAAATTCTGGAGGGCTACATGAATTCGAAAGAGGAGGCCCACTGGGCCGACACAAGCCGGCTGATGTGGATCACGCTCGGACTGTGGGTGTTCTTTGGCTACATCGTCCACATGTTCGTCAACGTACTCAACAAAATCGTCATCCTCGGTTTCCCGCTTGGCTTCTACATGGCTGCGCAGGGCTCGCTGATTGCTTTCGTCGTGATCTTGTTCTGGTTCGCTCGCGCCCAGGACAACATCGACAAGAAGCACGGCTTCGCCGAAGACGAATAAGGGGGACTGATCAATGGCATCGACCCAAGCTTCTGATTTCACCAAGAACCTAGGACGCATGTACGGTACGTACACCGGCAGCTTCCTGGCTTTCGTGGTGCTGCTCGCAATCCTCGAGCAGGTTGGCGTTCCCAACCGCGTGCTCGGCTACCTGTTCGTGTTCTTCACGCTGGCCGTTTACGCCGTCATCGGCGTTATGACCCGCACCGCGCAGGTGTCCGAATATTACGTCGCAGGCCGGCGCGTTCCGGCCTTCTATAACGGCATGGCGACCGGCGCCGACTGGATGTCGGCCGCTTCGTTCGTGGGCATGGCAGGTACGCTCTTCCTGCTCGGCTACGACGGTCTCGCCTGGGTGCTGGGCTGGACGGGCGGTTACGTGCTCGTCTCCGTGCTCGTCGCTCCGTTCCTCCGCAAGTTCGGCGCCTACACGGTTCCGGACTTCATGGCGGCACGGTACGGCGGCAACTTCGCCCGCTTCCTCGCCGTGCTTGTGCTGTTCGCCTGCTCCTTCACTTACGTGACGGCGCAGATCTTCGGCACGGGCATCATCGCCTCGCGCTTCCTTGGCATGGACTTCACGGTAGCGGTGTATGTCGGTCTCGCCGGCATTCTCCTCTGCTCCATGCTCGGCGGCATGCGCGCGGTGACCTGGACGCAGATCGCCCAGTACATCGTGCTGATCATCGCCTACCTCATCCCGATCGTGATCCTGTCGGCGAAGAAGTACGGCGTACCGATCCCGCAGTTGATGTACGGTCAGGCGATTCAGGACATCACCGCCCGCGAAGCACAGATGCTGAAGGATGGACTGGCGACTGCCGCGGCCCTCAAGCCGCATACGACGCCATTCCAGACCTACACGCCTCTGAACTACTTCGGCATCATCCTCTGCATGATGGTGGGTACTGCCTCCCTGCCGCACATTCTGATGCGCTACTTCACCACCCCGTCGGTGCGTGAAGCCCGTCAGTCGGTGGCCTGGTCGCTGTTCTTCATCTTCCTGCTGTACTTCTCGGCACCGGCTTACGCCGCGTTCTCGAAGCTCGAGGTTTACACGAACATCATCGGACGTCCGCTCGCGGAAATCCGTCCGTGGATGTACACGTGGGGTGAACTCGGCCTCATTCAGGTCTGCGGCAAGTCTGCCGCCAACCTGGACACGGTCATCGCCGCCTGTAAGGCAATCGCCAACCACCCGGGTGTCGTCCGTCTTCAGGACTTCACCATCAATACGGACGTGATCGTGCTTTCCACACCGGAAATCGCGGGCCTTCCGTACGTGATCTCGGGCCTGGTGGCAGCCGGTGGTCTCGCAGCGGCGCTCTCGACCGCTGACGGCCTCCTGCTCGCGATCGCCAACGCGCTGTCGCACGACATCTACTACAAGATGATCGATCCGAACGCGCCGACGGTTCGCCGCTTGCTCGTCGCTCGTGTTCTCCTGCTCGTCGTCGCGGTGGCAGCTGCCACACTGGCGTCGACGAAACCAGGAGACATTCTCGCGATGGTGGGCTGGGCGTTCTCGCTCGCCATGGCCGGTAACTTCCCGGCCATCGTGATGGGCATCTGGTGGAAACGCACGACTACGGCCGGCGCTGTTGCCGGCATCATCGCGGGCTTCGGCCTCTGCGTCTTCTACCTCGTGACCACGCGGTACTACCCGCAGGCGGGCGTCGACTACTTCGGCATGACCTCGATGAAGAACGCCATCACCGGCGCCAACATCATTGACGTCACGAAGGGTGTGAAGCCTCAGGCGGTACAGCAGGTTGGCTGGTTCAACCTCAGCAACATCAACTGCGGCATGCTGGGCGCTCCGCTCGGCTTTATCGTGATGATTGTTGTGAGCTTGATGACGCCGGCACCGTCGAAGGAAATGCAGTCCTTCGTCGACGAAATCCGCAAGCCGCGCGGCCGTACCGTCCTTCAGGAGAAGGACTAATACCCGGTACGGTTACGACACAAACAACCGGCGGGGCCCTTCGGGGCCCCGCTTCTTTTTGGTCAATGCGAAACTGTTTTCTTCTGCGCGGAAGCGTGCTTGAAGAGTGGCGGCTCGAACAGCGAAAGCGGCGGACGTGGACGGCTCAAACCCGATTTTCCAGTACTGGTGGTTTCATCTGCCGAATCTCGTCCTCGCGACGATGATGTACACGGCGCTGGGGCGTTTCGTGCTCGGCTTTGTTTTCGACGAGCGTTCGGACAATTTCATCTGGCGGTTTTTTGTGAAGATCACAGACCCGATGCTGAAGCTCGTGAAGTTCGTCACGCCCGCATCCGTACCCGATACGATCGTACTTCTGCTTTCGGTCGTTTGGCTGTTCGCCTTGCGGGTGGTGTTGCTCCTCGGCCTGATCGCCGCCGGCGTCGGGCCCACGACCGGATTGAACCCGCAATGATCAACCAGCCTTACATCATCGGAATCATGTTGTTCGCCACCATCAATGGCATCTTCTCGCCGTTCCTGCTGGCGCTGGTGCCGTTCGTGCTCGCGTTGACCCCCGCCTTCTTCGTCGACAGCACAGCCTTCATCTTCTTTCTGTCTTCACTGATCCTTTCGACGCTCACGATCATCCTCGGAGGAATTCCGGCGGCGCTTTACGAACGCTGGATCGGAGCCAAGGAATCGACCGGCTTCTCCATGTGGCTGTGGCTTGCGGGCGTCGGCCTGCTGACGCTTCCGGCCGCTTCGCATTTCTTCGAATTTGGTCTTTAGGCTAATCGCCCCCAAATCTTCGTGATTTAGCGCATCCCCGATTGCGCGGCTTTTCCCTTAGCGGCAGACTGCAGCTCGCTCGGAAAAGGGCTGGCGGGTATCCGCATGGAAGAAATGCGCAAAGCGGCGTACGCATCCGTGGCAAGAGCGTGCGGCTTTGGAATGCTCGCGATTATCTGCGTGATGGTCGGGATGAGCTACGATCCTCGCAGCGTGTTTCAGGCGGGTGGCATTCTGACCCTGCTGATGACGTTCATCCTGATCCTGAAAGCCCGGCAGGCGCTGACCCAGAACTACAAGAAAACCGAGATGTGGCTGTATCTCGACAAGGAGTTCCGGCCGCCGGAAGCCTATGCGCAATGGGCCGCAAGCACCGTGCTGCGCGATGCCTATTTCACTTTCGCGCAGTACACGGCACTCATTTCAATCGCCATGTGGATCATGGCGGGCGTGATGTCGTTCAGTGGCGTAAAATCAACGCTGTACTAGGCCGCGCGTTTTTCCTTCGGCGCGAAGCGGCTGTAGAACGTCTCGCCTTTCTTCGCCATCTCGATCAGCAATGCGTTCGGCTCGAAGCGCGGCCCCATGCGGCCGGAGAAACGCTTGCAGAGTTCGACGAAGTTCGCGACGCCCATGCCGTCGATGTAGGAAAGCGGGCCGCCTGTAAAAGGAGCAAAACCGAAGCCGAGAATGCCGCCGACGTCGGCATCGCGTACGTCGGTGATGACGCCCTCTTCCACGCAACGCGCTGTTTCCAGAGCCTGAATCGCGAGAAACCGCTGCTTCAGTTCCTCGATGTCATAGGTTTCACCGGGCCGGGCCTCACCGATAATTTCCGGTAATCCGGTCCACAGCCGTTTCGGCCCGCCCTGCGGATAATCGTAGAAGCCCTTGCCGTTCTTGCGGCCAAAGCGTCCGCGCTTCACCACCATGTCCTCCAGCAGCGCTTCCTGCCGCTCATCGATCGCCTCGGCACCAAGATCGGCCTTGGTGGCCTGCAGGATTTTCCAGGCGAGATCGACGGCGACTTCGTCATTCAGCGACAGCGGCCCGACGGGCATGCCGGCCATGCGGCCGACATTCTCCACCATCGCGGCGGGCACACCTTCGGTCAGCATCAGATGGCCTTCGCGGATATAGGTCGAAACCACGCGCGAGGTGTAGAAGCCGCGGCTGTCGTTGACGAGGATCGGTGTCTTTTTAATTGCGCGCACGAAATCGAGCGCCATCGCGATCGCCTCGTCGCCGGTTTGCTTGCCCTTGATGATTTCGACGAGCATCATTTTCTCG
>VFQR01001115.1_pt1 | contig 22896 bp, 19 predicted proteins | sample 3512321 | NCBI WGS metagenome assembly VFQR01 (sample SAMN10412374, study PRJNA504923) | tailings metagenome | isolation source: Relicate 3 Philex TSF1 revegetated site | place: Philippines: Tuba, Benguet | collected 2017-08-29 | reverse complement strand
GTCACCTTGCCGAACACCGCGTAGCCGAAGGCTCGTAGCCCGGATGCAATCCGGGGAGGGTGTATTGCAATCCCGGATTTCATCCGGGCTACACCTGCAGGGCGGTAGGAGCGGCTTCAGCCGCGACGCTCTCGGCTATCTGGAAAACAGCAACTGTATCTGTTGCAGGTTACCTGGCGCAGGCATGCTGGCCGTTCTCATCCGGCCAGGTACTCAGCATGCCGCTCGAATTTCATCAAGTTGACGCCTTTACCGACCAACCTTTCGCCGGCAATCCGGCCATGGTCTATCGCCTCGATGCCTGGCTCGACGAGCCGCTGATGCAGCGTATCGCTGCCGAGCACAACCTGGCCGAGACGGCCTTCGTGGTGAAGGAGGGTGAGGCCTGGCATATCCGCTGGTTCACCCCGACCAGCGAGGTGCCGCTGTGTGGCCACGCGACCCTGGCCAGCGCCAAGGTCCTGTTCGATCTCTATCACGAGGCGGGCGAGGTGTTGCAGTTCACCTGCCTGTCCGGCGCGTTGCGCGTGACTCGCCAGGGGCAGCGGCTGGAGCTGGATTTTCCGCTGCGTCCAGTGGTGCCGGTAGCGACGTCGCTGCAAGCCGAGGTTGAGCGCGCCTTGGATCAGCCCGCGCATCAGGTACTGGCCCTGCTCGATGCCGATGGCAGCGTGCAGGAGTTGATGGTGGTGCTCGCCAGCGAGGCGCAGGTGCGCAATTTCACCCCCAACCTGCCGGCGCTGGCCGAGCTGCCGGGGCTGGGCGTGCTGATCACGGCGCCCGGCGAGCGGCATGATTTCGTCTCGCGCTACTTTGCGCCGAGCATCGGCATCGATGAGGACCCGGTCACCGGCTCCACCCATTGCATGCTCATGCCTTACTGGGCAGAACGCCTGGGGCGCAGCGAACTGAGCGCCTTTCAGTGCTCGGCGCGTGGTGGTGAGCTGCTTTGTCGCCTCGATGGCGCGCGGGTGAAGATCGCCGGCCACGCGCGGCATATCGCTTCGGGCCAGCTGATGCTCTGATCAGTTACTGCTGACCCGGCGTACGCCGCCGGAGTCGGTCAGTTGCAATTGCGCTGCCACGCTGCCCAGCGCCGGGAAGGCCACCAGGTGATCGGCGGCGATGCGGATGCCCACTTCGTCGCCCGGCAGGTGGTCGGCATGGCTGGGGAAGATCGATTCCAGCTGGCTGCCGGTGGGCAGTTGCAGGCGATAGAGGGTGGCGGCGCCGAGGAAGGTCTTGCCGACGATGCGCGCCTTCAGATCGCTGCTCTCATCCGGGACGATGTCGTCCGGACGCAGCAGCACGTCTACCGCGCTGCCCTGTGCCCAGGTATAGGCACGGTTGCCGCGAATCACGCCCAGCTCAGTCTGCACCGTATCCGGGCTGAGCAGCTGGCCGCGAATGAAGTAGCCCTGGCCGATGAAACTGGCGACGAAGGGGGTGAGCGGCTCGTGGTAGAGATTGAACGGTGTGTCCCACTGCTCCAGGCGGCCCTGGTTGAACACGCCGACATGATCGCTGACGGCGAAGGCCTCTTCCTGATCGTGGGTGACCAGAATGGCGCTGGTGCCGCGCGCCTTGAGAATCTCGCGCACCTCATGGCTGAGGCGTCGACGCAACTCGCCATCGAGGTTGGAGAAGGGCTCGTCGAGCAGCAGCAGTTTCGGTTCCGGCGCCAGGGCGCGGGCCAGGGCGACACGCTGCTGCTGCCCGCCGGACAGCTCGTGCGGATAGCGCTGGGCCAGATGGCCGAGCTTGACCAGCTCCAGCAGCTCCCGGGTGACACGCTCGGCATTGGCTTGCTTGCGAATGCCGAAGGCGACGTTGTCGGCGACGCTGAGATGGGGGAACAGGGCATAGTCCTGAAACACCATGCCGATGTGGCGCTTTTCCGGGGCCAGAGTGAAGCCGGCACGGGAGATCACCTCACCTGCCAGTTCGATCTCGCCTTCGAGCACCGGCTCGAAGCCGGCGATGGCGCGCAGCGTGGTGGTCTTGCCGCAGCCGGAGGGGCCGAGCAGGCAGCCGATGTCGCCAGCGTTCAGATGCAGGTCGAGGTCCTGCACCACCTTGTGCGCGTGATAGCCGCAATTCAGCCCGCGCAGTTGCAGCAACGGCTCGCTCATGCGTGGTGGTACGCCGGCTCGACCAACATTTCCAGCAGCGCCTTCTGCGCGTGCAGGCGGTTTTCGGCCTGATCCCAGGCTACCGAGCGGGGGTCGTCGAGCAGATCGACGCTGATCTCCTCGCCGCGGTGTGCCGGCAGGCAATGCATGAACAGCACATCCGGCGCGGCATTGTCGAGCAGCGCAGGAGTGACCTGGTAAGGACGGAACAGCGCCATGCGCTGCTCGGCTTCGTCTTCCTGGCCCATGGAGGCCCATACGTCGGTGCTCACCAGGTGAGCGCCAGCCACCGCCTCGCGTGGGTCACGAACGACCTGCACGCGATCGCCGGCCTGGGCGAGGAAGCGTGCGTCCGGCTCGTAACCCGCGGGGCAGGCGACCTTGAGCTGGAAGTCGAACTGGATCGCCGCCTCGATGTAGGAGTTGCACATGTTGTTGCCGTCGCCTATCCAGGCCACCGTCTTGCCGGCGATGCTGCCGCGGTGTTCGAGGAACGTCTGCATGTCGGCCAGCAACTGGCAGGGGTGCAGGTCGTCGGACAGGCCATTGATCACCGGCACCTTCGACTTGGCGGCGAATTCGGTGAGGTTGCTGTGGGCGAAGGTACGGATCATCACGGCGTCGAGCATGCTCGACATGACGATGGCGGCATCGCCGATCGGTTCGCCACGGCCCAGCTGGGTATCGCGCGGCGAGAGGAAGATGGCCTGGCCACCGAGCTGGATCATGCCGGCTTCGAACGACAGGCGGGTGCGGGTCGAGGCCTTCTCGAAGATCATGCCCAGCACGCGGTTCTTCAGCGGTTCGAACAGCACGCCGCGATTGCGCAGGTCCTTCAGCTCGATGCCTCGGCGGATCAGCCCCACCAGTTCGTCCGGTGTGTAATCCATCATCGAGAGAAAGTGTCTGACGCTCATCGTTAACTACCTTTATCACTACAGTTCGCAAGCCCGAGGCGAATGCAAAAAAACGGGAAAACGGCAGGGCTTGCGGCAGAGGCCGCAGGGTGCGACGAAACAGGGGAAGGCGCGATCTTATAAGGAAATGACGAGAAGGCGCAAATTGCCGCCCTCGAACCGGCAAATGGATGTTTTGTAAGTCTTTTCGCAAAGCTGCGTGCGAGATGTCACAAAACTGACATCATCGCTTGCGCCGCTCTGGAACGGGCCTCTAGGATGCCGCCGCCTTTTCGAGGCAATGCATTGCCCCCGCAATGGGGACATCCATGGAATATATGTGCAAAGGAGTTTTGCATGAAACACGTAGCCTACGCCGCCGCTTTCTCCGCTCTCGCCCTGCTGACTGGCTGTGCCAGCCAGAACGTTAGCCAGCCGACCGTTCCGCTGAACGGTACCGTGCAGACCAACCTGAAGGCCGACGTGAAAGTGGGCGAGCCCATCTCCGGTCAATCTTCGGTGAACATCCTGTTCGGTGTGTTCAAGCTGGGTGGTGATACCCAGTTCGCCGATGGCGTGACCTACGGTGGTGGCGAAGGTGGTTTCGCGCTGGGTCTCGACCCGGTCGCTTCCGCCAAGTCCGCAGCTGCCTACAAGGCAGTCAAGGCCTCCAGTGCCGACGTGATCGTCGCACCGCGTTACGAAGTGAACGTTCAGGATTACTTCGTGTACAAGACCGTTAGCGTCAGCGTTACCGGCAACAAGGGCACCGTGACCTCCATCCGTTGATTCGGACCGTTGCGACCCTGAATCGGCAGGCATGATGCCTGCCGATTCATGAGACGAACGCTGCTGGCGTCGTCCCTTCGCCCGGCCCATAGTTCGAAGTCTGCGACCTGACCGGTCGTCTCGGATCAGAACAAGAGGCCAGGCCATGACCAAGTCCCTCCATTACCGTGCATGCCACCTGTGCGAAGCCATCTGCGGCCTCGCCATCGAAACCGAAACCCTGGCAGACGGCGAAACGCAGATCCGCTCGATCAAGGGCGACCCCCAGGACGGCTTCAGCCGTGGCCATATCTGCCCCAAGGCGGTGGCGCTGCAGGACATCCAGAACGACCCCGACCGCATCCGCCAGCCCCTGCGCCGCATCGGCCAGCAGTGGCAGGCCATTGCCTGGGACGAGGCCTTCGAACTGGTTTCCGAGCGCCTCAGCGCGATCCAGGCCGAGCACGGGCAGAACGCCGTGGCCGTGTACCAGGGCAACCCCAGCGTGCACAACTACGGGCTGATGACCCACAGCAACTACTTTCTCGGCCTGTTGAAGACGCGCAACCGTTTCTCGGCCACCTCGGTCGACCAGCTGCCGCATCACCTGACCAGCCATCTGATGTACGGCCACGGCCTGCTGATCCCGATTCCGGACATCGACCACACCGACTTCATGCTGATTCTCGGCGGCAACCCGCTGGCCTCCAACGGCAGCATCATGACCGTGCCGGATGTGGAGAAGCGCCTGAAGGCCATCCAGGCCCGCGGCGGCAAGCTGGTGGTGGTCGACCCGCGGCGCAGCGAGACCGCGGCCATCGCCGATCAGCACCTGTTCGTGCGTCCCGGCAGCGATGCCGCGCTGCTGCTGGCGCTGCTCAATACCCTGTTCGAGGAGGGCCTGACGCGCGCCAGCCATCTGCCGGTGGAGGGGCTGGAGCAGGTGCGCGCGGCCATTGCCGAATTTACCGCCGAAGCCATGAGCGCCCGCTGCGGCGTACCGGCCGCCAGCATTCGCCAGCTGGCGCGGGACTTCGCCGCGGCGGACAAGGCGGTGTGCTACGGGCGCATGGGCGTTTCCACCCAGGCCTTCGGCACCCTCTGCCAATGGCTGGTGCAACTGATCAACCTGGTCACCGGCAATCTCGATCGGGTCGGCGGGGTGCTCTGCACCACGCCTGCGGTGGATCTGGTGGCGAGCACTTCCGGTGGGCATTTCAATCGCTGGCAGAGCCGGGTGTCCGGGTTGCCGGAATACGGCGGCGAGCTGCCGGTCTCGGCACTGGCCGAAGAGATGCTTACCCCCGGCGAGGGGCAGATTCGCGCGCTGGTCACGGTGGCCGGCAATCCGGTGCTGTCCACCCCCAATGGTCGCCAGCTGGAGCGGGCACTGGACGGCCTGGACTTCATGCTCTCGGTGGATTTCTACATCAACGAGACCACCCGTTACGCCGACCTGATCCTGCCGCCCACCGCGCCACTGGAACACGATCACTACGACACAACCTTCAATGTCTTCGCCGTGCGCAACGTCACCCGCTTCAACGAGGCGATCCTGGCCAAGCCGGAGGGGGCGCTGCACGACTGGGAAATCTTCGTCGGCCTGGCCAAGGCCTTTGCCGCGCGCAACAACCTTGAACTGAAGCCGACCCTGGCGCCGGAGCAGATGATCGACATGGGGCTGCGTTTCGGCCCCTATGGCGATCGCAGCGAACACAAGCTCAGCCTGGCAGCGCTGCGCGACCACCCGCACGGGCTCGACCTGGGCCCCTTGCAGCCGAACCTGGCGGCGCGCCTGAAAACGCCGAACAAGACGGTACAGGCGGCGCCCGAGCAGCTGCTGGCGGACCTGGTGCGCTTTGCCGGGCAGGAACAGCCGGCAGCCCATGAACTGCTGCTGATCGGGCGGCGTCACGTGCGCAGCAACAATTCCTGGATGCACAACTACCACCGCCTGGTGAAGGGCAAGCCGCGTCATCAGTTGCTGATGAACCCGGCGGACCTGGCCAGCCGTGGCCTGGTCGACGGCCAGCGCGTGCAGGTGCGCTCGCGGGTCGGCAGCATCGAGGTGGAGGTGGCGGCCAGCGACGAGGTGATGGCCGGCGTGGTCAGCCTGCCGCACGGCTGGGGGCATGCCCGCCCCGGCGTGCAACTGGACATCGCGCGGGCCCAGCCCGGGGCCAGCGCCAACGACCTGACCGACGAGCGCCGTCTCGATGCGTTGTCCGGCAATGCGGTGCTTAACGGCGTGCCGGTGGAAGTGGTGGCCGCGTAGGCGGGTGTCTCTCCCGAGTGGGTGGTAGGCGCCGCGCCTCGCGGAGAAGGGCGGCCGTCACGCGATGTTGGGTAAGCACCCAGGAGCTTCGCGCCGAGGCGGGGCTCCTACGGGGCATCGCAATACCACGCAATGGATGCGCGGCAAGGCCGAGCATTATGCTCGGCTTTTCGCTACAATCGCGCCACCGTGGCGACCGTCGGGTCGCGAAGTCTATGCTGAGGTGCCCCATGGATATCATCGAAACCATCAAAGAGCAGATCGCCAACAACACCGTTCTGCTGTACATGAAAGGCTCGCCCAACGCGCCGCAGTGTGGCTTCTCCGCCCGTGCCGCCCAGGTGGTGATGGGTTGCGGCGAGAAGTTCGCCTACGTCGACATCCTGCAGAATCCGGAAATCCGCGCCAACCTGCCGAAGTACGCCAACTGGCCGACCTTCCCGCAGCTGTGGGTGGCTGGCGAACTGGTCGGTGGCAGCGACATCCTCACCGAGATGTACGAGAAGGGCGAACTGCAGACCCTGATCAAGGATGCCGTGAGCAAAGCCGGCGCCTGATCGCTGCCTTCGCAAAAAAGAACCCGCCTAGGCGGGTTCTTTCGTTTCTGCGGGTAATGAATCCGAGAGCGCCGGTGCGGACGGCCTGGGCGGCCCCGCGACACCCTACGTCACTTCTGCAGCCACTGGCCATTGAGCTGGATGAACTGTCCCTTCGGCGTGCGCTCGATGGCCTTCTTGCCGGCGATGGCTTCCACGTCGCTCAGGCTGATGCCGTTGTCCTGCGCCACCTTCTGGTATTCGGCGCGGCGCGCCTGGTTGATCAGGCGGGCGATTTCCTCGGCCTGGCCACCGGGCTTGACCACGCCGAGGTAGCCGTTGGGTTGCTCGCCCAGCTGGCCGCTGCTCTTGGCCTCGCCGAGTGCACTCATGGCCTGGTTGAGGTTCAGTGCGTAGGCCGGCAGGCTCAGGCTCAATGCCAGCAACAGGGTCGAAATGTAACGGATCATCGCCTTTCTCCTTAGAACAGGCCGCTGCCTTCGCTGAATACACTGTCCAGAGCCTTGTCCACCTTGATGTAGATTTCGTGCTCGACCTTGACGTTGAGGTTGATGTTGATCGGCTCGTTGGGCATGGCCAATTGTACCGTCGGGGTACAGGCCAGGCACAGCAGCCCCAGGCTCAGGACTGCGAGGAGGCGGTACGTGCGCATGGCGCTACTCCTTTGCTTCTTGGGGGACACGCTGGCGCATCCATTGCTGAATCCGTTGCTGGATGATGCCACTGACCTTGTCGGTCAGCTGCAGACTGGCCAGCAGGGCCGGAACGTCTTCTTCCAGGTTGATGTTGAAGTGGATGGGCCGGCCTTTCTCGATGGCCGGGTTCTGTCCATGTAGACGCATACCGAGGCGCAGTGTGCCGGACTGATCATAGTCGACGCTACTGCTGAGCAGATCGTAGTGGAAGTCTTCCAGCGCGTCGGTGACCAGTTTCATGCCGGGGTTGGCCTGGCCCATGGCACGGATGCGCGGTGACTGAAAGCGCAGTCGCCCTCCCGGCGGCCTGGCTTCGATCAGACCCTGCTCGATGCTGATGGCCTCACCCAGGCGCAGCGGCAGGGTGCCGTCGATCAGTCCGTCGCCGGACAGGCCTTCGGCCGGATAGACGCGAAACAGCTGTTGCAGGTCCAGGCCGCTGAGCTTCAGCGGTAGCAACTGGCTGGGCTCCTGCAGTGCCCAGGTCGCCGGCGCCAGGCTCAGGCTGCCACCCAGCACGCCCAGCTCGGCGCGCTGGTGCGTCAGGCTGCCGGCCAGCGGTCGCCGCAGGCTGGCCTGGTAGCTGGCCTGCAGATGCAACGGGCCGAGTTCGATGCCGGGGTCGAGCTGACGGGCACTCAGCTGCGGCAGGTCGAGACGCAGCCGATCGCCGTCCAGCTGCAGCCGCAGTTCGGCGTCGATACCGCTGAGGGTGCTGCGATCGTAGATCCCGGCCAGGCCCTTGCCATTGAGGCGTGCCGCCAGTTGCAGGGGCCTGTTGGCGGGCAGGCGCAACGTGGCGTCGCCCTGCATGCGGCCGTTGTCCAGGGTCAGCAGCGGTGGCCAGTTGGTCAGCGTCTGCGGCAGCGGATTGCCGGCGCGCAGGAAGATTTCATCGAGCCTGGCGTTCAGCTCCAGCCCGTCAGCCGCATGGTTCAGGCCCAGTGCCAGGCTCAGGCCCGAGTCGGCCAGCAGGGCGCCATCGAGTTTCTGCTGGCTCGCGTTGGCCTCCAGCCGGCCCTGCCACTGCCAGGCCTGTGTCAGCAGCTGCGGCTGCTGCAGGCTCTGCACACGCAGCGCCAGCGGGCCGGACAGGGTCGGGGCCTGTGGCGCGCCGGCCAGGACGAGGCCGGCGAGGCTCAAGCGGGCTTGCTGCACTATCACCTCGGCGCTACGCAGGCGCTGGATCTCCAGGTGCGAGTTGCCGGCCATTGTCAGTTGCAGCTGCTGCGCCGTGGCCTGGCCGCCAAGCGCGAGATTCAGACGCAAGCCATCGGCGCGACTGTCGCTCAGGTCCACGCGCTTGCTGCGGGCATCGAGCTGCAGCTGACGGACCTGCAGCGCCCAGTCGCGCGTCTGCTTCAGGCCAAGCTCGGCACGGGCCTGCACCTCGAGCGCCCCCTCTGCGGCGAGCTGCAGTTGCAGGGCCAGCTCGTCATCCGCGCTGCTCGCCAGTGGCAGCAATTGCAGCTGCAGACGGTGCGCGCGCACACCGGCCGGCAGTGCCGCCAGCCAGGGGGCGTCCTGGGTATCGAGCTGCAGGTTGCCGTGCAGCTTGCGCGCCTGCCAGGCGCCCGTCGCGTTGCGCAGGTCGAGCTGCAGTTCGCCGCTGATCAGGCCGACGCCGGGCAGCGGCCAGGGTTGCGGCAGCTGGGCATCGACACGCAGCCAACCGGGTGCACCCAGCAGATCGCCGAATGGGCGGGTGGCCTGCGGCAGCTGCAACTGCCACTGGGCGATGACGCCGGCCTGCTGCGGCGTTACCGGCAGGCTGGCAGCATCGAATGGCGTCCATTCGCCCAGCCAGGCGGCGACCCAGGCGATCTCCTGTAACGGTGCCAGCAGCAGGTCGCCTTGCCATTCCAGTGCATCGCCTTGCGCGACCAGGTCGCTGCGCAGCTCCATCTGCTGCTGATCGTCGAGGTGCAGGGTCATCTGCAGCTGGCGCGCGCTGTCCAGAGCGCCGTCGAGTCCCTGCAGGTGCGCCTGCAGGATGGCGCTGTGGCGTTCGCGTAGCAGTCGCACGCGCAGCTGCAGGGCATCGCCCACTCGCTGCAGGTCGAGGTCGCCGGCGAGCGCGCAACGGCCGCGGGCGCAGGGCAGCTGCGCCTGGACGTCACGTAGCTCGACCCGCCGCGGCAGCCAGGGCAGGGCAGTCGATACTGTCTGAAGGGTGGCGTCGAGGTCACTGGTGGTCGGGTTTTCCGCCTTTGTCGGCGCCGGCTGCCAGTCCACTCGCAGCCCCTGTGCAACCAGGCGATAGCGCGGCGCTTCGCTGGCCAGCCACTGGAGTTGCAGCTGCTCGGCACGGGCGTGCAGTTCGCCATCCTGGCGCCGCACCAGGCTCACTTCGCGCAGCTGCAGGCCGCGCCAGCTGAGGCTCGAACCCTGCCAGTGGAGCTCGATATTGTGCTCGTCGAGCAACTGCTGCACGCGATAGGTGGCGTAGCAGGCCAGCAGCGATAACAGCACCGCAAGCGCCACGCAGATGCCCAGCCAGAAACGCCGGCGGCTCATGAGTTCTCCTTGCCAGGTGCCGTTGCGGGACGGTACCCCATGCTCCAGAGGGTGCCAAGCCGATGCGCGCCTCTGGCCTTCGCCTCCGTTCGACCTCGCGCGTGATCTGCCTGCACAAGCGGATCGACCACGGCCGTTTCGCTCAGCGCAGTTTGTGGTGCAGGGGGAGGTCATCGCAGCCCCGCATGAGGGCTGCATGGGGCGTTTGAATGCCCCGAAACAGAGCGCTGCGCGGATATGTCGCAGCGAGTTGTGCACAATGCTGAAGCAGGCTGTTACATCACTGTCAGAAACGTTGCTAAACGTTTGATTTTTCGTGCTTGATTTTTAAGTCAATGAAAAATATGCATTTTTTTCGTTGGTGAAAAAATCGACAGTTTGTCTCGGAGCCCCGAGGCATCGGGCCTGGCAGCCCTTTCGCGCAAGTTGTTCACGGAGTTATCCACAGCTTCTGTGGATTGTGGCGGAACTCTTTTGTGGAACGAAAATCCGTCTGCCAGGCAAGACTTTACCTTCGGTAAAAAAGGAGTAGAGTGGCGCGCCCCGGCAGCCACCCCCCGTTATCTATGCCTCGCGCTTTACCTTCTTCGGCCCCTGCACCTCGTTCCGCCTCTGCTCGTCTGCCCATGCGCGTTGCGCTCTGGCTGCTCGACAGTCCACGTCTGGGACAAACTCCCAGCGTCAAGCGTATCGCCGGCAACCTGCTCAAGCAGCCCGCGCGCAAAGGCTGCGTGCAGGCGCAAAGCCGCCTGGGTCGGTTGCTCTGCCGCGACTGCGGCAATACTCGCGATCGTCGTATCGGCCTCGAGCTGCTGCGCCAGGCGGCTCGTGCCGGCGATCGTTGCGCCCAGCTGGAGCTGGAGCGCCTGTCGCGCTGACTGCGTGCTGGCCCCGTGTAGAGCCCTGGCTGGGTATACTGCTCGGCGGTCAAGCACGGAGCGTCTATGCCAATCGATCCCCTTTCTCTCGCCATCGGCGCCGTCGTCGCGCTGGTTCCGCTGTTGGCTACGCTCTGGTCGCTGCAGCGCCGACTGGCCCGCGAGCAGGGCGAGCAGGCGCTGCTGCAGGAGCGCCTGGAGCACGCGCAACTGAGCCAGGCCGGTCTGCTGGCGCAACTCGATGCCTGCCGTGCCGAGCTGGCCGAGGTCAGCGAGATCAAGGTCGAGCAGCAGACCGAGCTGGCCGGCCTGCGCCGGGAAAACGAGCTGCTGCAGCAGGAGCGGCAGATCGCCCGCGAGGCCGCGCAATCCTGGAGTCAGCAGCGTGACCGCAACGAAGCCGAGCTGCGCCGGCTGACCGCAGAATGTGCGGCGCTGGCGGCCGAGCTGCAGGAAAACCGGGATAACCAGCAGCAGCGCCTCGACGACCTGCAGGGCGCGCGCAACGAGCTGCGCGCCCAGTTCGCCGAGCTGGCGACGAAGATCTTCGACGAGCGCGAGCAGCGTTTCGCCGAAACCAGCCAGCAGCGCCTCGGCCAGTTGCTCGACCCACTCAAGGAACGCATCCAGGCGTTCGAGAAGCGCGTCGACGAGAGTTATCAACAAGAGGCCCGCGAACGCTTTTCCCTGAGCAAGGAGCTGGAGCGCCTGCAGCAGCTCAACCAGCGCCTGGGCGACGAAGCGACCAACCTGACCCGCGCGCTCAAGGGACAGAAGACCCAGGGCAACTGGGGCGAGTTGGTGCTCGAGCGCGTACTGGAGCATGCCGGCCTGGAGAAGGGCCGCGAATACCAGACCCAGGTCAGCCTCAAGGGCGCCGGCGGCGAGCGTTTCCAGCCTGACGTGCTGATCCGTCTGCCCGGTGACAGGCAGGTGATCGTCGATGCCAAGGTCAGCCTCAGCGCCTACCAGCAGTATGTCGCGGCGGTGGACGAGCCAATCCGCCAGCAAGCGCTCAAGCAGCACCTGATCTCGCTGCGCAGCCACCTCAAGGGGCTTTCCGGCAAGGATTACCAGCGCCTCGAAGGCCTGCACAGCCTGGATTTCGTCCTGCTCTTCGTACCTATCGAGGCAGCGTTCGCGGCGGCGCTGCAGGCCGAGCCCGGGCTGTTCCAGGAAGCCTTCGAGCAGCAGGTGGTGATCGTCAGCCCGACCACCTTGCTGGCGACCCTGCGGGTGATCGACAGCCTCTGGCGTCAGGAGCGCCAGGGGCAGAACGCACGCGAGATCGCCGAGCGCGCCGGCCAGCTGTACGACAAGTTCGTCGCCTTCGTGGCCGATCTGGACGAGATGGGCAGCCGTCTGCAACAGCTGGACAAGGCCTACGCCAGCGCGCGCAACAAGCTGGTGGACGGTCGCGGCAACCTCGTCGGCCGTGTGGAAAACCTCAGGCTGCTGGGCGCCCGCGCCAGCAAGAGCCTGCCGGGCGAACTGCTCGAACGCGCTGCCGACCTGCCGGCCCTCGACGAACTGGGCGAGTAAGCCATATGCCGGCGCATCGAGGCGCCGGCCGCTTGCACCTGCCTTGCAGGTGCGTGTCGTTCACGACCCTTCAGTCGCGCTTGACGGCCCGATCAGTTGATTGGCGCCGTTCCAGTCCGTTCACGTAGTCGCGCAGCCAGCCGGCCAGCGCAGTGGGTTCGGCCAGCAGTTGCCAATGACCGGCGCGAACTTCTCGGCGGGTCAGCAATGGCGCCCAGCGCTGCAGGTCCGCGAATAATTGCGGGCGCACGAAGCGGTCGTTCAGCGGCACGATCAGTTGCACCGGCAGGCGGGTGCTGCGCGAGCGCGGTTTGCACAGGCTGCGCATGAAGTTGGCGCGATACAGCTGCACGCCGCGCATGCCATCGCTGCGCTGCGTCGGATTCGGCGGCAGGTTGCGCACGCCTTCGAGACGCCGCAGCAGCTTCGGCCAGGCGCGATCCAGGCCCAGGCGCCAGCCCAGTTCCGGCAGCAGGGGGAGGTGGAAGAAGGCGATGTACCAGGAACTGAGCAACTGCCCCAGCGCCTGCAGCAGCGCATCAGGGCGACGCAGGCTCAGGCGCTCGCGCAGCCAGTGGCCGACATGGTCGAGGCAGGGGCCGGAGATGCTGGTGTAGGACGCCAGCAGCGGCTGGATGCGCGGCTCGGTCACGGCCTCCCAGCTCTGGATCGAGCCCCAGTCATGCGCCACCAGATGCACCGGCCGACCCGCGCTGGTGGCCAGCAGCACCGCTTCGAGATCGCGCGCCAGCCGCTCCAGACGGTAGTCGCGCAGGTGCTGCGGCGCCGCGGATGCACCGCAGCCGCGCACATCGTAGGCGATGATCCGATAGTCGGCGGCCAGTTCGCGGATCAGCGGCTGCCAGATCTCGTGGTTGTCGGGATAGCCATGCACCAGCAGCAGGGTCGGGGCGCCGACCTTGTCCCAGAGATAGGCCTGCAGGCGCGCGCCGTCACCCTGGATGGACAGCCGCTGCGGCTGCAGCGCGTGACGTTGCAGCGGCGCGTTCATAAGGCGGCTTGGCGCCGAGCGGACGGCGAGGCGATGGCGGGCATGGCAGGCTCCGGCGGATGAGAATGACAGCGCTGGCCATTGTTGGCGGCCGATGCGCGCCTGCCTAGCCGATCCGCGGTCGGGAGCGGCAAGTCCAACCCTTGGATGGGGGCGCACCGAACGGAATCCGTAGGGCGGGTGCAACCCGCCAGCGGTTTGGCGAGCCGCACTAGCCGCGCAGCACCAGATGTCGACTGAGCAGGGCGCGCAGGGCCGCCGGCTTGACCGGTTTGGGCAGATAGTCGAGCCCTGCCGCATGCACCTCGGCCACCAGCTCCGGGCGGCCGTCGGCGCTGATCACCACGCCGGGCACCGGTTCGCCCAGACGCGTGCGTAGCCAGGCCATCAGTTCGGTGCCGGTTTCGCCCTCGTCGAGGTGGTAGTCCACCAGCGCCAGTTGCGGATGCACGTCTTCGCTGAGCAGGTGCTCGCATTCCAGGCGGTTGCGCGCTGTCCACACCTGGCAGCCCCAGCGCGACAGCAGGCTGTACATGCCGGTGAGGATGCTATCCTCGTTGTCGATGCAGATCACCTGGGTGCCCTGCAAGGGCTGGCCATCGACTGCCGGCACGACTGGGCCTTGTGGCTTCGGTGCCGGTTTTCTCGCCAGCGGCACGCTGACGCTGAATACGCTGCCCTTGCCCGGCCAGGAGCGCACCTCCAGGCGATGGCCGAGCACGCGGCACAGGCCGTCGGCAATCGCCAGGCCGAGGCCCAAACCTTTCTCGGCGCGGGTCTGGTGGCTGTCGAGGCGCTTGAATTCCTCGAAGATCACCTTGCGCTTGTCCTCGGGGATACCCATGCCGCGGTCCCAGACTTCCAGACGCAACTGCTCGCCCTCGCGGCGTACGCCCAGCACCACGCGGCCCTTGGCATAGCGGAAGGCGTTGGTCAGGAAGTTCTGCAACACCCGGCGCAGCAGCTTGATGTCGCTGTCGATCCATTGCCGGCTGCTGTGCACGCGCAGGTCGATGCCCTGCTCGGCAGCCAGCACGCCGAACTCGGCGGCAAGGGTGTCGAACAGGCTGGACAGGGCGAAGGGGTGGCGATCCGGGGTGATCCGGCCGTTCTCCAGGCGCGAGATATCCAGCAGGTCGGTGATCAGGTCCTCGGCCGAGCGCAGCGAGCTGTCCAGGTGCCGGACCAGCTCCTGGGCTTCGCTGGGCAGGGCGTCATCCTGATGGGCCAGCGCTGCGGAGAACAGGCGCGCGGCGTTGAGCGGCTGCATCAGGTCATGGCTGACGGCGGCGAGAAAGCGCGTCTTCGACTGGTTGGCGGCTTCGGCGTGGGCCTTGGCTTCGGTCAGCGCCTGGTTGAGCTTCGACAGTTCCCGGGTACGTTCGGCGACCCGCCGTTCCAGGCTCTCGTTGGCATCCTTGAGCGCGCGCTCGGCTTCGCGGAACTCGGTGATGTCGGTGAAGCTCATGACGAAGCCGCCGCCCGGCATGGGGTTGCCGATCAGCTCAATCACCCGGCCATTGGGGAACACCCGCTCATAGCTGTGCGCGGTGCCCTGGCGCATCCAGTACAGGCGCTTGGCGACGTTCTCTTCGACGTCACCACTGCCGAGCATGCCGCGCTCGGCGTTGAAGCGGATGATCTCGGCAATCGGCCGGCCGACGTAGATCAGCCCCTCGGGGTACTCGAACAATTCCAGGTAGCGGTGATTCCAGGCCACCAGGCGCAGGTTCTGGTCGACCACGCTGATGCCCTGAGTGATGTTCTCGATCGCGCCCTGCAGCAGGGCGCGGTTGAACTGCAGCACCTCGCTGGCTTCGTCGACGATGCGTACCACGTCCTCGACCTGCATCTCGCGGCCTTCGATGGCCGCCTTGACCACCGCGCGGGTCGACGAGGCGCCGAGCACACCGGCCAGCAGGCGCTCGGTATGGGCGATCCATTCGCTGTTGGCCGGCTGGTTGGGGTCGAAGTCCTTGCCCTTGCCCTGACGCAGGGCGAAGCGGGCGAAGCTCTGCCGAGCGCGTTCTTCGCCGACGAAGCGGCTGGACAGCATCAGCAGATCGGCCACCTGCACCGCCAGCAGGCTGCGGTTGCTGGGTTTGGTGCCCAGGTCATGGCCGATGAAGCGCCCGGCCTGCCAGTGCTCCGACACCCGGGTGCGCGAGAACCAGGAGACCCAGGCGAACAGCAGCATGTTGCCGGCCAGCGACAGCACCACGCCGCGGGTCAGCGGGTCGACCTGCAGGCCGATGGGGGCGTAGAGCAGGGTGGTGAGCCCGGGGAAGCTCTCCAGCGACCAACCCATGCCACGTGCCGCCAGCGGCAGCACCAGGGTGTAGAACCAGAGCATGGCGCCGACGATCAGGCCGGCGAACACGCCACGACGGTTGGCCTGTTTCCACACCAGCGCTCCGAACATCGCTGGCGCCAGCTGGCCGATGGCGGCGAACGACACCTGGCCGATGGTCGCCAGGCTGGCACCTTCGCCGAGCAGGCGATAGCAGACGTAGGCCAGCAGCAGGATCAGCACGATGCTGACCCGGCGCGCGGTGAGCATCCAGTGGCGGAAGGCTTCGAAGGGGCGTTCGGTGCTCTGCCGGCGCAGCAGCCAGGGCAGCAGCATGTCGTTGGAGATCATGGTCGACAAGGCAACGGATGCGACGATCACCATGCCGGTGGCGGCCGAGGCGCCGCCGATGAAGGCCAGCACCGCCAGGCCCGGATGCGCCTCGGCCAGCGGCAGGCTGATGACGAAGGAGTCCGGGGTGATGCCCGCCGGCAGCAGCATCTGCCCGGCCAGGGCGATGGGGACGACGAACAGCGCGGCCAGCATCAGGTAGGCGGGGAATACCCAGCGTGCCAGGCGCAGGTCCTTGGGCTCGGTGTTCTCCACCACGGTGACGTGGAACTGCCGTGGCAGGCAGACGATGGCGATCATCGCCATGCCGGTCTGCACCAGCAGGGCCGGCCAGTTCACCGCCTCGTTCCAGAAGGCGTCCAGCTCGGCGGTGTCGCGCGCCTGGTGCAGCAGGTCGTTGAAACCGTCGAACAGGCCGAAGGTGACGAAGGCGCCCACGGACAGGAAGGCCAGCAGCTTGACCAGCGATTCGAAGGCGATCGCCAGCACCATGCCGCGGTGGTGCTCGGTGACGTCGAGGTTGCGCGTACCGAACAGAATGGTGAACAGCGCCAGGGCCAGCGACACGATCAGCGCCGTGTCCTGAGCGCTGGTGCCGATGGTCTGCGGGTCGATGCCGATCAGCAGGTTGACGCCGAGCACGATGCCCTTGAGCTGCAGGGCGATATAGGGCAGCACGCCGACCAGGCAGATCAGCGCGACGACTATGGCCAGCGATTGCGACTTGCCGTAGCGCGCGGCGATGAAGTCGGCGATCGAGGTGATGTTCTCCTGCTTGCTGATCATCACCATCTTCTGCAGCACCCAGGGCATGGTCAGCAGCAGGATGGTCGGACCTAGATAGATAGGCAGGAACGACCACAGTTGCTCGGCGGCCTGGCCGACGGCACCGAAGAAGGTCCAGCTGGTGCAGTACACCGCCAGCGACAGTGAATATACCCAGGCACGGACTTTCGGCGGCAAGGGCGTGTTGCGCCGGTCGCCATAGAAGGCTATGGCAAACAGAATGGCCATGTAGATCAAGGCGACCGCGGCGATCAGCCCGGGGGACAGCGACATGCAGACTCCGAAAACACCCAGTGGAACGAAATGAGGCGAGGCGATACTGATCAGTGTTGCACAAAGCCCGAGTCTGTCGGCTGCGACCAAGGTCGCAGCCGAGCAGGCGAGCTTTGCGACGGGACTCGATTGTGCCGCAAGCGCCGGGCTGATAGCGTGGTCGGCTCGCAACCGCGCCAGGAGAAAGCATGTTCAAACCGCAATTGGTCACGCTGCAGCGAGGTGCCCTGCGCCTGGAGCCACTGGCCGATGCCGACATTCCGGCCCTGGTCGCGCTGGCCGAGGCCAACCGTGACGAGCTGCTGTACATGAGCGGTACCCAGCGTCTGGACTGGTATCGCAGTGCGCTGGCCGAACTGCGCGAGCAACGCGCGCTGCCGTTCGCGGTTCGCCTCGGCGACCAACTGGTCGGCACCACGCGCTTCGGCGATTTCATGAACAGCCTGCCGGCCTGCGAGATCGGCTGGACCTGGCTCGATCGCGCCCAGCATGGCAGCGGCCTGAACGCCACCATCAAGTACCTGATGCTCAGGCATGCCTTCGACAGCTGGGGCATGGTGCGCGTGCAACTGAAAACCGCCGCCAGCAACCTGCGCTCGCAACGCGCCATCGAGAAACTCGGCGCCGTGCGTGAGGGCCTGTTGCGTAACCACCGGCGCCTGGCTGACGGTCGTCTCGACGACACCGTGCTGTACAGCATCACCGACCAGGAATGGCCGGCGCTGCGCGAGGCGATGGAGGCGCGCTTCGGCGGCTGAACCATGCGGCCACTGACGGCAAGCGAACGCGCGCGGTTCAGCGCCAGTGACGATCTGCACGGGCTCGAGCTGCTGTCCGCGCGCTTCATCGAGCACCGTTTCGCCCCGCACGTGCATGACGGCCATGTGATCGCCGTGCTCGAAGCCGGCGCCGAGCGCTATCGCTATCGCGGCGTCGACCATCTGGCGGGCGCCGGCAGCATCGCCTTGCTCAATCCGGACGAGGTACACACCGGCTCCAAGGGGGTCGAGCAGGGCTGGCAGTACCGGGTGTTCTACCCCCAGCCCGGTACATTCGAAGCGCTGCTGGCCGAACTCGAACTGCCGTCGGCATCGCCGATGTTTCACGACAGCGTGCATCACGACCCGCTGCTGGCGGCGCGCCTGAGCGCGCTGCATCGTCTGCTTGAGGATCCGCACAGCGAGGCGCTGCACCGCCAGACCCTGTGGCGTGAAGCAATGCTCGAGCTGCTGCAGCGTTACGCGCGCCTGCCGGCGCCGCGTGGCGTCGGCCAGGAGTCTCGGGCAGTGGCGATGGCCAAGGAGCTGCTGGCCAGCCAGTTGAGCGAACCGCCTTCGCTGGAAGAACTGGCGGCGGCGGTCAATCTTTCGCCTTTTCACTTCACCCGGGTGTTCCGTCGAGCGACAGGGCTGCCGCCGCATGCCTGGCTCAGGCAGCGCCGTCTGGAGCAGGCGCGGGCGCTGCTCAGAAGCGGCTGTGCGGCCATCAGCGTCGCCATGCAGCTGGGCTTTGCCGACCAGAGCCATCTGTCGCGGCAATTCAAGCAGGCCTATGGCGTCAGCCCCGGCGAATACCGCGCCGCGGTGGCGCGTATGTAGGGTGCGCCGCGCGCACCGGGGGCACTGCCGCGGTTGCTGATGCGCACGCCATAAAAAAGGTTCTTCGCATAGTTTGGGGAATGCGGGTCGACACCGGACTGGCAAGTTTGTGTGCGTATCGCTCACGGGCTGAGCACTATCCATTGAAAGCTTCGCCCCGAGGCGGGGCGTTAGCCCGCGAAATCTCAGGAAGATCAAAGTCGGTAGCGTTTGGCTTTTGCTCTTGAAGCGCGGATCTCACAGACGACGCCCAAGCCCCCTTCACGGCGTGCCCCTGGAGCGGTGATGGAGCGAGGGAACCCCGGCGTAGCCGGGGCCGGATGCAGGGGTGTGTTTCTTTGCTTACTTTCTTTGCACAAGCAAAGAAAGTGAGTCGCCCGTAAGGGGCGAAACCCATCAGATCAGGCGACACGCTAACGGATAGTGCCAAGTCATCGACAGCTAACACGTAATTGCCAGTCCGGTGTCAAGCGCATCTTCCCCGCGAGAACGCGAAGAACCATAAAAAAGCCGGCGCTCCTTAGCGGGGCGCCGGCTTTTTCAGCAGGCTGCGTCGATCAGAATTCGTGATCGGCGGTGTCCGGGTTCAGGTCGCTGATACCCAGCTTGGCGGCGGCCTGCTCGATGGCGCCGGTCTGCTTGACCAGGGCGGCGATGGCGTCACGCACCAGTTGCTGGCCTTCAACGTTGTCGGCCGCGATCAGCTGGTCGAAGTGCACGTTGTTCTTCTCGGCGCTGTCGACCAGGGCCTGCAGCCTGGCTTCGGTTTCCTGCAGGTCGGCCTTGAGCGTGGCATCGGCCTGGGCATCGACCTTGGCCACCAGCTCGGACAGGCTCGGGCCGCTCAGGGTGCTGCCGTCGACCTTTTTGTACTCGCCCAGGTAGACGTTGCGAATGCCCTTGCCATTGTAGAAATGCGAGTTGTGGGTGTTGTCGCTGAAGCAGTCGTGCTCGTCTTCGGTGGAGTTGGCCTCCAGCGCCACCTTCATGCGCTCGCCGGCCAGCTCGCCGAGCGACAGGCTACCCATGCCGAACAGCATCTTGCGCAGGCCGTTCTCGGCCGAGTCGGCGACCAGCTCGCTGCGATAGTTGTCTTCGACGCCGTCCTTCCACTGCTCGACCATGTCGTTGAGGTCGCTGACCAGCAGGTCGGTGGCGGCTTTCAGGTAGGTGCGGCGGCGCTCGTTGTGGCCGCCAGTGGCGCCTTCACCCACCAGGTAGTCGGTGTAGGGACGCTCGCCAGCGCCCGGCTAGGTGCCGTTGAGGTCCTGGCCCCAGAGGAGGAATTCGATGGCGTGGTAGCCGGTGGCGACGTTGGCTTCGGAGCCGCCCAGCTCGTTCAGGCTGGCCAGCAGCTCGCCGGTGATCTCGGAGACGTCGATCTTGGCTTCACCGACCTGGATCTCGGTGTTGGCGATGATGTTGGCCTGGGCGCCCGGGTTGCCCAGTGCGTGCTGGTAGTCCTCGGCGACGTAGTCGATCAGGCCTTCGTCCAGCGGCCAGGCGTTGAGCTGGCCTTCCCACTCGTCCACCACCGGGTTGCCGAAGCGGAACACCTCGGTCTGCATGTACGGCACGCGCGCGGCCAGCCAGGCGTCGCGGGCGGCTTTCAGGGTCGCCTCGCTGGGATCGGCGAGTAGGGCATCGACTGCGCTCTGCAGGGCCTGGCCGGTGCTGGCGGCGTCGCTGAACACGGCCAGGGCGAGGTCGGCGTAATGATTGACCACGGCCTTCGCCGCTGCCTCGTCGACCTTCGCCGCAGTGGCCGGAGCCGCGCTCTCGGTGGCGGCGGGCGTTGCCGCCTGGGTTGCGGGGGCTTTGTCTTCGCCGCAGCCAGCGAGGGAAATGGCGATGGCCAGCAGACTGGCGGAGGCCAGGGGCATACGAATCATGGCGGGGTCCTTTGCATGTGCGAATGTGGACGGTACGCAGGAGTACCTGAAAAACCGCGACATAATGCAAATGTTTCCCATTATGTGTAAAGGCCATTATGCGTCGTTGTGCGGGATATCGCTGCCGGGCCATCTGGTTGCCGTTAGAATGCCAGCACCCGATTCGCAGTTCTGCCTGGAGAAAACTGCATGAGCCTGACCGCCGTGATCGTCATCGTTGTTCTCGTTCTGCTTGGCGCCTATGCGGTGTCCCTGTACAACGGCCTGGTGCGCCTCAAGCATGGGGTGAGCAAGGCCTGGTCGAACATCGACGTGCTGCTCAAGCAGCGCCACGATGAACTGCCCAAGCTGGTGGAAACCTGCAAGCAGTACATGCAGCACGAGCGCACCACGCTGGAGCGAGTGATCGCCGCCCGCAGCGCCGTGGCCAGCGCCCGCGAGCAGCATGACGTGGGTGCCTTGGGCAAGGCCGAGAGCGGCCTGCGTGCCGGCCTCGGTCAGCTGTTCGCACTGGCCGAGAACTACCCCGAGCTCAAGGCCAACGACAGCTTCCAGCACCTGCAGCAGCGCATCAGCGGTCTGGAGAATGGCATCGCCGACCGCCGCGAGCTGTACAACGAGGCCGTCAATCTCAACAACGTGCGCATCGAGCAGTTCCCCGACGTGATCCTCGCGCGCCTGTTCAATTTCCAGGCCGCCGAGCTGCTGGTGTTCAGCGATGCAGAGAAGTCGGACGTGAACCTGAAGTCGCTGTTCAACTGAAATGATGCAAAGCGACCCCATCGGCTTCTTCCTGGCCCTGTCATTCGCCCTCGGCGCATTCCTGGGCGGCGGGTGGTGGTGTCTGCGGCGCTGGTCGCAGGCGCGCCACCTGCTCGATACGCCCACCTCGAAGATCCGCTCGGCGGCGCAGGGCTACGTCGAACTCTACGGTGTGCTCGAGGCGCTGCCGGACATGCAGATTCGCGGGCCGTTGACCGGCAAGCCTTGCGTCTGGTGGCGCTTTCGCATCGAGGAATACCGCTCCAGCGGCAAGAAGCGCAACTGGCGGGTGATCGAGAGCGGCGCCAGTGACGCCTGGCTGCGCCTGGCCGACGGCACCGGCGAATGCCTGATCGACCCGCGCGGTGCCGAGATCAGGGCAGCGGTGCGCGAGGTCTGGGAGGGCAGCCAGCGCCACCCGCTGGGGCCGGCCAAGACCGGTCTGTTCAGCTTTCTCGGCGGTGGCCAGCGCTATCGCTACAGCGAGGAGCGCTTCCATGTTGGCCAGCCGCTGTATGCCATTGGCGATTTTCGCACCCTCGGTGCGTCGCAGCAGGGCTTCGACAGGCACGCCGCTCAGGGCGAGGTGATCCGTGAGTGGAAGGGCGATTACGCGGGCCTGCTGCGACGCTTCGACAGCGACGGCAACGGTGAGCTCGACGAGCAGGAATGGAATCGCGTGCGTCTGGCGGCGCAGCTGGAAGCCGAGGATCGGCACCGGCACAAGGCCGCCGAGCCGGCGTGGCATCAGATGGGCAAGCCCGCCGAGCGCCAGCCGTTCATCCTCTCCAACAGCGGAGAGGATGAACTGGCCCGCCACTTCTACTGGCAGGCTGCCGCGGGTGCCGTGCTTTGTGTGGCCGGCGCCGTGGCCACGGCCTGGTTGCTGGGCGTGCAGCACTGGTGAAGTGCTGGCTCTTCGCGCAAACAAGAACGCCGCGAGAAATCGCGGCGTTTTTCTTGGTCCAGGGTTCAGAGCGTCGCAGCTGAACTCAGACGCCTTGCCTGCTTGAGGAACAGGGTCAGTTCGCGTGCCGGCAGCGGCTTGCTGTACAGGTAGCCCTGACCTTCGTGGCAGCCCTGGGCGATGATGTAGGCCTCCTGCTCGGCGGTCTCCACGCCCTCGGCGATGACCTGCATGCCCAGGCTCTTGCCCAGCTGGATGATGGCGCGAACGATGGTCGCATCGTCTTCGTCTTCGAGCAGGTCCTGGACGAAGCTCTTGTCGATCTTGATCTTGTCCAGCGGCAGGCTCTTGAGATAGCTCAGCGACGAATAGCCGGTACCGAAGTCGTCGATGGCGATCAGCGCGCCGGAGCGGCGCAGGCTGAGCAGGTGCTGGGCGGCGGTGCTGATGTCCTCCATCAGGCCGGTTTCGGTGACTTCCAGCTCCAGGCTTCTGGGCGGCAGGCGATAGACCTGCATCAGGTTGTTGACCACTCGAGGCAGCTCGGCGTGATGCAACTGCACGGTGGACAGGTTGATGGCCATGCGCAGGTCGCTGAAACCCTGATCGTGCCATTCGCGCAACTGGCGGCAGGTCTGGTCGAGAATCCACTCGCCGATGGGGATGATGGTGCCGTTCTGCTCGGCCAGCGGGATGAACAGGTCGGGCGCGACGAAGCCGTGCTGCGGGTGCTGCCAGCGCAGCAGCGCCTCGACGCCGGCCACG
>VFQR01001114.1_pt1 | contig 22911 bp, 14 predicted proteins | sample 3512321 | NCBI WGS metagenome assembly VFQR01 (sample SAMN10412374, study PRJNA504923) | tailings metagenome | isolation source: Relicate 3 Philex TSF1 revegetated site | place: Philippines: Tuba, Benguet | collected 2017-08-29 | reverse complement strand
GGGATCAGGCGCTTGTAGCTGTTGGTCAGCGGGTTGGTGAAGGCGTTCAGCGCCTTGGCGTGCTTGATGATGCCGCCGATGTAGTACAGCGCCATGTCGCTCAGACCGGCATACTTATTACCGGCGAACAGCGGCTTGCCGCCCTTCCAGATCGACTGGTGCACATGCATGCCCGAACCATTGTCGCCCTTGATCGGCTTCGGCATGAAGGTCGCGGTCTTGCCCCAGGCATGGGCGACGTTGTGCACGCAGTACTTGTAGATCTGCATGCTGTCAGCGCACTGCAGCAGGGTGCCGAACTTGATGCCCAGCTCGTGCTGGCTGTTCGCCACTTCATGATGGTGCTTCTCGACCGTCACGCCCATGGCGGCGATCGTGGAGAGCATTTCGGAGCGCAGATCGCCGCCCTGATCGAGCGGAGCGACCGGGAAGTAGCCACCCTTGATCGGGGCGCGGTGGCCCATATTGCCACCTTCGTAGACCTTACCCGAATTGTAGTCGCCTTCGATGTCGTCCATGTAAACGAAGGTTTCGTTCATCGAGGTCTTGAAGCGGACGTCGTCGAACACGAAGAACTCGGCTTCGGGACCGAAGTAGGCCACATCACCGACCTTGCTCGACTTCACGAAGGCTTCGGCAGCCTTGGCGATGGAGCGCGGGCAACGGTTGTACGGGGTGCCTTCATGCGGCTCCAGCACGTCGCAGAACAGGATTGCGGTGGTCTGCGCCGAGAACGGATCGAAGGTCAGGCTGTCGAGGTCCGGCTTCAGCAGCATGTCGGACTCGTTGATCGCCTTCCAGCCGGCAATCGACGAACCGTCGAACATGATGCCTTCCTTCAGGGTCGGCTCATCGATCATGGTGATATCGAAAGCGACATGCTGCCACTTGCCGCGCGGATCGGTGAAACGGAAGTCGACGTACTTGGCTTCCTTTTCCTTGAGCTTCTTGATGATGGTCTTTGCATCAGCCATGGCTGTTTTTTCCTGCTAGTTCTTCCCTGGTTGGTAAAAACTCACTGAGATCAGGCCCGGGAGAGGATGGGCGTACTCGATGAGGGTGGGTAGGCGGAGAATTCCTGCTCCGCCGTTAGACCGCTTCCGCGCCCTTTTCACCGGTGCGGATGCGAATGACGTCTTCGACGGTCGAGATGAAGATCTTGCCGTCACCGATGCGGCCGGTGCGGGCCGCCTGTGTGATGGCTTCGACGGCCTTTTCGACCATGCTGTCGTCGAGCACGACCTCGATCTTCACTTTAGGCAGGAAGTCGACGACATACTCGGCGCCGCGATAGAGCTCGGTATGGCCCTTCTGGCGACCGAAACCCTTGGCTTCGGTAACGGTAAGGCCCTGCAGGCCGATTTCGTGAAGGGCTTCCTTCACTTCGTCGAGTTTGAAGGGCTTGATGATGGCTTCGATCTTTTTCATGGGTGCGGCAACGCTTTGTCCAATGGAATGACGGGTTCCGATATGCACGCTCTGTGCCAGTATTAACCAGGCCTTAACGCGCAAGATTCCCGCTAGAGACGGGGGTGTGGATAAGTGCGGTACGACAGTTTGATCATTTTTTTCGCCATTTGATCAAAAACTATGCAGATTTGTGCCTATTGTTTCGGCTTGGCCTGACTCAGGAAGCCCGCGATGCGGTCCAGTGCCTCCGAGATGGCCTGATCTGAGGCAGCGAAGGACAGCCGGATGTACCCCTCGCCATGGCTGCCGAAGCTGGTGCCGGCGATGGTGGCAACCCCTGCCTGCTCCAGCAGGCCGTCCTGCATCTGCCGCGCCGTCAGACCGGTTCCGGTGATGTTGGGGAAGGCATAGAAGGCGCCCTCGGGCTTGATGCAGGACAGGCCCGCGATCTTGTTCAGCCCGGCAACGCAGAGGTCGCGGCGGCGGCGGAAAGCCAGGCGCATCTCCTCCACGGCATCCTGCGGCCCGGTCAGGGCGGCGATACCGGCAAACTGGGTCGGTGCATTGACGCAGGAATGGGTGTTGATCGCCAGCTTGGTGGCCAGTTCGGCCAGCCGCGCCGGCCACAGGCCCCAGCCCAGCCGCCAGCCGGTCATGGCGTAGGTCTTCGACCAGCCTTCGAGGATGATCAGGCGGTCGGCCAGCTGGTCGAGATAGGGGATGAAGCTGGCATAGGTCCCGTCGCCATCCAGCACCAGCCGCGAATAGATCTCGTCAGCCATGATGGTGACATGCGGGAAGCGCTGCAGACCCTCGACTAGTTTCTTCACTTCCGCAGTCGGTGCCACACCGCCGGTCGGGTTGGCGGGCGAATTGACGATCAGCAACCGAGTCTGCGGCGTGATGCGGGCGAGCAGGTCGTCGGCGCGGAAGGCGAAGCCGTTCTTTTCCAGCAGGGGATAGCCGGCCAGCTTGGCGCCGGTGTAGTTCACCAGGCTTTCGTAGATCGGGAAGCCGGGATCGGGATACATGATCTCGGCGCCGGGTTCGCCAAACATTTCGATGGCCGTCGCCATCGTCACCTTGCCGCCGGGCACGATCACGATGCGGTCGGGCGAGACAGTCACCTTGTAGCGGCCGGCGATTTCGGCGCAGACCGCTTCGCGCAGCGGCAGGATGCCGTTGGCCGGCGTATACCCGTGATGGCCGTCGCGCAGCGCCTTGATCGCGGCCTCTACCACATGCGGCGGCGTGGGAAAATCGGGCTGGCCGATGCCGAGATTGATGATGCTCTTGCCTTGGGCTTCGAGCGCCTTGGCGCGCGCCAGAACCTCGAAGGCGCTTTCCGAACCCAGACGCGACATCCGCGCGGCAATCTGCATGCTCTCCTCCCGTAAGTTTCTCCCTCGCTTATGACGGGATTCCGGCGGGCAAACAAGACAGTGCGGTGCAAAACGCCGCGCGTGGCCCCGCTTTTGGCATGACATCATGCGCCTGGCGCATCGAGGCTCGTCATTTGGCAGGACAAGCCGGGCGACAGGCTTGCGAGGCCGTGCCGCCTTGCCTAGTGTCCTTTGCCTCACGTAGAGGAATCCCGCGATATGCTGTTCGACGTCCGCACCTATACCTGCCGTCCCGGCACCATCAAACTGCAGCTTGAAATGTACGAGAAGCTTGGCTTCACGCCGCAGACGCGCCATCTGGGCCAGCCCTTCGCCTTCTTCGTTACCGAGACCGGTCCTATCAATACCTACATCCATATCTGGGCCTATGAGAGCGCCGCCGACCGCGAAACCAAGCGTGCCGGCATGCAGGCGGATCCCGAATGGCAGGCTTATCTGAAGGCCAGCGCCGAAGCCGGCTATCTGGTCGGGCAGCAGAACCAGCTGATGACCCCGGCCAGCTTCTTCAAGGTCAAGCGCTAATCAATCCAGCAGAGAGTCCCGGGCATGAAACGCAGTGGTGGTCAGATCCTGGTTGAGCAGTTGCGCCTGCATGGCGTCGATATGGCGTTCGGTGTTCCGGGCGAGAGTTTCCTCGCCGTGCTGGATGCGATGCACGATCATACCAACCACATGAAGTTCGTGATCTGCCGCCAGGAAGGCGGCGCCGCCATGATGGCGGATGCCTATGGCAAGACGACAGGCAAGCCCGGCATCTGCATGGTGACGCGTGGCCCGGGCGCGACCAATGCGTCGGCTGGCGTGCATGTCGCCTATCAGGATTCCACGCCGATGATCCTGTTCATCGGACAGGTCGGGCGTGACATGATCGAGCGCGAGGCCTTCCAGGAAGTCGACTACCGCCGCATGTTCGGCCAGATGGCCAAATGGGTGGCGCAGATCGACGATGCCGCGCGGATTCCTGAATTCGTCAGCCGCGCCTTCAGCGTGGCAATGTCGGGCCGCCGCGGTCCCGTCGTGCTGGCGCTGCCGGAAGATATGCTGACCGAGATGGTCGATGTGCCGGATGGCCGCGCGATCATTCCGGCCGAGGCACATCCCTCAATGGAGCAGATGGCGCAGCTCAAGGCCATGCTGCAGGATGCGAAGAAGCCGTTCATGATCGTGGGCGGCAGCGGCTGGAGCGAGCGGGTGCGCGAGCAGGTGCAGGCCTGGGCCGGTGCGTCTGATATTCCGGTCGGCGCGGTGTTCCGCCGCCAGGACTATCTGGATAATGACTGGCCGAATTATGTCGGCGATGTCGGCATCGGCATCAATCCCAAGCTGCAGGCGCGCGTGAAAGAGGCCGACCTGCTGCTGGTGATGGGCTCCAAGCTCGGCGAGATGGCGACTGGCGGCTACACCATGCTGGGCATTCCGGTGCCGAGCCAGAAGATCGTACATGTGCATGCCGGCGCGGAAGAGCTCAACCGCGTCTATTCCGCTGATTTGCCGATCCATGCCAGCAATGCCGCTTTCGCTGCAGCGCTGACGAAAATGGGCCCGGTCGATGGCAAGGCCTGGGCGGCGTCCACGAAACAGTCGCGCGCCGATTACGAAGCCTGGCAGCAGCCGGTGACTTCGCCGGGTAACGTGCAGATGTCGCGGATCATGAAATGGCTGGACGACACGCTGCCGGCCGACGCGGTCTTCTGCAACGGCGCCGGCAACTACGCCACCTGGGTGCATCGCTTCCACCGCTATCGCCGACATACCGACCAACTCGCGCCGACCTCAGGCTCGATGGGCTATGGCCTGCCGGCCGCTATCGCTGCCAAGCTGGTCAATCCGCAGCGCACGGTGGTCGCCTTCGCCGGCGACGGCTGCTTCCTGATGACCGGCCAGGAATTTGCCACGGCGCTCCAGTACGGCGCCAACATCATCACCATCGTGGTGAACAACGGCATGTACGGCACCATCCGCATGCATCAGGAGCGCGAATATCCGGCCCGCATCAGCGGCACGGAATTGCGCAACCCCGACTTCGCCGCCTATGCGCGTGCCTTCGGCGGCCATGGCGAGACGGTGGAGCGTACGGAAGACTTCGCGCCCGCCTTCGAGCGTGCGCAGAAAAGCGGCAAGCCGGCGATCATCGAGATCAAGCTGGATCCGGAAGCGCTGACGCCGCGCCAAACGCTGGCGCAAATCCGCGAGGCTGGCATTCAGGCCAAGGCGCATCACTCGGATCGGTGACGGCTCGTCAGAGCCGTCACTTCTTCACATTCACCAGCACCACGCCGCCGAGGGCCAGCGCCCCACCGATCAGGCCGAGCGTGGTCGGCACCTCGTTGAGCCATAACCAGCCGATCAGCGTCGCCACCGGCGGCACAGCATAGAGCATGTTGGTGGCGCGCGACGCTGGCATGCGCGCCAGCACCATGGCCCAGGTGCCGTAGACCACGAAGCTCGGGATGGCGGCGAGATAGACGGCGGCGAAGATCGCGTCCGACGACGCCACCTGCATCTGCGCGAGACCGTCTGTCAGCATGGGTGACAGCATCAGCGCGCCGATCACGATATTCCAGGCCGCGACGGTCAGCGGTTTGTGGCAGGCAAAGAGCGGCTTCTGCACGATGCTGTTGATCGCGGTGGCGAAAGTCGCGCCCAGCACCAGCAGGATACCGCTGTCGAACTCGAAGCCGCTCAGCTTTCCCACGGCAATGAAGCCGACGCCGAGAAAGGACAGGGCCGTGCCGAGCCAGGCATAGAGGCCGAAGCGCTCGTTCAGGAAGGCCATCGCCAGCAAGGCGGTCAGGATCGGGTTGACGTTGATGATGAAGCTGGCCGCCGCCGCCGGCACCGTGCGCTGGCCGAGGTTGAGCAACGCCGTGTAGAGCGCGACGAAGACAATGCCGCCAAAGGCGAAGCGCCAGGCGTCGCGCCAGCCCGGCAGCGCCGGGCGCGTGATGGCCAGAAAGAGCGCGGCCGGCACGGCTGCGATGCCGAAACGCAGTGCGCCGAGTTCCAGCGCGCCGAAGCCGGTGAGGCCGAGGCGAATGGCCGGGAAGGCCGAGGCCCAGCCCAGCACAGTGATCGCCACCAGGGTCAGGGTGGTGGCGTCGAGCCGGGACGGCGTCGTGCCGGATTGGGCCGGCAGGGCTGGGCAAGCGGTGGTCATGACAAAAGCTCCTTGAATATCAATCAACTGGAGGATGGGATGGGGATAGCTGATTGACAATCGAATGGATCAGGGCTCAGCTGTGCATATGGATCACAGCTTGCCGACCACATTGCCGCCCCTGGATACGCTGCGCGCCTTCGAGGCCGCCGCCCGGCTGGGCAGCTTCTCGGCGGCCGCCGAGGTACTGAACCTGACCCATGGCGCGATCAGCCGGCAGGTGGCCAAACTGGAGCGCTGGCTGGGGCTGAAGCTGTTCCTGCGCGAGGCGCGCGGCGTAAAGCTCACGCCCGACGGCGACCGGCTCTATGTCTCGACCCGCGAAGCCTTCGCCCTGATCGGCGCGTATTCGGATCGCTGGACCGAGCCGCGCGGCACATCGGTGGTGCGACTGAGCGCGCTGCCGTCGGTCAGCAGCCGCTGGCTGATGCCCCGGCTCAGCAAGCTGGAAAGCGGCGATCCGGAATTGCGCATCCTGTTCAGCGTCGATCACCGACAGGTCGATCTGGAGGAGGAGGGGATCGATCTTGCCCTGCGCTGCGGACGCGGCGAGGTGCCGGGCCGCGTGTCGCTGCAACTGTTCGAGGAATGGTGCTTTCCTGTTGCATCGCCGGAACTGGCAAAGAAAATCGGCGCCGGCGATCCACAGCGGCTTCTCAACTATCCGCTGATCCATGATTCCAGCGCCACCGGCTGGCGTGCCTGGTTTGCTGAGCAGGGATTGGATTATCGCCCGGCGGCGCATGACCGCCGCTTCGAGGATTATGGTCTGGTGCTGGATGCAGCGGCCTGCGGGCTGGGCGTCGCACTGGCGCGTCCGCCGTTGGCGCAGCGCGATCTCGATGCCGGCCGTGTCGTGCAGGTCGATCCGCGTATCGCACGCAACTCGGTGTCCTACTGGCTCGACCGCCCGCCCGGCAAGCTGCGCGGTGCCGCGGCTGAGCTCGCCCGCCGGCTCAGCGCCGAGGCCGGCGTGACGCCGGAAGCGCTGGCCAGCTTTCTTGAAGCCGGCTGAGACTCACTGCCAGCCAAAGGCACGTTTGAACATGCCGCTGAGCGCCGTGCCGATACTGGCCTGCTGCGCGACGCTTTCGTAGGTTCCGGTATAGAGCTTGGTGATGATGGCGTCGCGCGCTTCCGGCGCATCGAACTTCAGATGCAGCAGGCCGCCACCTGCCGAGGTGACCAGCGCCTTCACCGGACCGATCTCGTTGATGTCGATGACCACCTCGGCGTCGCGTAATTGAATCGCGAGTGCCGGCGCCAGATCGATGCGGGCGCCCGACACCGACATATCGAGCAGCCAGGTCGAATGGCGCTGGCCCTTCCAGTACAGATTGGCCGGCTCGTTGAGGTCGAAGCGTTCCTCGCGACGCTGGCGCGGGCGTTCGACGGCCAGCAGCATCACCAGCGACAGAATCAGAAGGTTCCAGCAGCTCCAGAAGGTATACAGCGTCGGGTCGCCGCCATCGGGCAGCCGGCCCTCGATCAGACTACTGCGGAAGGCAAGTATGGCAAAGGCGGTGAGCACGAACAGTGCACCGGCCTCCAGCATCACGGTCCAGTTGATCTGCACGCGGTCGGTCTGCAGGCCTTTACTGGTGACGCGGAAAGTCTGCACCTTGCGGAACAGCAATGCCGACCAGACCGAAGGTGCGACACGCGAAGCACAGACGAACTCCGTCAGGTCGGTCAGGATCGGTACGATGCGTCCGCTGGAGACCCAGACAAACAGGGCGGTAGATGAGAAGAAAGCCGGCATGAAGTGGAAGGCATAGTCGGCTGCATCGGCGCGCAGGATCGAGATCCCGCCATACCAGTAAAGCAGCGGCGCAATCAGTCCGAACAGGCAGAAGGTCGGCAGGCTGATCCAGTAATTGGCGGTCTCCAGGAAGAGAAAACGATGCATCAGGTCGAGGTTGTTGCGCCCGAAGGGGCCGACCTTGACAAACAGCGACTGGATCGCGCCGATGCCCCAGCGGCTGCGCTGCTTGATATATTCGGCGATGGTCTCCGGTGCGAGACCGTTCGACAGCTTCTCGTTCAGGTAACGCGTGACATAGCCGGCATCGATCAACTTGAAGCTGAGCAGGATATCTTCGGTGATCGTCTCGGTCGGATAGCCGCCGATATGCTCGATGGCGGCGCGGCGGGCAACGAAAGAAGTGCCGCAGCAATATGACACATCCCAGGCATCCTTCGCGGGCTGCAGCGTATCGAAGAAGAAGCGCTGCTCATCGACCCAGGATTCCGACAGCATGAAGTTGTGCTGCAGCATGTTCGGATTGAAGAAGAATTGCGGCGTCTGCACCAGCGCCACCTGCGGATCGTCGAAGAACCCGACGACACGACGCAGGAATTTGCGTTTGGGCACGAAATCGGCGTCCAGCACCATGATGAAGGGGGCATTGGTCTCACCCTTCGACACGCCCAGGGCGTTGTTCAGGTTGCCGGCCTTGGCGCCCTTGTTGTCGTCGCGGCGCAGGTAGCGCACGCCCATGGCCGCGCATTTATCGCGCAGCCAGTCGCGGCGCGTATCGTCCAGCACCCAGACCTTGAAATTCGGATAGTCCAGTGCCTTGGCACCGAGAATGCTGCGCTCCAGAACCTCCCAGGATTCGTTGTAGGTCGGAATAAAAACGTCGACGGCGGGCATGTCGGCGCTGTCATGGCTTTTGCGCTCGTTCTGCTCGGCCATCGGGCTATTGTCGCGATACCGCCAGAATGTGATGAGGCAGATATAGGTGCTGAAGGCCAGCATCAGTTCGAGCAGCAAGAACAGCAGACCGAAAACGAAGTCCGCCGGCTGCGCGAGGGGCGGGAGTGTCTCGGTGACGCGCCACCACAGATATCGAATGCTCAGCGCCAGAACGACCAGGATCAGGCCGCGACGCACCAGAAGATTGTGCGGTTTGAACAGCGGTAGAAGCAGGGCGGCGCCAATCAGCAGCGCAATGCCCGGAATGGCGGCGAGCAAATTATCCATGTTCAGGGACTGGCGAACAGATTTCCGGCTTTGCGGATGACGCGGTCGGTCAGGCTGTCGGCGAGGTGCAGGCGGCCGACCCGACCGATCGGGCAGGCTTCGGGCTGCATTACCACAGTTTGCGGGTTGTCGGCGCGCGCGCCAGAGGCGAAGTCGACTGCAAAGATCCAGCGCAACTGATCGGCATTCCCGGTGCTGCTGATGGCGAATTCGCGACGGTCGCCGTCCTGATCGCCGCGCATACCGACCAGTTGCGCCTTGTGATTGACCATCTGGCCGTTGCGCTCGAATTCCACCATGACGCTGTCACCAATCGACAGGGATTCGTCGGCGCGGCGATCACGCATCACCTCGAAGAAGATGCGCGAGCAATCGGCAATCTGCAGCAGCGGCGCGCTGGTGCTGATGGTGGCACCTTCACTTTCCAGCTGGCGCCACAGCACGCCGTCCACCGGCGCGGCGATCGCGGCTTCGCCCATCTGCTGACGGCGGCGCTGCTCGGCCTCCATCTGGCGTTCGACCTGCGCGCGCTCGGCTTCCAGTTCGGTCTTGCGGTTGGTCAGGCTCAGGCGCTGCAATTCGACCTCGTCGCGGCGCTGCTGTGAGTAGGGCGCATTGTTGTAGGAGTCGGTCAGGTAAATGCCGCGGTCGGCGGCCTCACGCTCCTGGCGAAGACGCTCCAGCGTCTTGCGCTGCGCCGCCAGATCGGCCTGCGCGACATCGGCTTCGGCGCGGCGACGGTCGAAATCGGCGCGGCTGGCATAGCCCTTTTCGGCCAGCGGTTCGATCCGCTTGAACTGCGCATCCAGCAGGCGTGCATTGGCTTCGGCCTGACGAACGCGCGCCTCGGCCTCGGCGACCTGTGCGGTCAGATTGCCGATCACGGCGGACCGGAAGTTGCGGCTGTCGCCGCCCAGGCGCTGCAGGATGGGGTCAAGCGCGGCAATCTGCTGATCCAGGCCGGCGAGGCGGTCGGCCAGCGCCGCGGCCTGTGCCTGCAGGTTCGCGAGGCGTACGTCGCGCTCCGGCGGATCGCGGAGCACGGCCAGCGTCTGGCCGCGGGTGACGCGAGCGCCGATCTTGGCCTCGCCGAAGCTGATCTGCCCGTCGATGGGGGCGCGCAGCGTGATCAACTCCGCATTCACCCGACCGACCGAAGCCTGCGAGAAGAATACGCCGGGGATCATGGCATAGCCGAACAAGGCCAGCAGGAAAACGCCAAGACCGATACGCAACAGGCGGCCGGTGCCAGGCGATTTGGCTTTAATTTTCGACATGTACATGATGGGTAAAGGCTCGGTTTTGGGTGACGCGGATAGTCATAGCGTGTGGTTTCGCTTTGCCCGTCATTAAAATACTGTAAGTAGTTCCGTCCGATCAAAGAAAATGGTTAGCGATTTGTTTTTGCACAGATTATTCCGGTTTAAGCCTGCAATCGCAGGGTGGTGCCGCGAGCGGTTTTGTGCGGTATATCCACCCTCGCGGGCAGATTTCGACGCATGCCATGGCTGCGCCTTTTTCCTGGGCAACAGATTCTGTACCGGTTTGAGACCTATGGTGAGTGCGGTTGCAGCCGGGTTGTGCCGCGCGAATCCCGGAGTTGGTTTTTCATGATGGCCACCCTTGCGCCCGTCGGCGCGCTTCTGCTGAGTGTTGCGCTGCTGCTGACCGGCAACGGGCTGCAGGGCACTTTGCTGCCAGTCCGCGCCAATCTGGAAAATTTTGGGGCGTTGTCGATTGGTGTCATGGGGTCGGCCTACTACGTCGGCTTCGTCGCCGGCTGCGTGCTGACGCCGAAACTGATCCGTCGCGTCGGTCACATCCGACTCTTCACCGCGATGGTGGCGGTGGCCTCGGTCCTGCCGCTGCTGCATGCCATCCTCGTGGGCGCGCCGAGCTGGTGGCTGCTGCGCGGCATGACCGGTGTCTGTATGGCCGGGCTCTATCTGATCATCGAAAGCTGGCTGAACGAACGCGCCTCGCCGGACAACCGGGGCATGATCTTTACGACCTACACGACGGTGAACTTCTCGGTCATCACGCTCGGCCAGATGCTGATGCTGTCCGACGATCCAATGCGCTTCCACCTCTTCAGTCTGGCATCCATTCTCGTGTCGCTCGCGGCGGTGCCGGTGGCGCTGACCCGCTCGCCCCAGCCGGCGCCGATCTCCTCGGCGCGGCTTTCGCTCGGCAAGCTTTATCGCGTCTCGCCGGTCGGCGTCGCCGGCGTGCTGACGGTGGGGCTGGCGAACGGTGCCTTCTGGGGCATGGCGCCGGCCTTTGCCTCGCAAATGGGACTGACGGTGCCGCAGATTGCCTGGTTCATGAGTGCCACGGTGATCGGCGGCGCCTTGTCGCAATGGCCCTTCGGCCGCTTGTCCGACCGCATGGATCGGCGCAAGACCATCCTGATCGCCTGCGGGCTGGCCTGCGGTGCGGCGCTGCTGCTGATCCTTGCTGGCGTCGCGATGTCGCCGCTGATGATCGGCGCGGCTTTCCTGTTCGGCGTCTTCTCCTTTCCGCTCTATGCGCTCAGCGCCGCCCATGCCAATGACATGGCGAAGGATGTCGACTTTGTGGCCGTCGCTGGCGGGCTGCTGCTGATCAACGGTGCCGGATCGGTGATCGGCCCGGTGATCGGCGGTATCGCCATGGACCGGTTCGGACCGCTTGGCCTGTTCGGCTTCACGGCCCTGGTTCATGCCACCATGGTGGTCTTTACGCTATATCGCATGCGGCAGCGTGCCGCTCCGGTGCAGGAGCAGAAAGCCAGCTTCGTGCCCATGCCCAGTACCGCACCGGTGCGGGCCGATCTGGACCCGCGTGCGGACGAGACCGGCAATGCGCAAACGCGCTCGCCGGGTTGATCCGGCAGGAATAAACCGTCGTAAAAAAATAGTTGTAGCAGCCATCGCAGGAAATCGGCGCGGCGGTCGTGTAGGATGGGGCATGACGATTCCCAATAACGAACATATGCCGGCGAGCGACATTCCCGTGGCGATGTGGCTGGTCAATGCCGGCCTGGACGATGTCCCCCCGGAAACCCTGGTCACCGATTTCTGCAGTCAGGTCGTTGCAGCCGGCATCCCGCTGCAGCGGGTTTTCGTCGGGATGGCAACGCTGCATCCTTTGTTGCGGGCGCGGGGGTATACCTGGACACAGACGGGCGGCCTGGTCGGCAACGACGCCATGCCGCACCGGAACCCCAATGAGGAGCCCGCCGCCTGGGTGGCCAGCCCGCTGCGTCACATGCTGGCCAGTGAAGTGGCCGAGTTGCATCGCCCGCTGGCCGGGCCGGATGCGGTTCACGATTTTCCGGTACTGAAGGAATTCGCCGATCAGGGCCTGACCGACTGGTTTGCCATGGCGCACAGTTTCGGCTGGACCTTCAAGAATTCCCATCACATCACGGATCGGTATGCCGGCATCGGCATGATCAGCAGTTTCACCACCACGCGGGCGGGCGGCTTCAGCGAAGACCACCTGACGCGGCTGCGCCGACTGGTGCCGTTGCTGGCACTGGCGGTCAAGGCGGCCACCTTGACCCAGATGAGCCGGGATCTGACAGCGGCTTATATCGGTGGCGACGCGGCGCATCGCGTGCTGAACGGCGTGATCCAGCGTGGTCAGGCCGAACGGATCGAAGCGGTAATTCTCTACGCCGACCTGCGCGGCTTCACCGCCCTGGCCGACCGGCTGGAGATCGAACCGCTGGTCGAAACGCTGAACGCTTATTTCGATTGCCTGGGCCCGGCCATCGAGACCGGCGGTGGGCAGGTACTGAAATTCCTCGGTGACGGTTTGCTGGCCAGCTTCCAGCTGGATGACCGGCGCGCGGGCAGGGCGGTTGGCGCAGCCGCACTGAAGGCCGCGAAAGATGCGCTCGACGCTGTGGCTGCGTTGAATGTCGAACGCGCGGCCCAAGGCCTGCCAGTGTTGGCGCTGGATATCGCCCTGCATGAAGGCCTGGTGATGTATGGCAATGTCGGCACGGGCGCCCGGCTCGATTTCACGCTGATCGGGCCCACCGTGAATGAAGCCGCCCGGCTGGAAAGCCTTTGCGACGAGCTCGACTGCAACCTGGTCGCCTCCGAAAGCTTTGCGCGCCTCGTCGGCGGCGATGTCGGATTGATCTCGCTGGGGCGGCATACGCTGCGCGGCGTTGCCGAAATACGCGAGGTCTTTGGGCTGGAGCGGTGAGACCCGCTATCTGTTGTGTCGGCGAAGCCCAAATGCGGCAATATTGTGAAATCTTTCAGCTATTCGCTTAGTAACCTTGAATTAAGGAAAAGTGTGGTTATCTTCATTCCAGGTCGTTGAGACCTAAGATGATCGCCGTCCGCAAAGCGGGATGCAGTGGCCCGCCGGCGCATCATCACCTTTTTCTCTCCCTCCGCACAATTCGACCGGTTCAGCGGCCTGTGGCGACGCAGGGCTTTTTTTATGCCTATGCAAGTGCAGCTTGTGCGATGCTGGTCCGGAAACAAGGCGATGAAAGCGGCCTGCAATGGCACCGGCACAGGATGTGCGTCGGCGAGACGGCGACAAGCCTTTCGTCAGCGATCCCGAACTGAATTTCTGGTCGCAGCGACCGCGGGCATTCCTTGACGCCTGGCGCATGCGCGTCCCGCCTGGTCTGACCGTTCCGCCACGCCAGGCTTTTACGCCGGAAGCCCTGGTTGAATTCCTCCCCTACATGCTGATCATCGACATGGATGCAACGCGACAGCGGTATCGGAACCGACTGATCGGCACCGAGATCGTCGCCCATGCCGGCCGCGACACAACAGGCAAGTGGTTCGACGAGATTTATTCCGAAGCGACGCAGGACGGGCATCATCGTGCCCATCAATGGGTGCTGCAGCATCGCCGGCCTTTGCGTGTGCACGGCACGATGGCCTTTGTCGACCGCGGCTATTTGTCGGTGGAGGCCTTGGTGACGCCGGTTTCGGTCAGCCAGCCGGACGAGATCGACCAGTTTCTGATCTGCGTTGGCTATGGCGAACTGCAGAAATACGAAGACTGAGTCATCGTCCCGGACCAATGTAACCAATCGCGTCGGTAAATCTCCCGGTCTGCGGAATTTTTGCCGGCGCTCTGTTGCTCCTCCCGTCGCTTGGGCAGACAATCCGGGTCCGTTTTCGTGGACCTTAGTCGAGTCTTCTCATGATCCTGGGCATTCCCTATACCGAGCTGGCCATGCTGGCCGTCGCACTGCTCGCGGCTGGCGCCGTGACCGGCATCCTGGCGGGTGTCTTCGGCGTTGGCGGCGGTGCGGTCATCGTGCCGGTCTTGTATGAACTCTTCACGCTGCTGGGGGTCCCGGAAGAAGTGCGGATGCCGCTCTGCGTCGGCACCTCGCTGGCCGTGATCATTCCGACCTCGATCCGGTCCTTCAATGCGCATCGCGCCAAGGGCATGGTCGACATGTCGATCGTGAAAATCTGGGCGGTTCCGGTCGTGATCGGCGTGCTCGCTGGCGGTTTGATCGCGCGTTATGCGCCGGCCGATGTGTTCAAGGCGGTCTTCGTTGTCGTGGCCGGTCTTTCCGCCTTCCGCCTGCTGCTCGGCAAGGACAGCTGGAAACTGGCCGACGACATGCCCAGCAACCCGATCATGCGGCTTTACGGACTGGTGATCGGTGTCCTCTCCGCCTTGATGGGGATCGGTGGCGGCCAGCTTTCCAGTCTGTTCATGACCTTTTACGGCCGTCCGATCCACCAGGCGGTGGCGACGTCCTCGGGACTGGGCGTCTTGATCTCGATCCCGGGCGCCATCGGCTACATCTATGCCGGATGGCCGAAAGCTGCTGAATTCCCGGATGTCGCTGCGCTGCAGATGCCATTGGCGCTCGGTTACGTGTCGCTCATCGGGTTTATCCTTTTTGTCCCGACCAGCATCTGGACGGCCCCCATCGGCGCTCGTCTGGCGCATTCCCTTCCCAAGCGGAAGCTTGAAGTTCTGTTCGGGTGCTTCCTCACGGTGGTCTGTTTGCGCTTCGTACTCAGCTTCTTCTGAACGTCGTCGCGGAGCATGGCCATAGCGCATCGGTTTTTCTGCAGCTGACCACTGTACGAAATACCCGCGGCACGGGTATCTCTGGGGTCAGGTTCTTTCGTACGCTGGTGCAGTGATGAAACTTGTCCTTGGGGATAAGCGGGTACTGGTGGCAACGGTGACGTTGCTGCTCCTCATCGGCTTTCTGGCGACATCGCTCGCCAGCTATTTCGTGTCGCGGCAGTCGCTTCGGGATGCAGTGATCGATACCGAACTGCCCCTGACCTCGGACAACATATATTCCGAAATTCAAAAAGATCTGATTCAGCCGATTGTCATTTCATCGGTTATGGCGACTGACACTTTTCTGCGCGACTGGGTCATCGATGGCGAAAAGGATCCGGATCGCATCACCGCGTATCTGAAAGCGATCAAGGACCGTTACAACGCGTTCACCAGCTTCTTCATCTCCGACCGCACGCGTATCTACTACCACGCCGACGGAATCCTGAAACGCGTCGATGAAACTGAGCTTCGCGATCAATGGTATTTTCGTGTGCGGGAGATGATTTTACCTTACGAAATCAATGTCGATCCCGATCTCGCAAATCAGGATGCCATGACGATCTTCATCAATTATCGCGTCATGGATTATTCCGGAAACTTCCTGGGCGCTTCGGGTATCGGCCTCACCGTCAATGCCGTGCGAACCTTGATCGATGATTATCAAAGCCGCTTCGGCCGCACCGTCTATTTCGCCGATGCGCAGGGCCGCATCGTTCTTGTGGGCGCCGATAACTCGGTGCCTGAAACTGAAATAGCGCAACGCGGCAATCTTGGCGATTTGTCAGCCCGATGGTCGCGCCAGCAGACGCGGACTTTCGAATACGATTATCGAGGCAGCACGCGGTTTCTGAATGTGCGCTTCATTCATGAGCTTGGCTGGTATCTGATCGTCGAGAAAGAAGCGGATCGCGATATCGCCCAGATCAGACGCGCGCTGTATGTGAACCTGATCATCTGCGTTGTCATCACTGCGCTGGTATTGCTGGCAACCTGGTTCTCCATCGGCCGCTATCAGCGACGGCTGGAGGCAATGGCAAAAACCGACAAACTCACCGGCCTCGCCAGCCGCCACGCGTATGATATTCTCATCGATCAGGCGCTGCGCGATGCGCGCCGCCTCAATCAACCGCTGTCTGTGGTGATGGTGGATGCCGATCGTTTCAAGTCGATCAATGATGAAGCCGGACATCTTGCGGGCGATCGCGTACTGATCGGGATTGCGAACTCAATTCGCGCCAGCCTGCGCTCATCTGATTTGATCTGTCGTTGGGGCGGGGACGAGTTTCTGGTTGTGCTGCGCAATTGCGATCTTTTCAATGCCGAGAGACTTGGCGAAACCATCCGCCAGACAGTCGAAAATGCCGCGTTCAGCTTCAACGGCAACGCCATTCCAGCCACAGTGAGCGTCGGCATCGCCGTGCTGCGCGCCGATGACGATGCGGATAGCTTTATCGGGCGTGCCGATGCCGCGCTGTACCAGGCGAAGCAGGATGGGCGGAACGTGATACGGTCCGATAGCCGGCTGCAGGCTGCAGGTTGATCTGGCACCGATTCGGCGGCGATCCGTACGTAGCGGCCGTCATATCAGCGCTTGTGCGGGCTTAAGCGCATCGGTAGCTTTGCGAATCGTCATCGCGACGGCGTGAATCTCTAGGGGGACGAAATGCGTGATTCAGGGCGGGTTCTCATTACCGGCGGCGCGGGCTTCCTTGGCTCGCATCTGTGCGAGCGTCTGATCGGCGAGGGGATGGACGTTCTCTGTGTCGACAATTACTTCACTGGACGTCGCACCAATGTCGAGGCATTGCTGGATAATCCCCGCTTCGAGATCATGCGCCATGATGTGACTTTCCCGCTCTATGTGGAAGTCGACCAGATCTACAACCTGGCCTGCCCGGCTTCACCGGTCCACTATCAGCACGATCCGGTGCAAACCACCAAAACCAGCGTGCATGGCGCAATCAACATGCTTGGCCTGGCCAAGCGCGTGCGCGCCACGATTTTCCAGGCCTCGACGTCGGAAGTGTATGGCGATCCGCAAGTCCACCCGCAGACCGAAGACTATTGGGGCCACGTCAATCCGATTGGTCTGCGCTCCTGCTACGACGAGGGCAAGCGCTGCGCCGAAACGCTGTTCTTCGATTATCACCGCCAGCACAAACTGAAGATCAAGGTTGGCCGCATCTTCAACACCTACGGCCCGCGCATGCATCCTAACGATGGCCGCGTCGTGTCGAACTTTATCGTTCAGGCCCTGAAGGGCAGGGATATCACTATCTATGGCAAGGGCACGCAGACCCGATCCTTCTGCTATGTCAGCGATCTGATCGAAGGCTTTGTGCGACTGATGGCGACGGGGCCGGACGTGACGGGGCCGATCAATCTCGGCAATCCGGTTGAATTCACGATGATCGAGCTCGCCGAACTGGTTCTCAAGCTTACCGGCTCGTCGTCGAAACTGATCTTCGAGCCTCTGCCGTCCGACGACCCCAAACAGCGTCAGCCGGACATTTCCAAGGCGAAACAGGCGCTCGGATGGGAGCCGAAAGTGAAGCTGGAGGATGGTTTGAAGGAAACCATCGCCTACTTCCGCTCTATCGTCTGACAGATTCTGACAAAAAATTACAGGTTAATATTCCTATTTCTGAAGGATCGGGAGTCGCTTTTTAGTTGTGCGCCTGTCTCAGGCTGGGACAAAACTGTGACCAAAAAAAGCCTGAGGGTATCAGGTATAACAAATTGATTTTACTTACATATATGGATTTTCGGAGCCGGTGCCGCCTCGTCGCCACCGGCTCATCCCCAGAAAACGGCTGTTTTCGAAAATATCCCGCCGGGCTTTTGATTACGGGGCTATGAAACTATCGCGTGCAAGAATCTCCTTGCGTTAACCAGAAAACTCCTTTAGCCCTATGGCACGCGTACAGAAAGTTATTGCGAAACGCTACAGAAAGTGAGCGCTAGCCATGGGTACCTACCGCGAAGCGGCCCCCGGCCGCAGATTCGCCCCTAGATGGCAAATCGTCCTGCTGAACGAGCTAATTCGACTGGATTTTATCCAGGCTGTAGCCGCTCGTTTCTCTAGCATTTCAGCTATTTTCCGCTTTTTTCAGTCGCTCGGGTGTGAGGCTCACCGGAGCGGTGATGTCGTGTACGCAAGCCTATTCCACTGTCGGGTCGGGCGTCAGGTACGTCAGGCTCGTCTCATCGCATACACGACTATCGGCCAGCGCTAAGGCGCTTTGGGGGAGGATTTCTCATGTCTGGTATTAGCTTTCTTTCGACTGCTCAGATCGCCAACCTGACCACAACCGCGATCCAGGGGCTCACGTCGACTGACATTCAGTCGCTGAAATCGACCCAGATCGCGGCGCTCTCCCAGACCGGGATCGATGCGCTCGACTCCACACAGGTTGATGCGCTGCTGACCACGCAGGTCAAGGCGCTCACCGCCACGCAGGTCGGCTACTTCGAATCGTCCCAGCTGGTAAGCCTCGACGCTGCCCAGATTGCGGTTCTCTCCGCCGCGCAGCTCGGCGCGCTAGCCACGGATGCCCTGACTTCACTGAATACGACGCAGACCCAGGCTCTGACCACGACGCAGATCCGGGCGCTGACCACGACGCAGATCAGCGCGCTGGAAACGACCGATATCGGTGAATTCACCTCGACGCAGCTGGGGGCGCTGAATGCGACCCAGATCCGCGCCATCAGCACGACCAATATTGCAGAGCTGACCGCCGGCCAGATCGCCGGCCTGACCTCGACGTCGATCCAGAGCCTCGCCACCGATCAGGTCGATGCGCTCACTTCCACTTTCATCGGCGCGCTGAATGCGACGCAGGCGAAGGGCTTCACCTCGACGCAGGTCGCGTCGCTGGATGAGACCCAGGCTGCCGCGCTGACCACTACCGCGATCGGCGCCTTGTTCAGCACGCAGGTTGCGGCACTGAGCACCACAGCACTGAACGCTCTGGATACCACTCAGACCCAGGCGCTGACCGCGACCCAGGTCGCCGGCCTGACCACGACGCAGATCGGCGCTCTGGACTCGACCGATATCGCCGACTTCACCACAACGCAGATCAGGGCGCTGACCGCGACGCAGATCAAGTCGCTGTCGACCACGAACCTGAATGCGCTCGACACGACGCAGACCCAGGCTCTGACCGCGACGCAGATCGCGGCCCTGACCACGACTCAGATCGCCTCGCTCGAGACGACCGACATCGCGGACCTGACCACGACGCAGCTCAAGGCGCTGACCACCACGCAGGTGGCTGCGCTTGAGACGACCGACCTGAATGCGCTGAGCACAGCGCAGACCCAGGCGCTGTCGGCCGTGCAGCTGAAGGCGCTGACCACGACGCAGATCGGCGCGCTGGAGAGCACTGACCTGCTTGAGCTGACCACCACCCAGCTGGGTGCGCTGACCACCACGCAGGTGAAGTCTCTGAGCACCACGGCGCTGGCCGAACTGACCACCACCGCGGTGGCCGGTCTGACCTCGTCGCAGCTGGGCGCGCTGAGCACCACGCAGCTCGACTCGCTGACCTCGACCGCGATCGGCGGCCTGAACGGCACGCAGATCAAGGGCCTGACCACGACGCAGGTTGCGTCGCTGGATGAGACCCAGATCGGCGCCCTGACCACCACCGCGATCGGTGGCCTGTCGTCGGCGCAGGTCGGTTCGATCACCACCACGGCGCTGAACGCGCTGGATACCACGCAGACCCAGGCTCTGGTGGCCACGCAGATCGCCGGCCTGACCACGACGCAGATCGGCGCGCTGGAGACCACCGATATCGGTGAACTCTCCTCCACGCAGGTGAAGGCTCTGACGACGACGCAGATCAAGTCGCTGTCGACCACGAACCTGAATGCGCTCGACACCACCCAGTTCCAGGCGCTGAGCTCGGCTCAGATCGGTGCGCTGACCACGACGCAGATCGCCTCGCTTGAGACGACCGACATCGCGGACCTGACCACGACCCAGATCAAGGGCCTGACCACCACGCAGGTGGCGAACCTTGAGACCACTGACCTGAATGCGTTCGACACGACGCAGACCCAGGCCCTGTCGGCTGCCCAGCTGAAGGCGCTGACCACGACGCAGATCGGCGCTCTGGAAAGCACCGATGTGAGTGAACTGACCTCGACCCAGCTGGGTGCGCTGACCTCGACCCAGGTCAAGGCGATCAGCACGACGGCTATCGCTGAGCTTGGTGCAGCCCAAATCGGCGCGCTGACCTCCAGCGTATTGGGTGCGCTGAGCACCGATCAGCTCGATCAGTTGACCACCACAGCGGTCGCTGCCCTGACCAGCACGCAGGTGAAGGGCTTCAGCACGACGCAGATCGCGTCGCTGGATGAAACCCAGATCGGCGCCCTGACCACCACAGCCATCGGCGGTCTGTCGGCGGCCCAGGTCGGTTCGATCACCACCACTGCGCTGAATGGCCTGGCCACGACGCAGACCCAGGTCCTTACCGCGACTCAGATCGCTGGCCTGACCACGACGCAGATCGGCGCGCTGGAAACCACCGATATCGGTGAATTCACCTCGACGCAGGTCGCCGCCCTGACCACCACTCAGGTCAAGTCGCTGTCGACCACGAACCTGAATGCGCTCGACACCACTCAGTCCCAGGCTTTGACCGCGGCACAGATCGGTGCGCTGACCACGACGCAGATCGCCTCGCTCGAGACGACCGACATCGCGGATCTGACCACGACGCAGATCAAGGGCCTGACCACCACGCAGGTGGCGAACCTTGAGACGACCGACCTGAATGCGCTGAACACCACGCAGACTCAGGCCCTGTCGGTGGCCCAGCTGAAGGCGCTGACCACGACGCAGATCGGCGCGCTGGAAAGCACCGATGTGGGTGAGCTGACCTCGACCCAGCTGGGCGCTCTGACCTCGACCCAGGTCAAGGCGATCAGCACCACGGCCATCGCTGAACTGAGCGCCGCCCAGGTCGGTGCGCTGACCTCGAGCGTGCTGGGTGCGCTGAGCACCGACCAGCTCGATCAGCTGACCACTACCGCCGTCGCTGCCCTGAATGGCACTCAGATCAAGGGCTTCAGCACGACGCAGATCGCATCGCTGGATGAGACCCAGATCGGCGACCTGACGACCACCGCGATTGGTGGCCTGTCGTCGGCGCAGGTCGGTGCAATCACCACCACGGCGCTGAACGGCCTGAACACCACGCAGGCGCAGGCGCTGACGGCTACGCAGATCGCTGGTCTGACCACGACCCAGATCGGTGCGCTTGAAACCACCGATATTGCCGATCTGACCACGACGCAGATCAAGGCGCTGACCGCGACGCAGATCAAGGCCCTCGAGACGACCGACCTGAATGCGCTCGACACGACGCAGACCCAGGCTTTGACCGCGACGCAGATCGCGGCTCTGACCACGACGCAGATCGCCTCGCTCGAGACGACCGACATCGCGGATCTGACCACGACGCAGATCAAGGGCCTGACCACCACGCAGGTCGCCGCGCTTGAGACGACGGACGTGAATGCGCTGAGCACGGCGCAGGCCCAGGCCCTGTCTGTGGCCCAGATCAAGGCGCTGACCACGACGCAGACCGGCGCGCTGGAAAGCACCGACCTGCTCGAGCTGACCACGACCCAGCTGGGTGCGCTGAGCACCGCCCAGGTCCAGTCGCTCAGCACCACGGCGCTGGCCGAACTGACCACCACCGCGGTGGCCGGTCTGACCTCGTCGCAGCTGGGCGCGCTGAGCACCACGCAGCTCGACTCGCTGACCTCGACCGCGATCGGCGGCCTGAACGGCACGCAGATCAAGGGCCTGACCACGACGCAGGTTGCGTCGCTGGATGAGACCCAGATCGGCGCCCTGACCACCACCGCGATCGGTGGCCTGTCGTCGGCGCAGGTCGGTTCGATCACCACCACGGCGCTGAACGCGCTGAACACCACGCAGACCCAGGCTCTGGCCGCGACGCAGATCGCCGGCCTGACCACGACGCAGATCGGCGCGCTGGAGACGACCGACATCGAAGAACTGGCTGTGGCCCAGGTGAAGGCGCTCAGTGCAGCGCAGATCCAGGCTCTGTCGACGACGAACCTGAATGCGCTCAACACGACGCAGGCTCAGGCGCTGACGGCCACGCAGATCGGTGCGCTGACCACGACGCAGATCGCCTCGCTCGAGACGACCGACATCGCGGATCTGACCACGACGCAGATCAAGGGCCTGACCACCACGCAGGTGGCGAACCTTGAGACGACCGACCTGAATGCGCTGAACACCACGCAGACTCAGGCCCTGTCGGTGGCCCAGCTGAAGGCGCTGACCACGACGCAGATCGGCGCGCTGGAAAGCACCGATATCGGTGAACTGACCTCGACCCAGCTGGGTGCGCTGAGCACCACGCAGGTCCAGTCGATCAGCACCACCGCCATCGCTGAACTGAGCGCCGGCCAGGTCGGCGCCCTGACTTCGAGCGTGCTGGGTGCGCTGAGCACCGACCAGTTGGATGCCCTGACCACGACAGCTCTGGCTGCGATCAACAGCACGCAGATCAAGGGTCTGACCACGACGCAGGTCGCGTCGCTGGATGAGACCCAGGCTCAGGCCCTCACCAGCACTGCGCTGACTGGCCTGACCACCACGCAGATCGGTGCTCTGAGCACCACTGCGCTGAATGGCCTGGATACTACTCAGAGTCAGGCGCTGACGGCCACGCAGATCGCGGGTCTGACCACGACGCAGATCGGTGCGCTTGAAACCACCGATATTGCCGACCTGACCACGACGCAGCTCAAGGCGCTGACCGCGACGCAGATCAAGTCTCTCGAGACGACCGACCTGAATGCGCTCGACACGACGCAGACCCAGGCTTTGACCG
>VFQR01001113.1_pt1 | contig 22919 bp, 17 predicted proteins | sample 3512321 | NCBI WGS metagenome assembly VFQR01 (sample SAMN10412374, study PRJNA504923) | tailings metagenome | isolation source: Relicate 3 Philex TSF1 revegetated site | place: Philippines: Tuba, Benguet | collected 2017-08-29 | reverse complement strand
CGTCCAGGCTTCCCCAACCGTCTGACGTTGATTGTTGCCCTACAATTTGTACAGAATCAGCTGAGTGAGCGTTGCGCAAGGTCGTGAGTGAAATCTCCCGGCGACGTTGGAATTGTCGTCACTCCTGATACCCGTTTGACGAGCATTGAAAGAACCACGGAAGTGTCTTTAAGACGGATGGCCGCATGCTGACATCGCAACTCTTCTGGAGAATTTTCGCGATCTATGCGGGTTTGACGCTCTGCACGGCATTCGCATTTGCCTTGACACTCACTGCCGGATACCGCGATCTGGCGTATCCGCAAGTAGAAGCCCGGCAGATCGACAATGCGCAGATCCTGTTACCACAACTTCGAAAAATTCCTGCCGATGATCGATGGGATTTTCTGCGCACGATCAACTCAACTTCCGAAACAAGATTCGAAGTCTTGACGTTGGATCAAGCTCGACAGAAGGCCAATGCCGAGCCGGAACTGGCAGATGCACTTGCTCATCGTATTGGAACTTCTCGGCGGCCCAACGCGAACGCCCTGTTTCAGTTTTATGCGATTGAATTTGAGGCCCACGGCGAGACACTGATTCTCCGCATGACGACGCCGCTCGACAGCGTGACAGAAAACCTTTCCTGGATCTCGGCTCGATTGTGGGCCACAGCGTTTACATTGGTGCTGATCGGACTGATTGTGACGTATGTCATGGTCGCCCGAATCATTCAGCCGCTGGATCGACTGACCCACGCTGCCGAACAAATGGCCCTGGGAGAATCTCCGAAGGGATTGAATTTCGATAGCCAGAACGAAATTGGTACTTTAGCCCGCACGCTGAGAAATATGGATCGCCAGTTGGCCCAGCGATTCAGTGAACTCGAAAAACAAAGCCAGGAACTGGAAGAAAAACATGAGCAACTGGCGACAGTCCTTCGCTCGATGATTGAAGGTGTGATTGCCGTCGACCGCTCAGAGCAGATTCTTTTTGCCAACGATACGGTGTTCCAACTGCTGGATGTGCAGCCACAGAGCTTTATGCGCCGGCCGATCTGGGAAGCAGTCAGACATCCGCAGGTTCAAAAAATTGTTCAAGCAGCACTCAGTGGCCAACCCTCAGAAAGGGTCGAGTTCGACGTTGCCCGCACACAGCGAACGCTGGCCATGGTCGCCTCCCCTTTGCCCGGTGAGCCGGCAACTGGCGCGGTCCTGGTTCTGCATGATGTCACAGATCTCAGGCGTCTTGAAAATCTGCGACGAGAGTTTGTCTCCAATGTTTCTCATGAACTGAAAACCCCGCTCACGTCCATCAGTGCCTATGCCGAGACCTTGCTGAATGGCGCGATGGAAGACGAAGAAACTTGCCGGACATTCCTGCAGAGAATTGAGGAACAGGCCGAACGGCTCAACAAGCTGATTGCCGATCTGATTGCCCTCGCGCGGCTGGATTCGATTGAACAGGCATTCGAGCTTGAACCAGTCAACGCCACGTACATCCTGCAAAAAAGCATTGACGAGCATCAGGGTGTGGCCAAGAGCAAGCAGATTGAACTGATTTCGGTCGCTCCGAACGAAGAGATGGAAGTCATTGCCGACAGTGATGGTTTCCAGACAATTATCGACAACCTGCTCGACAATGCATTGAACTACACTCCTTCGGGTGGCCGGGTCACGGTCCGCTGGAGGCTGGAAGGTGAGTGGTCAAGAATCGATGTTGAAGATACCGGTGTCGGGATTCCCCGCGAACATCAGGCCCGAATTTTTGAGCGATTCTACCGGGTCGATAAAGCCCGCTCCCGTGAGGTCGGAGGTACCGGATTGGGCCTTTCGATTGTGAAGCACCTTTGTCAGGTTTTTGGGGGGAGTATCCGTGTCACCAGTCAGGTCGGCTCTGGCAGTCAATTCACGGTCCTGCTGAAGAACGGTCAAAACTCGAATGGCCAGACATGGATGTGAACAGAGAATTTGCCATGCAAATGCCCCTCAGTTGAAATACTTGCCCCATGATCCTGATTCAGGAAAACCCGAATTGGTCAAGGATTTCCTCCGAAAAAGGCTGGATTGAAAGGGCAATCATGTGGCCTCGCTTGAACGCAACCTATTGCCGCACTTAAATTAAGACAATCTTAACAATTGGCTGGTTGGAATTTTCACAGAGAGTCCTTAGGCTCCCTCCGTCGTCGGATGAACATGTCCGGCATCAATTCTTGATCAACGATGAACACAGATGTCTTGGGAGCTGCTGGAATGCCGTTTTTACGTCCCCGATATGCCCTGGTACTGATCGCGTTGTTTGGGACTGTGTGCGGCTCGCTGTCAGGCTGCGTCCAGAAGAAGTCAGCCGATCCGGCAGCTTCAACCAGCGAGAAAACTGATTCGCCCAAAGAGGAAATGAATGCGGCAACGCCATCGATCACAGGCACGATTGCCGTCGATGGATCCAGCACTGTCTTTCCCATCTCTCAGGCGGTGGCCGAAGAATTTGAAGGCAAATTTCCTGAAGTGAAACTGACTGTGGCCATGTCTGGCACAGGTGGTGGCTTTAAGAAGTTTATTGCGGAAGAGATCGACGTGACGGGTGCCAGTCGTCCGATCACCGAGAAGGAAGCCGCTGAGTGTAAAGCCAAGGGGCTCGATTACGTCGAGTTTCAGGTGGCCATTGATGGCCTGACAGTAGTCATCAATCCTGCAAACACCTGGGCTGAATGCATGACAGTGGCAGAACTGAACAAGATCTGGGCTGCTGACAGCAAAATTTCGAAATGGAGTGAAGTTCGTGAAGGCTGGCCTGACGAACCGATCCAACTCTTCGGAGCCGACACAGCGTCGGGAACTTTTGATTACTTTACTGAAGTGATCAACGGGAAGGCAAAATCCAGTCGCTCGGACTATACGGCCAATTCAAATGATAACATCCTTGTTCAAGGCGTTGTCGATTCGAAGGGGGCTCTGGGTTACTTTGGGTATGCTTACTTTGCAGAAAACGCTTCCAAGCTGAAGGCTGTCAAAATCTCTGACGGCAAGAACGCTGTGTGTGTTGAACCCACACCTGCAACGATTGAATCCGGCGAGTACACACCGCTCTCGCGACCACTGTTCATCTACACGACAAAAGCCAAACTGAAGCGTCCTGAGGTCGCAGAGTTCATGAAATTCCTGTTGTCGGAAAAGGGCGACCAACTGGTTGAAGAAGTGAAGTACATTAAGGTTCCCAAATCGGTCAAAGAAACCATGCAGCAGCGATTGGCCGATGCTCTCAAGTAAGGCAGGCAGATCTTTCCGAAATTGCGGTCAAAAGATCGGAATGTGAATCAAAAACTGCGATCTTTTGACTGGATTTTGACTGCCTGTGCCGCCGGAAGATCGAATTATCAGTTCCTCTGAGGTATGTTATTGAGTCTTCATGTCTCATGTGTTTTGAATGCTGATTGACCCAATGAGCATTCAAAACACCTTTGACCGATCAACTGAGTATACAGCACATGTCTGTGGTCGAACAAAAGTCTGCGAGTACTGGCTCGGTCATCGACCGCACGAATCTGGAAGCCTCCGGATTGGCCTATCGCTTCACGTGGCAAAGGCTCCGTGAAAGCCTCATTCAGATGTTGCTGTTTCTTTGTGCTCTGCTTTCCGTATTGACAACACTGGCCATTATTTTCGTACTGGTCAGTGAGGCGATCTTTGGCATTCCCCCGGAAAAGGCCTTCTTTCAAGAGATCAGTCTCTCTCAGTTCTTCCTGGAAACACGGTGGGCTCCGCAATATAGCCCTCCCGTGTTCGGCATCTGGCCGCTGATCTGCGGAACGTTCCTCATCACGATCATTGCCGCGATCATCGGATTGCCGACGGGATTGCTGGCTGCTGTCTATCTGGCTGAATATGCATCACCACGCGTTCGTTCGATCGCAAAGCCAATTCTTGAACTTCTGGCTGGTGTTCCGACAGTTGTGTATGGGTATTTTGGCCTCAGGATCGTGACGCCCTATCTCATTCGGCCTGTTCTGAAGCCTGCTGAATTCTTTGGTGTCGACTGGCTGTGGAGTATTCCCGTCGATGGGTTCAATGCCCTAAGTGGCGGGATCGTTGTGGGATTGATGATTATCCCCACGGTCTGCTCGCTCAGCGAAGATGTCCTTCGTGCAGTCCCGCGAACTCTCAGAGAAGCGGGATATGCACTGGGTTCCACCAAATTTGATGTCTGCGTGCGGGTGGTGATTCCATCGGCGCTTTCGGGGATCATTGCAGCATTTCTGCTGGCCATCTCGCGTGCAGTCGGGGAGACAATGGCCGTGACAATTGCGGCTGGTCAAAAACCGACGTTAACGCTCAATCCTCTCAGTCAGATTGAAACGATGACTGCGTATGTGGTGAATGTCATGTCGGGCGATACGCCAGTTGGCACGATTGAATATAAGAGTTTATACGCCGTCGCTCTGGTACTCTTTCTGACCACGTTGACGATGAATCTGATTTCCCAGTTGGTGCTGGCACGTTACCGCGAGGTGTACCAATGAGCCGGCGATCAATACCCCCATTGCCAGTCGAGCCCCCTCAAACGACTTTTGAGAGCAGCCTTGGCGGCACAAAACTGATTGAGGAAAGTTTCGACTCGGAACTCGCCCGTCGTCATCGCTATGGCATGATTTTCGAATGGGTCTGCTGGTTGGCAACCTGGGGTTCTGTCATCATCCTCGGTGTGCTGATTGCAACCATGGCCTGGCAGGCCATGGGATGGCTGACACCCAAGTTTCTCGTATCGATGCCCCGCAGAAATCCGGCTGATGCAGGGATTCTACCGGGTATTGTCGGGACATTCTGGCTGATCCTGCTGACAGCAGTTTTATCAGTCCCTCTGGGGGTTGGTGCCGCAATTTACCTCGAAGAATACTCCAAGCCGACTCTGCTGACAAAATTCATTCAACTTAATATCGCGAATCTGGCCGGTGTGCCTTCGATTGTTTATGGCATTCTCGGATTTACCGCTTTCGTGCGCATGTTCGGCCTCGCGAAAAGTGAGTACCTCATTAATCTGGGGATCGGAAGCCTGCAACTGACACTCCCTTTCGGTCGCACAGTGATCTCGGGGGCATTGACACTGGCGCTCTTGAGCCTGCCTGTTGTGATCATTGCCAGCCAGGAAGCACTTCGATCCGTTCCCCCAAGCCTGCGTCATGCTTCATTAGCTCTGGGAGCCACGAAGTGGCAGACCATCTGGCATCAGGTTCTGCCTTCAGCTCTACCGGGAATGATGACGGGAGTGATTCTTGCCATGTCGCGGGCCATTGGTGAAACCGCACCACTCGTGGCGATTGGTGCGGCAACTTACATCACCTTCACACCGGGACGTCTCAATTCCGTCTCCGAAGCTTTCACGAGGCCAGACAAGCTGGCGCAAGTTCCCTTTGATTCGTTTACCACCATTCCGATGCAGATTTATGGCTGGATCAACGAAGCAAAACCTGAATTCCAGCACGTTGCGGCGGCAGCCATTCTTGTGCTGCTTGTGATCCTGCTGATCTCCAATGGTCTGGCAATCTTTATTCGCCAGCACTTCCAGAAGAAAGTTCGCTGGTAGGGCCTCTTATGAATCTGATACCACCACAAGCGGGCTTCGCACAGGCCACCACAATGCCTCAGCCACACCCATCGCCAACGGCGGGTCAAACTCATTCGTCGACGTCCACTGCTGCGGTTTCTGATCACAACCAACAGAAGTTGAAGATCGAAACCCGACACATGAACTTCTTTTACGGCAGCCACCAGGCGCTGTTCGACATCAATCTGAAAATTCCGGAGCGGGCCGTCACCGCTCTGATTGGCCCTTCGGGCTGTGGCAAAAGTACCTATCTGCGGGCACTCAACCGCATGAACGACATCATCGAAGGCACCCGACATACCGGAGACGTCTTGCTCGATTCACAGGATATCTACGCGCCGCGTATCGATGTGGTCGCCTTACGCAAACGCGTCGGCATGGTCTTTCAGAAGTCAACTCCGTTTCCCAAGTCGATCTTTGAGAACGTCGCCTACGGAATGCGGATCGCCGGTATCCGAAATCGGTCATTTGTCCAGGAGACGGTCGAGCGTTGCCTGCAACAGGCCGCATTGTGGAACGAAGTCAAAGACCGGCTCAAAGATTCCGCGATGGCGCTCTCTGGCGGGCAGCAGCAGCGATTGTGCATTGCCCGGGCACTGGCCACGAATCCTGAAGTGCTGCTGATGGATGAGCCGGCGTCGGCACTGGATCCAGCTTCAACAGCCCGCATCGAAGATCTGATCATCGAGCTGAAGCAGAATTATACGATCGTTATCGTGACACATAACATGCAGCAGGCTGCCCGTATCAGTGAGTGGACTGCCTTTTTCTGCCAGGGGCGACTGGTGGAAGTCGGTTTAACGAAGCAGCTCTTTTTCAAGCCTCGGGAAAAAGAGACGGAAGATTACATTACCGGTCGTTTTGGTTAATCATGTCCGGTGTCACTGAATGTAAAATATGAAGAGTCAGTCCATTTCTCCATTCAGTACGTAAGGCCGTCGTCTATGGCGATTCACCTCATTCGCGACCTTGATGCTCTGCATCGCAACGTCCTCACGATGTGTGCCCGCGTTGAGGAACTGATCGATTCAGCCGTCGATGCCCTGCACCGCCGCGATTACGAGAAAGCCGAGGAGATTCCGGCTCAAGATGACGAAATCGATCGCATGGACGTGCAGATCGAAGAGGAATGTCTCAAACTCCTCGCACTGCATCAGCCAGTTGCCGTCGACCTGCGGCGAATTACAACCGTGATGAAGATCTCTGGTGAACTCGAGCGAGTCGCTGATCTGGGAGTGAATATCTCTGAGCGTGCACTTTCGATTATCCGCTGCGGTGAAGTCCACGTACCGGACGATTTCCGCGAGATGTCACATCTGGCATTGAGCATGCTGCATCGGAGTATCGACTCTTATGTGGACATGGATGTCAAGCTGGCACGCGATGTCTGCCAGACAGATGATCGTGTTGACAACCTCAACCGGGAGATTATTCAGGATCTCATTCTGCGGATGCAGCGACAGCCACAGCTCATTGAATTGCACATGCACCTTTTCAGTGTGTGCCGACAGATCGAGCGGGTTGCCGATCACGCGACAAATATTGCCGAAGATGTGGTTTATCTTGTCGAAGGTGAGATCATCCGGCATCGCAACCGCTTAGAGACAGGGACCACGTAAGGCCTGGGCATCGACAAGATTTCAGGTCACTGAAAATCTCAGGTCGCTGAAAAAGTATGTCATGGGGAATTCGCACAGTCAGTTGATGAAGTTCTTGTGAATAAACACTTTCACCCACTTCCAGCGAGTGACGGCAAGAATCCTTCGGCTATTCTTACGACAAAACAGGTCAGAGGGACTTACACGGAAATCATCCGCAGCAACGGATCACGAAACCTTCTGGCAGTTATCGGAATGTTTCTGGCTACTTGATTCTTCAGAATCCACTCATTTGACAAACGAGTTCTTGTCTCAGTCGTCATCATTGGGATTGTATGGCCAAGCCGAAAGTTCTTTTGATCGAAGATGAAAGATCTCTGATCGATATTCTGACTTACAATCTTGAAAAAGAGGGGTTCGAAGTCACTTCGGCCTCAGATGGTCAGGATGGTCTGCGGCGAGCACAGGCCATGACGCCGGATCTGGTGATTCTTGACCTGATGCTCCCTGTGATTGACGGCCTTGAAGTGTGTCGTCAGCTTCGCAGTGACCCGAAGTTACCAAACTGCAGGATTTTAATGCTCACTGCCCGTGCAGAGGAAGTTGACGAGATTGTCGGCTTCAACATGGGTGCGGATGATTATGTCGCCAAGCCCTTTAAGGTGAAGCCCCTGATTCATCGAATCAAAGCTCTGTTGCGACGATCCCAGGCCGGTGAACAGTCACGAGATGTGATTGTGACAAGAGGCATCGAGATTGATCGGATCAATCATACGGCTCGCCTGAATGGGGAAGAGCTGCATCTGACACCCACTGAATTTCGATTGCTCTGGACTCTGGCACGTTCACCTGGCCGACCCTTCGGTCGAAATGAATTGATGGATCGTTGCCGAGGTGAAGATGCCAATGCACTCGAACGAACGATTGATGTTCATGTGCGTTCGTTGAGGCAGAAGCTGGGGGCACTGGCAGATATTGTGGAGACAGTGCGTGGCGTTGGTTATCGATTCCGTGCCGAGAACTCTGAAGTGATTGCGGAGTGAGTCTCTTTCCCCTCACGATGGCACCTGCGAAAATCACTCTGCATAGCAACAAGCCTGAGCATTCCAGGGATCTTGATCCGCTCTAACGGTACTTCCGAGCACTTTCGACTCTTCGCCCATGTCGTTTACAGAGTCGATTTAAGTTATCGTTTTAGGGTGCAGTTTTAACGGTTGCATGGATTGCACCGTCCATTGCCTGCTGTAATTCAGGTCGTCGCGAATTCCAGCCTCGATAAAGCTGCTGAATCGTGTGCTATGTTTCCCAGTGAGGAAGTAACCCACTGGAGGATCAATCGCAGGCTGTGGTGAAAACAGAGGCTGTCGAATCAGTCTTGTGATTGGTTCTTGATCTGAAGACGCTTTGAAAAGTGTCGAGATCAACTTGGCTCGTGTGATTTCGATTTCACCAGTCTGATCAGATGATTCTTCTGAAAACGGACGCTTTTCCTCGAAAGAGGATGAACGAAGTTCTCAGCACAGCGTGTGAGAACATTCAATGATTTGTTCGCTGCTCAACAGGCTGGAGCAGCGCACAACACGACAGGCATGTCATGCGGAATGAATCAGAATTCCCAGTCGATGAAGACCGACTGTTCGACAATATCGAGCAAGTTGAGAAGTCTTTATTTGAATTGGATTCAGCAGCAGGCTTTGTTGATCCGACCGACATTCAAGCAACAAAGAGGCCCAGTCACGGGCAACATTCTTCCGATCTTCCCGCGACTTGGGATCGGTCACCTGAAGCTGGAGAGATCTCTGCACAAGATTTCGACGATCTGATCAGCGCACGAACAGCCGAAAATCCTTTGACTGATCACACTGTTGAGCAGGCCTGGAGTGAGGACAATCACCTTTCCTCGATGGATCACCTTTTGGAAGATCAGATCGCGTCTCCAGAAGTCACCTCAGAACTCCGAATCTCAAAGCAGCGTATGCATCCTGCATCAGTTGCAAATCCCTCCCATCGAGGGGCTGTCATTGAGCACGGACGACAAAGGAAGGAACGGTCAATCCTCGATGAACAGCAACGCGCGAACGAGCACTTCAAAGCTGCTGCACTTTCGCGCATTCAATCCCTTGAGATCGAGCTGGAAAATAAGAACAACCTGATCCAGGCACTCACTGAACGGCTGGAACAAGCGGCTGAACAGCTTGATCGACTGCATCGCACCGGGGCAGATCGTAAGGTTGTCAGCTCATCATTTGGTGCCAGTGTTGATCGACATGCCACATTAACTGCAGATATGCAAAGGTTTCTTGAACAGTGGGATGCCATGCAACCTGCTGTTTTGCTGGGACAACTCGATTCTCGCCTGGCAGACATTCGGGATTATCTGTCCGATCAATTCGAACAACTGAAAAGCCAAAATGCCTTCTATATGGGGTCAACCTCTCAGTTGTCATCGCTCAATGCAGCAGTTGACCAGACTTTAGATTCACTGCTGGCCAATGAACAAAGTGCGCATCACGAATCCTCATCTGAAGGGAATAGTGTTCTCTGGGAGAGCCTGAAATCGCAGATGCTCTCTGTCGATGAGCCCACTGATGCTTTCGAAGAAGGAACTGGTGGATCGGGTGTCGAATCGCTGGTCGAGACCGATTTTACCGAACCAGAAGTCCCACTCCCTTTTAACATCGAGGATTGCCAGCAACAGGAGTTTGAAACAGCCATTAATCAGCGAGATGCTTACATCAGTTGGCTGATCAGGCGATTAAGAGCCCGCGAAATTTCAGGTGGCCCTCCCAACTGGGCCGCTCTGGAACATGCACCGGCAGAACTGGTTGATGAATTGCGTTCATTACAGGTCCGCCTGGAAGAGCATTTACGCCTGGCTGAAGTCGAACTTTCGCTGGAGCGAGCTCGCTGTGCACGCGATCTGGCAAAGGTTCGTCAGCAGCAGGAAGTTCTGCGGGACAGACCCAATTCGGCTCAGAAGGATGATCCCACGCCGGCAGTTCGTAACACGAAGTCTGCCGAGAGACGCTGGCGGCGATTTCTGGGAACACCACCCCGGGATTGAAGCATCACTGCTTGCCCAGGAAACGTGTGGGCGCAACTCACCCCTTCTCCCGTTCTGACGGGAGAAGGCCGGGATGAGGGAAACTCGACCGTATGGGGCGTGCAATCAACAAGCCGCTTCATCGCGAGATACTTTTCCTCTTTGCTCATTGACAGACAATCGGCGCCCCTGCGGATACCTCGGTGACTGATCCCCATCGATTGGCAAGACCCTCACCCGGCACTCCGTGCCACCCTCTCCCACGAGGACGCGGGCGAGGGTTTTTTACCCCTTCTCCCGTTCCGACGGGAGAAAGTCGGGATGAGGGACACTCGAACGTATTGGGCATGCAATCAACAAGCCGCTTCATCGCGGGACGCTCTTCATTTTCGCTCACTGCAAGAGAATCGGCGCTCGTGCGAAATCGAGGAGAACTACTCGTTTCCATCGGCCAGCCCTCCGCGAAACGCTTACATGTCACTCTCTCGGATAAGGCTGCCCGAAAGTGAACTGTTGCAGGAGTGCCACGATCGTCAATAAACGTCAACAGCCCATGTTGTATTTTTGATTCAACATTCAGCAATTGCAGAATTCTCGAGCTGAAGCTCGGGTTGTCTTTTGACCTTTACTTGAAGAAAGCTACGTTTTCATGAGTCGTTGCCTCACACATCGTGAGACGTCAGCCGCAAGTCAGGGTACTGCGACTTGCCGCCCCCCTGGGGGCAGTCGCTGCGTGGGCTCTTGGGCCGCGCCGAGAGCCCACGCTCTTCTGTAAAACGCGCGATCTCGTCCTCATGCGACTGTCGGAATCTCACTTGTCGAGACGACCAGATCGTGCGTGATTGATCGGACAACCCAGTGGAATCAGGCAGAACGACCTGCACTGCGATCGAGGCACTTCAGCGGCATCAGAAGAATTTCACCGCTGAAGAAAGGAGTGGAGTCGACATAGCCTTCGAATTCCATGCGGGCCGAAACTGGAGCATCCACACTGATCGCTCGTGAAAGCACGTATAATCGGTGACCGTTCAGAGCTGCGTGGTGAAACTCTAGGCCATAGATTCCACCAATACCGAAATTGATCCCCATGCCTCCAAAATCGAGACGTTTGAGATAATACGCACTGACCTGAGCCGCCACTTCAGTCCAGCGTGGCCCAGCCTGGATGGTTCCCTGACCAACAGTTTTGGCATTGATCTCAGAAGCAAAAGGGTTGTCTGCCAGATGGCGATATCCCAGGATTTCCTGCCGATCATCATCGATGGACAGGATTCCATCGAGTTGATGCATCTCAAAACGCTGAGGATTCACAGCATGAATTTGATCAGCCGTAATCAGATCTGGCAGCAAATGCCAATCACCCGGATCAGGTAATGGACTACGATGCACTGGATCCAAGCCGATACCAGGGCTGCGACCAGAGAACTCTTCAGTCGATGAAACTGTCTTTTGCTGGCCCGTTGTCTGAATCATAACTGTGATCCTGATAGCCCTTCATCCAACAATCCTGTGCAGTTCACACCGGCTTGTCTGGGCCTGCGTATTGAACAATCCGTTCTCGACCTTGAACCATCTGTTCAGGCTTATCGTGGGACACCCGGTGGTGAGTTGCAACCGAGTGAGGAAGATGATGTCAGCAGCAAAATTGATACCGATTCTCCTTTTGACCTGAGCGACACTTCTCTCAGATCGACCGGAAGTAATCGAACATCCCGTCGCGCAAGGAGTTCTGTGCCATGCTTCCAGAGTAATTCGAGCTCGCCATCAATAACACACAGGACGGTCATTTCTTCAAGATTCAGGACTTGAAAATCGTTTCCAAGCTTTTGAAAGCGAATTTGAAAAGGATCCTGGGGAGCCGTGATGTGCCGGATCAATCTCGAAGACTGCTCATGGAGTGTCGATTGATCGACAGGACTTGTCGAATGGCTGTCCCAGAGTAACGAATGGGAAACCTGTGGAAGTCCAGTTCCGGAACGGATCGCCCGGGCAGCCTCCCGCGGATGAAGCGTACGCAGTTCGCCATCACTTCCACGCCGCCCGTAATCATCAATTCGGTAGGTCACATCGACTGGAGTCTGAACTTCCAGAATGGTCACTCCACGAACAGTATGAACGCTGCCCGGAGGGAGAATCGCCCATTGTCCTGCCTCGACTGGAAGTCGTGTCAATAAGCCAGCTTCCAGAAGTTCGTATTCTCGCGCGCCCGCTTCGACCTGTTTTGCTAACTCTTCCCGCTGATCTTCTCTCACGGGACCAACAATGATTTCACTATCAATCGCAGTTTCCACCACCAGCCAGAACTCAAATTTGCCGTTTTTACCTGAAGACTCGCCCGGTAACTCGACACGAGCTTTTGATGTCTCCGTTTTGTTGGCTGAGTCTGGATTGAACAGCCTCAGTGGCGCCGTTCCAGTCAATCCGCCGGGGTCACATCCCGGAATCACAGCGGGATGGACCTGCAGCGAGAGCCAGTCGTTGCATTCCAGGTGCTTGACCAGCCAGGGAAACTCGGGAGGTTGCTCAGCAGTTGACTGAGTTGAGAACGAAGAGCCAGCGAGTGAGGCACCGAATTTCTGCCAGAGTTGTTGCAGTGTCCAGATCTCCTGCTGGCCATTTTCCGATGGATGCCGGCTGACCATCTTGAGACGAGACGATTTTCCTGCGACGCCTGAGATCTCCCAGGATTCGCCAATCCGGCAAATCTCATTACCGCCAACGAATGATGAATAATCTGAGGTCTTCTGCTGACGAGCTGCGTGCTCAAGCAATCGATATCCTCCCCAGACTTTCGGAACCAGTTCGGGTTCAAAAGCTAGTGGGCGAATCGAGCCCATCAATTCACTCAGAGTTTCACCAGACCCGGTCAATTCAGAACTTTCCAAAGGGATCAAACGTCCAAGTCGATCATCAACAGTCAGGAATTGACTCGTTTCGATTTCAGTTTCCATCGAGTTCACCATGATCGCCAGCTGATTTCCTAACATATTGAACTGAACACGCCGATGCCGAGTGACAGATCTCTTTTTCTCGATCGTTACTGGACCTGCAGTCGCGACTTTTGCAGTCGGCACCTGCAAGTCCATGATCACAAATGGAACTCACTTCAAATCGACTGGGTGGCCGACACAATCACTTCCGTCTCTTCAACAATCCGTATATGGAAAGGTGACAGGACTTCATATGTCACCCCTCGCCATTCGATCCGACGGGTAAATTGAGCTCGCAGGACACACCACAAATTCATCGTTTGTACAAAGACCATCCAGACAGGGATCAAAGCCCAGACCCACCAGGCTCCCCAGAGCCTTCGACGCGGGCTCGAAAGATTCAGAACGGCTCTCTCCAGCAGGAACAGCAACAGACAGAGAGTCGATTGGAATAACGCGGCAGCCCCAATTGCCATTAAGGCCTCGTTTCCGTATCCACGCAGAGCGGCCACCAGAGAAAAAATTAAGGAGCCCTCGACCACCACGAAAACAGAGAGACCATGGAGCAACACAAACCACCAGTTTGAGTGATAGAGCCTGGTGTTTAATAATTGCCTGGTCACCCAGCGGCGGAAAGAATTGACACTGATATCTTCTCGATTCACCATCATTAACGTTGGTACAAACTGCACTTTGAGATTCATCTCACGCAAGGCATCCTGTGTCATCGTGTCTTCACAGATGGCTTTGCTCCATCGATCAGCCAGTTTCAACTGATCAAAAACCTCCCGCCGGAAGGCCAAAGTGCCACCCCAGGCAATATGCAGTTCCGTCATCAAGGCCTGTGCTGCCACATTCCACAGATAACGCATGACAGCCCCAGGTGTGGCCGTTTCCGGTGCATACCAGCGTCCGCCCGTTGCAGCTCCAACACCCGGCTGATTTAAAGCCGCGGCCAATTCTCGCAACCAGGTCGCGTGCGGCACCGTATCAGCGTCAAGAAATGCCAGCATTTCAATGGACGGGTCAATCGTCTCCAGCGCTTCAATCTGGCTGCCGCACTTTAGACTGCAACCCGCTCTCCGCTTCAGATGAGGTTGTATAGTTACATGACTGGCATGGAGTTCTTCCTTAATACGATGCACGATCCCCCAGGCCGTATCGTGAACAGAATCCACGATCAGCTTCACGACATAATGAGGATAATCCTGAGCAAAAATGGAACGGAGCGTCGCTTCCAGAAATGGATCTGAACCCCGCAGGCACATTACGACCATCGCTTTGGGGCATTTCTCATCCGGATAGGGAGGCTGTGCGTAATGACTCAACGACCTCAGCACACGGTACGCAATCACCATGTGAATGAGCACCATAGCTATCGAGAGCAGTAATAATCCGCCAGCGATATAGTACATAAAGACTTCAATGCCTAGAAATCCGGCAACAGTGCCGAAAAAGTAAAACCAGAGAACATCACGTCAGAACCGTTTCCAGATGACACCTCTTAGAATTCACCGATCACTTCTCCTCCAGAACGAGAACCCAGGCGACCCCAGACACCGTAAGGAGAAGCTGTCCCCGTATCCGGTTGAGGAGGCTGGCTCGACAAAGTCCCTGTATCGATGTTGTCGGAGACAAATCTCACAGAGCCATCCAGCATCAGGATATGGACCCCACCTGTATGACGACTGCTGGCACTGAAAAAGCCAGTCCCCCAGTGATCCGGAGCGGTCACAAAACAGGAGGCTGAATTGGGGGGGAGAATTGTCGAAAACGACGTAAAATAGGCTGCACCATCTGCCCAGCGATAACCAAAGGCTGTATCCCCCAGATAAACAGGGATAACGCTGGCGTACTCACGGGAACCCGATGGCAATTGAATCTGGCAAGACGTCGGATTGGTTCCATCGGCTAACTCAGTGCGGATACCAATTTCCCGAATTCTCGTTGGCCTGACACCCTCTGACATGGCAATCGTATTACTGCTGCCATCTGTAATATCTGCCAAACGGTAACACTTCAGAGACCCAAATCCACCGCGGGAACCAACAATCACGGGTGTTGTCGAGGTTGAATTACTTCCGGACGAAGAAAGGGTGTCGCCCGCACTGAAAACATAATTCAAGTACCCCTGTTGATTCGGCGACCCCGAAGGATCAATGCCGGTGGAATCAGAGGGACACACCAGCGAAGGAATTTTTGCCTGCCAGACAGCATTCCCACCCCAGGGAACCTGATTGACCGATTGGATTTGCGAAAACAGTGGTGCCTGATCAATGAACGGCAGTAGCGCCACAAAACCACTCCAGCGATTCGCCCCAGTCGAAGCCGATAGTGCCGGCGTCCCCGGGCCGGTCTGACGTGGGGGAAGCATCTGGGAGGCATCATGATAATTGTGAATCGCCAATCCCAATTGCTTTAAGTGATTACGGCACTGTGTCCGCCTGGCGGCCTCACGAGCCTGTTGGACAGCAGGTAGCAACAAAGCAATCAGCACAGCAATAATCGAAATCACAACCAGCAACTCAATCAGCGTAAACCCACGCCGACTCTTCGTCGCCTGAGAACTCTCACACATAAGGGTTAACAACATTCATTCTCTCCGAGTACTTTTCGCAAGATTCATACAAACTGAAATCAAATATCAAGAACAAAGACTCAGCAGATATTCAATGGGTTTGTATCGATATCCTATGGTGCGGCATAACTTGCCACCTGTGATCCTTGAAGCCCGGCATAATAGATCTCTACAGCATGAGACGATTCACCAGTCGTCTGAGAGATCCGTTCTGACGTCACCACTTCATGAACTTTATGAGCTTTATATCTTTGCAGGAGATCTTTACGTTCTTTTTCCATCATGCACTGCGTATCAACTAACAGATAAAACGGCTTGTTCAGCCACGGAAGTGTATAAATTGAGATGTCATGAAACCCCGCCTCTGCGGCAAAGACCTCACCGAGAGGGGAATTGGCAGTGACATAGACGTTATCGCCAGACTCTTTCTGCTCAATCCATTGCACTGCAACTGCGTAGAGGGCCTGGGTCGGAGTCAGCCGGAGTGGTTGCGATGCTCCCACAAAGGCCACGCCCCACGCGACACCTCCCACAAGACATGCTGACTTGAGGAGCAGGCCCGATAACTGCGAATTCTTATTTCTCACGCAGAACATCATGACGAATAGACAAGCCGCCACAATTGTGACTGTGGGCGAAAGTATATATGAGGTCAAATAGTTCAAGAACCAGCGATCTGTCTGAAGTGACATCAAGATGATTGAGGAGATCACAGCCAGCCACATCACGACTGCCATTCCCAACGGAGAGACCACCCGGCTCAAGGCATGATTAACCTTCCTTAAGAACGCATCCGAACGAGAGGTTTCTACTCCAGTCTCTAACTTCATCAACTTGACGAGCTCTGCAAGAGCTGCATGAATACATAGTACCATCCAGGGGGCGGCTGGCACGAGAAAACGACCGTAGCCACCACTGGCGAAAAAGTTGAGTGAGTACAATACCGTATTGAGGAACACTGTTCCCCACGCACCGGCAACAACCAGCCACAGTCCAAGAAGAATGGTGTTTTGCTCACAGATCGCCTGCCAGAACTTACCTATCAATGAACGACTTCTCGGGGCATCAGGTAGTTGATTCCCATGGGATCGACAGGAGGTTTCGAAAAGGGATCTCGTGAGTAGCAGCACTCCACCAAAGATGATGAGTACGATTGCCGCAGTACCTGCCGCTTCCGCCCACATCCAGAAGCCATGAACCAGCCCACCACTTCCGTAGCTATGGTTAGAATTTCCCGACAAATACCGGTTGATGGGGATATCGTACGACTGAAATCGATAACAGGCTGCATTCCACAACAGTTCCGGGAGCCAGACCACGAGTGCCGGACCGAACTGTCTTAAACTGAATAGGACGATTGATCCGGCTGCTACGGTCACAATCGCTTCGTGACGGGTCAGCATGGTCAGCCCCAGGACAATCGCAGCGAGATACCATCGTTTTTCGATGAAAAGCCATGTCGCCAAGATGAAATAGAGCCCGCAGATCGTCTCGGTTAATGTGGTAATCGAAAGCTGGAAATTCAGAGGAATCAGCATGAACAGTGGCCCGCACCATTCCGGACTTCTGAAGTTTAACCGTGCCGCCACTTTGGTCGTCAGGATCGCTGTGAGCGTACAGATCGCCACACTCAAAAGACGGCAAGTCAGCCAACCTGTCAGCGGCGAACCGATGATTGCAGTGAGTGCATAGGGGATGGTAAACCCTGGTCGTCCCCAGACATTGAGAAACAGGACAGGTTGAGTCCAGGCTCTGCGGGAGATGATGTAATGACTCACATCGTCATCATGGTAGGCACCATTCGAAAAACACACCAGAACCAGCTGCAAAAGCCAGAACGGGAGCATCAGGTAACAGAATTTTGACCAGTCAATTCTTGTCTGTTCGCCATGATTCTGAGAATTTACCACGCCCGCGGTATTGGAGCTCACTTCCTGATGGGATGAACTCGCGCCACCCTGCTGGCTCGATATTTCATTTGAGCTATCGATCGATAAGGCTTTCGCCAACGATCCCGCCGGTTGTATCATAATGTGGCTCCTGCCGGTGCAGTCGTCACTGATTCACTTCCACCTTCGGAATTGACTCCATACTCCACGAGTGCCCTACCCTCGACTGTGGCGTTCTCGGGTTGACTGGTTTTGACAATCGAGGGAGCTGCAGGCGTTCCGTAAGCCTCCCAGACAGCTCCGCCGAATAGCCATAGATACCCCACCAGCCATGTCGCTTCGATCACCATCAAAGCCTGGAAATTGAATTTCCAGGCAATAACGATAGACGCCATCAGGTAAAGAATGACAAAGGCGTCCGGCCATACATACCAGGCCAGTTTGCGACGTACTTTCTTTTTACTGCTCTGCTGGCTGAAGCCCTTGGGAGTCACCACCCATTGGTTGGCACGCTTAAAAACGGCTTCCAATACAGCAATACTGCTTTGGCAGGAAAGCCCTGTCATCATCGCCATAAAGACAAATGTGCGTGGCACCAGCTTTACCAGCCTTACATACCAGGGGCCTTCATCAAAGCGGATGCGGGGGGTTCCATAAACCAGCAGAACGGCCGGAACCCAGACAAAACCCATATAACAGAGCTTGACCAGATCTGCATGTTCGGGAGCTGCATGAAGGATTAGTGGCAAGGCACCGGTAATCAGCAGCATGACCAAGCTTGAAAGCATCGTGAATGGCGCGAAAAGCTGTGCTGTCGCATGAATCTTGACCGAGAGCGGGAGCGGTTGCTGCCAGACTTTTCCGAGAATCTTCAGGCCTACCTGAGCATTCCCCTTGAACCAGCGGAACAACTGCACCCGCAATCCTGATACGGAATTGGGGAGCTCTCCGGGGGTGACATAATCTTCGACATAGACAATCCGGTACCCCAGACTTTGCGTGCGATAGCTGAGATCCAGATCTTCCACGAGCGTATCGGCACTCCAGCCACCAGCGGCCTCCATAGCAGAGCGTCGCCAGATCCCGGCTGTTCCGTTAAAGGTAATGAAATACCCAGCCCGGTTACGGCCATTTTGTTCAACCGAGTGATGACCATCCAGAAAGAACTGTTGAGCCTGCGTCAGCACAGAATCATGCGCATTCAAATGGCCCCATCGGCTCTGCACGACCGCCACTTCGGGGGAATCAAAGTAAGGCAACAGATGGGTTAGAAAATCGGGCTGAGGGATGAAGTCAGCATCAAAGATCGCAATAAACTCGCCAGTTACCAGCGGCATTGCGGCTTGAAGCGCGCCCGCTTTAAAACCTTGCCGATCTGTGCGGTGCAGATACTCAATGTTGAGTTCTGGCTGAGATTGGCGCAGTTCCTCCAGAATCCTTGCGATAATCTCCGGAGAATGATCTGTCGAGTCGTCAAGAATCTGAATCTGAAGTCGATCTCGGGGATAATCGATGCGCGATACCGCCTCGAGAATTCTGGGTGCAATGATTGACTCGTTGAACATCGGCAACTGAATCGTGACGGCTGGCAGTTGCTCGCGATCAATCGGTCTGGTTGTTGGCTTTTGTTTCTTCCAGACACTGCGCCAATAACGATAAGCAAGATCGAACTGGGTCAACTGAAAAACAGTATTGACCAGAGTGACGAACAACAAAGTCACAATGAGCGGAAGCAGCATCTGCGATCACGATCTGTTGGCTTTTCGATGAAGCCTCCATGCGGGTGCATCGCCCTCCTGACGATCACGCAGTATGAAGTCGTCAAACACGCTACGTCAATCAGGGTCTGCACCATCTTCGCAGTTTTCTTACAGCACCCAAACCACCAACACATGCCGATGTCGCGATGAATAATCCGCACAACTCGAGTATTCGGGAAAATACGTCCCCGTAAGTCCTTGAAGCAACATCATCCATGTGACCACAAGAATACTACTCAATTGATTGAAGAGTTATGTCATGCCGCAACCATTGGGGGCCGGGCTGCAGAGGGGTTGAGAACTTGCGTTTGTCCCATTTCGAAAAACAGGTCTCGCGATGGGCTGGCAGAGCCTGGGAAAGGATCGATTTTTCGAGTTCGGCGAGCGCAACAAAGAGACGGCCTAACAACGTTTTGAGTGCCGGCCATTCACCCTCTGTGGCCGTTCTTTGCGGGGGCATTTCTTCCGTGGACCAGCCAAAATCGATCCGTCGAGCATCGACCAGAAAGAGTGGTGCCAATCCTGATCGGCGCAGCATCAACCGACCATCATGTGGATTTCCAAAACAGACTCCAAAGCCCCACAGTACGAGCAGATTCTCACCTAAGTTCCACTCATAGCGGCTGCTGCAGGGATGAGGCCTGGGACAAGGAATTTTTCGTCCACCGGCTCGCAGCAACAGATTCCCTTCTGTGCGAATATCCTGGCCCAGGCACCACAAATAATAGTCGAGAAGCTCCGAGACCTCCGAGACGAATTCTTCTCCGCACTGACTCACCATGAATTTCTGTGAGTCGCGAAGCTGACGTTCGATCACTCGGGATTCATCGAATTTCGCCCCTTGCGACAAGCCCGGTTCACGATCAAGAGTCTGTCTTTCCGACGAGCTCAACCATAACCGCCGAAAAACACTCCCAACCTCTGCAAGTTGCGGCTCTTTGGAAACTCCCAGATATTTTGACTTATCGATGAGTTTGCGCACCACGACCTCATACCGAGGGAAACGACCTGCTGGAACGGCACGATCCCACCAAAGAAAACAAGTCTCATCGCACTAAAGCAGAGGCATACTTTTCAGATTGGCCTGAATCGAGAAGTCATCGAGCCTGCCACGCACAAGCATCTGTTACTTGCCAGAGCCTGTCACATCCTGGTCCACGAAATTCCATGGGGTGAAAGGATCTTCCCAAACCGACCAGACAGAACATCCTGCTTCGATTTCTTCATCTGTGAGTAAGCAATCATCAAGGAGTTCCGAGACAGACTCCTCAGACAACCCCTGACCAATCAGGACCAACTCCTGTCGGCGATCGCCAAAAGGTTCCTGCCATTGGCACTCCAGGACGGCTCGCTCTTCAGGATCTTCCACATCATCGAGACCACCGATCGCGGCAAACCATGTTCCGGCAGGATCGAGAGCAAACACTCCTCCCGCTTGCGACCATTGCCCGGCATAGTCATGCCTTGTGGCCAGCCAGACAATTCCCTTCGAACGCACAATACTGTCAAACAGCGGGCTTTGTATGGCTTCGAAGAGTCGAGCCGGGTGAAAGGGTCGCCGGGCACGATAGATCACGCTGGCAAAGCCATAGGTTTCACTTTCCGAAACTTCAGCGCCCCGAGGAACAACCAGCCAATCCTGCGACTGCCCGGCCCAATCCATAGAAAATCTCTGCGTGTTCAGGATCTCATTCAAAGGGAGCTGCCCACGTGTGGCATGCACAATGCGCGCATCAGGATTGAGCTGGTGCAGGAGCGATTCCAGCCCTTCCAACTGTGCGGCTGTCACCAGATCGCACTTGCTGATGATCAGCACATTTGCAAACTCGATCTGATCCATCAGTAATTGGGCGACGTCACGATCATCGTCATCACTCAGCCCCATGCGGCGCTCAGCGAGAGTCTCGATAGATTCTATTTCTTTAGGAAAATTGACGGCATCAACCACTGTCACCAGCGTATCCAGCGTGGCGACTTCACTGAGCGAAGCCCCCTGCTCATCGACAAACGTAAAGGTCTCAGCGACAGGCAACGGCTCAGAAATTCCTGTGGATTCGACGAGCAGATAATCAAAACGACCTTCACGAGCCAGGCGGCTGACTTCCGCCAGCAGATCTTCTCGCAATGTGCAACAGATACATCCATTCGAGAATTCGACCAGCTTCTCTTCAACTTTCGAAAGCTCGGCCCCACCAGTTTTGATCAGCTGTCCATCGACATTGATCTCCGCCATGTCATTGACGATGACGGCGACTTTCATCCCTTCTCGATTCCTCAGTACATGATTCAGAAGTGTCGTTTTCCCCGCACCCAGAAATCCGGAAAGAACCGTAACAGGCAGCTTTGAAGTCATGACCAACCCTTTATTGCACACCACCAACCTCGCTCATGGAAACATATCGCAACACAAACAGTTTTGCAACAATTTTGCATAAACATCATTTGTGCCTGTAATGCCTTGGCATGAACCTGCCACTGAAAGTTCCGGGAAATACTCGTAAGATCTGGATTACATTTTCGATCGACCGACGAACGCCCCGGTTACTGGGATTTGAATTCATCACAAAAGTGATTCGCTACGATTCCGTCCCTGCTCGACGCATGCAATTTTCGTAAAGAGGCACCTGCTTGGAAGAACTGTGGAATTTCATCTCACTCAGCGCTGCAGCACTCGCTGCGGGAGTCGTGAATGCCGTTGCCGGTGGCGGGACGTTGATCACTTTCCCCACGTTGACCAATGTGCTGGGCACGGCTGCTGAGGCAGGAAAGATCGCGAACGTAACCAGTACGGTCGCTCTCTTTCCCGGATCGATAGCAAGTGCTTATGGCTACCGCAGGGAAATGGCTGAGATCCAGGAATGGCGAGCGCTGCTCCTCGGGCCCAGCATTCTCGGCGGGGCAGCGGGATCACTCCTGCTCATTCTGCTTCCCGAACTTTTCTTCAAAACCGTTGTTCCATGGCTCATTCTTTTGGCCACGCTTCTGTTTCTGCTGCAGCCGACACTCTCACGTGTCATGGGAATCGGGCTGCCGCACGCCAGGCCACATGGCTGGACGCTGTGCGGCGTGCTTGTCTTTCAATTCCTTGTGGCCACTTATGGCGGTTACTTCGGTGCAGGAATTGGCATTCTCATGTTGAGTTCGCTCTCACTTCTGGGGATACCGGACATTCACCAGATGAATGCTCTGAAAACGATTCTGGCATCCGTCATCAACGGTATCTCAGTCATCATCTTCATATTGAGCGGCAAGATCGACTGGGGTTGGGCCTGGCCGATGATCTTGGCTGCGGCAATTGGCGGATGGCTCGGTGCAGCTTATGGACGCAAACTTCCTCGCTCACTGATTCGCTGGTTCGTCATCTGCACTGGCTTTGTCGTCTCGATTTATTTTTTCCTGAAATAACGACTTGCGGCCCTTGTAATCAGTCTGAAGACCAAACAGCCCCATCACATCCACAACTATCGATTTGACAGATGCAAATTTGCGGGGTCAATGTCCAAGAAAACAGCTCGTAAAGAACCCCAAAGCGGCTGCAATC
>VFQR01001112.1_pt1 | contig 22967 bp, 19 predicted proteins | sample 3512321 | NCBI WGS metagenome assembly VFQR01 (sample SAMN10412374, study PRJNA504923) | tailings metagenome | isolation source: Relicate 3 Philex TSF1 revegetated site | place: Philippines: Tuba, Benguet | collected 2017-08-29 | reverse complement strand
GGATTCCTTCTGTCACACGAAGCGCGGCGGGGCGACCATCGACGAGATGCCGCTCGACATGTTCATGGGCAAGGCGGTCTGCCTCGACATGCGGCATATCCCCGACCTCGGCGACATGGACATGAAGGATTTCGAAGCGGCCGAGAAAAAAGCCGGCGTGAAGATCGACGGGCATATCGTCTTGATCTGCTCCGGCCTGCACAAGCGCCACTATCCGAACGACAAGGTGGTGTGGTCGAACGCCGGAATCACCGCCGACGCGACGCACTGGCTCGCGGACCGCTCGCGCGTGCATGGCGTGGAGGGCCCGTCCACTGACCGGCCGAACCACAATCTTTTCCCGAACCATCGCGTCTGCCGCGACCGCGGCATTACGCATTACGAATGGCTCTGCAACATGGAGCCGCTGGTCGGAAAGGGCGAGTTCCAGTTCTTCGGCTTGCCGCTCAACATCTGCAAGGGCAGCGGCTCGCCCGTGCGCGCAATCGCGATCCTCGAGTAGGCGAATGGCGAACTCCGCTCCCAGCCTTGTGCGCAACTCCGCTGCAAAAGCGGAAAGCGCGAGTGCGCTGCGGGATGACTTCACCTACATGACGGCGACGCAGTTGCTTCGCTTGATGCGAAACAAGGAGGCATCGCCGGTCGAAGTCGCGCAAAGCACCTTGCGCGCGATCGAAGATACGCAAGACACGCTGAATGCGTTCGTGACGGTCACATCGGAACTTGCGCTGGAATCCGCGCGCAAGGCCGAACATGCGATCATGAAGGGCGAAGACAAAGGCCTGCTGACGGGCCTGCCGCTTTCGGTGAAGGACCTCACGGCGGTCAAGGGCGTGCGTTTCACCTCGGGCTCGCGCACGCTCGCGGATTTCATCGCGCCGGTCGATTCGCCTGCGTCAGAGCGCGTAAAGGCGCACGGCGCCGTCATCATGGGCAAGACGACGACGACCGAGTTCGGCTGCAAGGGATCGAGCGACAGTCCGCTCACCGGCGAGACGAGAAATCCGTGGGATCTGACGCGCACGACCGGCGGCTCGTCGTCGGGAGCCGGGGCCAGCGTCGCGGCGGGAATCACGCCTTTTGCGCTGGGAACCGACGGCGGCGGCTCCATCCGCATTCCTTCTTCTCTGTGCGGCCTGTTCGGCATCAAGGCGCAGTTCGGCCGCGTGCCGGTGTTTCCGGCGGCGGCGACGCCGACGCTTGCCCATGTCGGGCCGATGACGCGCACGGTGCGCGATGCCGCCCTCCTGCTGACGGCGATCTCGGGCTACGACGCCCGTGATCCCGCAAGTGTTGCGGCCGAAGTGCCGGATTATCTCGGCGCCTGCGAGCGTTCGCCCAAGGGCCTGCGCATCGCCTGGAGCCCGACGCTCGGCTACGCGAAGCCGACGAAAGAAGTCGCGGCACTCGCCGAAGCAGGTGCGCGGACTTTTGAACAACTCGGCTGCAAGGTCGAGCTGGTCGAGAAGGTGTTCGACGATCCCATCGACCTATGGATGGCGGAATTCTACGCCGGCGTCGGGACACGCTTGCAGAAGACGCTGCGTGAGCAACGCGAGATCATCGACCCCGCCGTCGCCAATGTGCTCGACAAGGCGCTCGACCAGAGCATCGAGCAGTATTACGGCCGCGTATTCGCGCGCTACGAGTTCCGCGAAAAGCTGCGGCAGTTCTTCGAGAAATTCGATCTCCTGATGACCCCGTCGACTCCGACCGCGGCCTTTCCTCTTGGCCGTGACGTTCCGCCGGAGCTAGACGGCGCCAATATCGTCTCCTGGGTTGCCTACACCTATCCCGTCAATCTCTCCGGGCAGCCGGCGGCCTCGGTGCCGTGCGGCTTCACGAAAGACGGGTTGCCGGTGGGCCTGCACATCGTGGGCAGGGCGCTGGCGGAGACGGACATTCTGTGTGCGGCGGCGGCCTTCGAGGCCGCCAAGCCGTGGGCGGACAAGAAGCCCCCATTCCAACGAGCGGGGGCGAAATCGTGAAATCTGCATTTCACAATCTCACGGAGGTAACAATGAGTCGCAGTGCATTCTTGAAACGGCTTGCTGCCGCCGTGGCGGTGGCATCCATAGGAACGATTTCCGGCGCGCACGCGCAGGAAGTCAAAATTGGCGTCGCCGCCGCTCTCAGCGGTCCGGCATCCTTTGTCGGCACCGAAATCAAGCGCGGGGCGGAAATCGCCATCGACGAGATCAACGCCAAGGGCGGCGTGAAGGGGCGCAAACTCGTGCTCGTCGCCCGCGACGATGAGCACAATCCGGTGAAGACGGTCGCCCAGTATCGCGAGCTCGTCGAGCGCGAGAAGGTGGTGGCCATGCTGGGGGCGTCGAACAGCGCATCCATGCTCGCCGTCACGCCGATTGTGAACGACACGCTCAAGGTGCCGGTGATCTGCCCGGCAACCGACGCTACCGACATCACCGAGAACGAGGCGCAGAAGCAGGGCCGCGACAATTATCTGTTTCGCGTCGGCATGTACGGCACCGGCCAGGCCAACTTCATGGTCGACACAATGGTGAAAAAGTTCGGCCACAAGAAAATCGGCCTGCTCAACTGGACCGGTGGCTGGGGTGTCACCGGCCGCGGCGAGCTGAACCGCCGCCTGAAGGAACACGGTCTCACCCCGGTGGCGGACGAGACTTTCGACAACAACGACACCGACATGACGGCGCAGATCATCAAGCTGAAGAATGCCGGCGCCGAAAGCATTCTCAACTACGCGCTCGTCCGCGAGAATACGTTCGTTGTCAAAACCAAGGAAAAGCTCTCCAACGACATTCCCTATGTGTCGGCCTGGGGCATCGCCGGACCCGCGTTCTGGAAAGCCGCAGGCGCGTCGGCGGAAGGCGTGCTCAGCAGCACCACCGTCACCATCGACGGTCCGCAGTCGCCCGAGCGCCAGGCGTTCATCAACGAGTACCGCAAGCGCTTCAACGAGGACATGGCCGCGGCCGTGTTCGCGGTCGGCGCCTATGACGCCATCTATCTCTTCAAGGAAGCGATGGAGAAGAACGGCTTCGAGGCCTCGCAGATCCGCGCAGGCCTCGAGAACATTCCCGAGTTCAAGGGCCTCGTGAAGCACTTCAAGCGCCCGGTCTTCACCAAGACCCGGCACAACGCGGTCACGGAAGAAGACATGATCATGACCCGCTGGACCGACGGGAAACTTCTGGAGATCAAGTTCGACGACAAGGGCCCCTATGTTCAGCCCGACGCGAACACCAGGAAGTATCTCGACCGCTCGAACATGAAGCTGATGTGATCACTCCCTTGGCGGGCCCGCGCCTTCGCGGCTCGGGCCCGTTCTTTCTGCGTATGATGACGGCTGGTTTGAGATGTATTTCTTTTTGCAGATTGCCCTCAGCGGCATTGCGACCGGCGCGATCTATGGCCTGATCGCGGTCGGCTACAGCCTGACCTTCATGACCACGAAGGCGCTGAACTTTGCGCTCGGCATGTGGGTGATGATGGGCGGGATGCTCACCTATTCACTGCATGTGCAATATGGGCTGCACCCGCTCATGGTGCTGCCGATCGTCACCGTCTCACTTTTTATGCTTGGCATCGTGGCGGAGCGTTTCTCGGTCTATCCGTTCCTGCGTGCGGGCAGCGACGTGTGGGTGCTCAGCACGCTCGCGGTTGGCTTCCTGATGATTGACCTCGCGGAGATCGTCTGGGGCCGCAATCCGACGCCTGTGCCGCCGTTCTTCGGTAAGGAGCCGGTCTATTTCGGCTCGGTGTCGATCCTGCCGCAGCAGCTGCTGATCATCGCGGCGGCTGTCGTCACCTTCATCGGTCTCGATTTTTTCTATCGCAAGACGCTGCTCGGCAAGGCGTTCCGCGCGGTTGCCCATAGTGGCGATGTCAGTAGCCTTATGGGCATCAACACGCGTCGGGTAGAAGCCTTGTCCTATGCGACGGCGGCGGCGCTGGCCGGCATCGCGGGCTTCCTCGTCGTGCCGCTCACTCTCGCCGAGCCGCAGCTTGGTACCGTGCTCGGGTTGAAAGCATTCGCCATCGCGATCATCGCGGGGCTCGCCGCCCCGCGCGGCATCCTGATCTGCGGACTCGTCTACGGCGCATTTGAAGCGCTGGTGTCCGGCTATCTCTATACCGGCATCCGCGACATCCTCGGCTTCAGCATTATGATTCTCGCGCTCTATTTGCGCCCCGAGGGAATTTTCGGCCGCGCGCAGGAGGAGCGCGCATGACCGGCCCGATGCAGTGGCTGCTCGGTGCTGCCGCGATTGCGCTCCTGATAGCCATTCCGGTGCTGACCGGCGGTACTTATTACGCCTATCTCGGCATCATCGTTTTCATCTACGGTATCGTCGCCATCGGCCTGAACATTCTCTCGGGCTATGCCGGGCAGTTCTCGCTCGGCCACGCGGCCTTCATGGCGATGGGCGCCTACACGACCGCGATTCTGTCGAAATCGCTCAACACGATTCCCTTCTTCGCGCAGAGCGGGCTGCATATCTGGCTCGGCGTGATCGCCGGTACGATCCTCGCCGCACTCTCCGGCATTGTGCTGGCGATTCCGGCGCTGCGCGTGCGCGGTCCCTATCTCGCCATGGTAACGGTGGCTTTCGGATGGGTGGTCTGGAAGATATTGCAGGAATGGGTGTCCGTCACAGGCGGCGATCTCGGCATCTCCTCCATTCCGAAGCCCCGGATCGGCGGCCTGCTGCTCGATACCCGCTACTTCTATTATGTCGTGTTGTTCTTCTTCCTCGCCGCCCTCGTGCTGCAATACCGCATGATCCATTCGCGCTTCGGTCTCCGCGTGCGCGCGGTGAAGCACAGCGAGATCGCGGTCACCTCCGTGGGCGTCGATGTGTACCGCCTCAAGGTCGTGGTGTTCGTCATCAGCGCCGCCTTCGCCGGTTTCGGCGGCACCCTGTTCGCGCACCAGCAGAACTACATCAGTCCGGATAATTTCCAGTTCTTCAGCTCGGTTTTCTTCCTGCTCGCGGTGCTGTTCGGTGGAGCAGGCACCATGCTCGGGCCTGGGATAGGGGCGTGGGTGCTTATTCGCTTGCCGGAGATGCTGCACGATTTCGACAAGTACCGGCTCATCGTCTATGCGAGCCTGATCCTGCTGACGCTGTATTTTCTGCCGAAAGGCGTCATGGGCCTGCTGCCGGAGAGAAAAAATCCGGCAGATCAAGCTTCTTCGAGCGAGAAGGACGAAGCGGTGGTGCTGCCGCCGATCCAGGGTGCCGCTCTCGAAGTGGAGCACATCAGCCGCCGCTTCGGCGGATTGCAGGCGCTCTCCGATGTGAGCTTCAAGGTGGCGCCGCGCTCTATTCACGCGCTGATCGGGCCGAACGGTGCGGGCAAGACCACGCTCATTAATGTGGTTTCCGGCACCTATCGCGCCGACCACGGCGTCATCCGCATCGACGGGGCGCCCGCGAATACCGGCTCCATGCATGCCGCCGCCGGGCAGGGCATCGTGCGCACCTTCCAGACGCTGAAGCTGTTCGGCGACATGACCGTGATCGAGCATGTACTGATCGGCATGGCGCGCCATACAAGGGCCGGCGTGTGGGACGCGGTCGCCGGTACACGCGGTTCAAAGGCCGAGGAGGAGCGTCAGTACGTCGAGGCGAGGGCGCTCCTGAGGCTCCTCGGCATTTCCCATTTGGAGAATGTGCCGGCCAATTCGCTCGCCTACGGCCATCGCCGCCTTGTCGAGATCGCCCGCGCGCTCGCGGTGAAGCCGCGCATCCTGCTGCTGGACGAGCCCGCCGCCGGTCTGGTCGCGGAGGAAATCCGGGCGCTGGCGCAGGTGATCCGCCAGCTCAGAACGCTCGGTATGACCATTCTTCTGGTCGAGCATCACATGGATCTCGTCCTCGGAGTCTCCGACTGTATCACCGTGCTCGACCACGGCGCCGTTATCGCCGACGGCTCGCCCGCCGACATCCGCCGCGATGAGCGCGTGATCGCCGCCTATCTGGGACAAGCCCATGCCGCTGCTTGAAGTCGAAAACCTGCATGTCGCTTACGGTGAACTGGAAGTAGTGCACGGCATCTCGTTCCCGGTCGAGCGGGGCGATGTCGTCACCATTCTCGGCAGCAACGGTGCGGGCAAGACCACGACACTGCGCAGCCTGTCCGGGCTGATCCGCCCGTCCAGGGGGCGCGTAGTGTTCTACGGCCGCGAAATGCAAAACGTGCCGGCTCACGAGATCGCGGCGAGCGGCCTGGCGCTTGTGCCCGAAGGCCGCCAGCTCTTTCCGGAACATACTGTGCGGGAAAACCTGGAACTGGGCGGCTACCGGTTGCTCGGCAGCGGCAACCGGCCGGAATTCGAGCTCGCTCTGGCTGAGGTGTTCGAACTGTTTCCGCGCGTGAAGGAGCGGCTGGACCAGCCCGCCGGCCTGCTCAGCGGCGGCGAACAACAGATGGTGGCGATTGCGCGGGCACTCGTCAGCCGGCCGAAGATGCTCTTACTGGATGAGCCTTCGCTCGGGCTGGCGCCGCTCGTCGTGAGTTCGATCTTCGATGCGTTCCGCAAGCTGAAGAAGCAGGGACTGACCATTCTAATCGTCGAGCAGATGGCGTGGCTCGGGCTCGAGGTCTGCGATCACGCGCATGTGCTGGAGAACGGGCGCATTGCGCTTTCCGGCGATCCGAAGGAGCTGTCGGCCAACCCGCGCGTGATGGAAGCATACCTTGGAGTAAGCCCGACAACGGCCTGAAACAGAGTTCTAAACTGAGTGTGTCCTGAGGCGAGTAGGCCGCGTGCTGTCCCGAATGATCATCTCGATACGGATGATCACGCTACAGGCGGAACTATCTTCCGCCCAATTCTCATTAATTGACTATACCAGTCATTACTTTATTCAAACACCGAAGTAGCTACCCCCAAACCTACCCCCGAGTTGTGGCGAACTTGCCTAGTCGGCCATCTCTATTTGGGTATATCGCTGAACTTTCGAAAGACCATTCGCTAAACTCGTTTCAGTTCTTCTAGTCGGCGCAACTCGGCAAGCCCGCGTTCAATCAGTTTAGTTGGAGACACCCCGGACGACTGGGAGAACTTCAACGCAGCTATCAGCTGAGCCTGTCTCCCAAGAGAGACCTGCCCATAGCTGGTCAGCGTTGTAAGCACCCTTTCATGACCCAGATTCTGACTCCACGCTTTAAACTCTTCCGCGGATCCGCAAATCTTCTCTCCCAAAGCCGTTAGGGTTTTTCTGAAACTGTGCGGATTGAAGTAGGGAAGACCGGCCCGTTGAAACTCTTGTTTGAAGATTGCCCGAACAGCGGATGTGCTCGACCAATGGCGCCTTTCTAAACCGACACACTCGAACTGATGTCCAGCATTTAATTCCACCTTTGAGGCTGGGAATAACGGATCGTTTGGTCCCCATAGGCACTCAGTGCTCAGATATGCAATCCAATCTGAAACGATGTGCTCGACTTCCTCCTGTACCGGAAAGAAAACCGTTACGAAGGATTTGCTGAATTTCGTTCTGACATCTCGCGCATCTTGGTTAAAGACCCTGCGAGATAGATCGACATGTTTTAGTTTTGCGGAGATTATTGCACTATCGCGCGCTCCAGTGAGAAGCGTAAACGCGATTATAGCACGATTCCGCATCTCGATTGCCGTGGTTGAACAAGCGTTATTCAGCACGTGCATAATTTGTTCGATTGAGGGATGCGGCAACTCCCGTTTCGCCCTTGCTACGCGGGAATCCTTCTCCGAAAGATTAAAATACTCTGCGTCGGAATAGCTCAAACGAGACCTGAAGCCTGGCTGTCCGGCGAGCCACAAGAAAAAATCTTTGACTGCCCTAAGCGTGGAATGAATGGTAGCCTTGCTCAAATGATCTTCTGTACGCTTGTTCGTCTCTGTCGACAAAAATCGTTTGAAAGCTACTGCTTGCTCTACATGGAACAACTTAAAATCTTTATAGCCATTGAATCGCTCGAAACGAGCGATCGAATGCGCAACGCCGTCCAGTGAAATCTCGCTTAACCGTTTTGCTTCTCTCAGAAACAAGAAATATCGCTTCTTGTTCCTTTCGTTGTCGGGATTGAATGCGATCATGATTTCTTACCCTCTGCTGAATATCAATTTAGGCTGGGCAAGGGCCGCTGGCTTATGTGTTGAAAGCGGAGGCGCTGAGACTAGCTTCAATCCAGCGGTATTTTTGCTAAGTTTGTCCAATGATGTCCGGCGATAAATCCTTGTGTGGCACGTCTCGCAAGAGCCGCGTAAATTCCCGCTGATCTGAGTGATCGGCACATATTCGACTTCGCCCTTTGCAGGTCGTCTGGGCGCGCGACATCGAAGGCAGAAGAAATGTCCTGGGGGGCAGGGGCTCTTGGCGTTAGCGGCGCGGTCTTGCAAAAAACGTCTTAGAACAGCGCCATGGACAAGTACCGGCCTCTTCTCATCATTCTTGCTCAAACCGCGTCGGAGCCAATTGATGACCGTTCCTTTATGGACAGCAAGGAGCCGAGAAATTTCATCTATCGAATAACTGCGATGAATCTTTATGCGACGTAAATCGACCCTCCGGGTTCCCATCACCGGACTCCTTGATCGATAAGTCGCCGAATATCTTCGACCCGCCAGGCAGTGGTGCGGGGACCAAGTTTAACCGGTGGTGGAAAACGCCCTGACCTGACTCCTGCCCACCACGTGGACTTTCCCACCGGTATTGGTCCGTTTGGCGCTAGAACGTCTTTCAGCCTTACGAATCCGATTTGCGGTAAGGGACGTGTCACTGTCATCGGCCGACTCCATGCAGCTAAGGATGGGGTCGTCTGTAGCGCTATTGAAAGGTCCAAAGGCCGAATTCGGTTGTGGAGGAGATTCCTCAAACCGAATTCGGCTTCAGTTGTCCGCGAATGCGAGCAGAGAAAAGAATTTCACGCCGCAAAATCTTCGGTGCGGCTAACTTGACTTTATAGGCATCTCGATCGTTTTCATGATGCGGTCGGTCTCGGAGAGAATTTTCAGAATACGCTGGTAGTGCTGCACGTCTTCGTAGTCGAGCGTACGGCCCTTTCGGTCTTTTAACCAATTCTGCGCGGGCTGGTACCCGCCGACGTAGGCCTCCCATGAAACTTCGGGTGCGTTTTCGAAACGCTGGTGCTTGTTGATCCAGACCGCACCGCCTCGGAATTCTGGCTTCTCCACTTTGCTATGGCCTTTACTCTCTTCGCCCGTGAATGGGTAAGGGGTGTCGCCTACAGCCGCTGGCTCCATCACGTGCAGGCGGCGTAGTTGCCCACCTTTGTCCGATACGTCCCAGAAAACCTCCGGCGAAGAGGGCCAGGGGATGCGCGGGAAATCGATCTTCAGAAACTCGGCATAAGTCTCGCGATAGACCGGACAATGCAGCACGCCGTAAATGTAGTCGAATACCGCGACTTCATCTGCTTCACCGCGCTTTGGGTGCTTCACGAGTTCGCGGATTTTCTTATAGAGCTTCTGGTCAAAATTGACGCGGCGAGTCTGATCGAGTTCCGTAGTAGATGGGTAGAGATAGAGAGGGGCGATATTATTGGCCTCTTTATTACTCAAAGAATGATGCTGAATTAGTTCTTTGAATACGAAAGCATCGTAAAAGGGACGAGCCTCTTCAACCCCCCGATTGAATGCCAGACCCACGTTGGCGCCATCTATAAAATGACGCATAAAATCCGTTCTTGGCCAATCAACGAGCAATTCTGAATAAGCAATCAACCGCGTATCGAACGGACGATACTCAATTTTTCTTAGCGACGTCGAATAGTTAGTATTTCGAATTCGCTTGCGTGCTTCTGGGAGTTTCCATCCTCGGGTGTCACCAGGAGGATACTTACCCTCCTTTCTTGTTCCAAAGTACTTTGAGCGTATTTCATCGTCTGATTTTGCGGGATCAACAAATGTCCTGATTCTGTCGATAAGTTCTCCGCTTTCAAACCCGACTACGAGATCATCTCTGGCTGTGATAATTCCCTTCTGATTTTCTGGCATAAACTGGGAGAGAGAAAATCCAGAGTCGTACTTTGCGAGCAATTGCGCATCTATGGGGTAGAACATCAAGTACGGCAGCTCTGGCTTTAATGTAGTCCAGCTATTGGTTTCCTTAAGGCTACTCGACCATAACCATTCATACTTTGTGTCGCGGAGTCCCCATCTATCGATATGCTTCACAACAGCAGGAAGTTTCTTTTTCCCCTCCCGCTTCTTCAACGCGATGATGACTGCAACACCCTGCTTAATGTCGAAGACGTTGCGATCAGCGCTTCCGTCAGGAGCAGCTTCCTTTTTGTTTTGGTTTCCATGAAGATCGATTATGTGAATCGAATCAAAAGACTCCATAAGATGCCAGCGCATCCCTCGAAAAGTTGGGTTTGCTAAATATCCGTGGTTAGTAATAAATCCAAGTACGCCGGAACCGTTTTTAGCAATCATTGCCTCGGCCATACGAATGAACTTCACGTAGTCATCGTTTAGCCAATGTTTTCGTTCGTTCAATTTTTCTTTTCCGCCGGGCTCCACCTTATAGTTAGCGATCAAGCCTTCGATCCACGGATCATTGTTCTGTGAAATCCCGCTATACGGCGGATTGCCAATCACACACATGATCGGCATGTCGCACTTAATGGTGTTGGCGGCCTTCACTTCGTTCGAGAGCCACTGCGCGAAAGGCAGCGTCTGGTTAGCGGGTTCGCCTTCCTCCAGCGAATTGGTCAGATAAACCGAAACACGCGGCGGCTCCTTCGTCGGCTCATAGCCGTATTCGCGCAGCACCATGTCGAGCTTCATGTGGCACATGGCGTAGGACGCCATCAGCAACTCGAAGCCGTGCAGGCGCGGGATCAGATCCTTCTCGACGTAGTTCGCCCATAGCGATGGCGCTTTTTTCTTCACCCTCGGCGCGATCTGCTTGATCACTTCGGCAAGGAAGGTGCCGGTGCCGGTCGCTGGATCAAGAATCTGGACGCGATGCACCTCCTTGGAGGACACGACCGGCTTGCCCTTCTTGTCTTTCTGGCCGGTGTCCCACGGGATCGTGACTTTCGAAGTATCGGCAAGTCCTTCGGCCAGACCGAACTCGCTTTTGAGCACATCGTCCACCGCGCGCACGATGAAGTTCACCACCGGCTCCGGCGTGTACCAGACACCGCGCGCGTCGCGTTTCGCGGGGTTGTAGGCTTTCAAAAAGTCTTCATAGAAATGCAGGAACGGGTCGTTGCGCTGCGTGGTCTTGCCGTATTTTTCCATGAGCGCCGAAACATTCGACGCGCGGAACAGGCGCGCGAGATCGTCGATGATCCAGACAATCCGCTGGTCGAGGTTCGGACCCGCAATGTAGCCAAACAGATTCCGCAGGAACGGATTGGACTTCGGCAGAAGCTCCAGCGCTTCCTGCCGGTTGAAGGTATCGAGCGAGGTATCGTGCAGGCGCGCTGCGAACATACCGTAGGTGATGGTCTCGGCGTAAATGTCAGCGAACTCGGCAATGGAAATGTCGTGGATCAGATGTTCCCCGAACGCATTGAACTGATCCATCAATTCGGATGAGCCGTCCTTGTCCTCCATCAGCGAGTTGGCGAGCACATCCTTGATCAGCGTGGCCTTGCCCGCCATGCGCTCGGCGAGCGCGCGGGAAGAAGTAATCGTTTGCGGCGACTGCGCGATGAATTCGCGCAGCAGCGCCTCGAGCGCCGGATAGCTCGCCGGAATGGGCTGCACGCCCATCAGGAAGTCGCCGATACGAATTTCGTGCCTCAGTTCGCCGTCGCGATACCACTGCCATTCGAGACAATTGGTGTAGAGAAGGTTTTGCAGGCCGCCGACATAGCGCTTCTTCTGATCGAGATTTGCGTCCTTCATGGCCTTCAGATCGACCGGGAGGTCCTTGGCTTCGCAATGGCCGATGATGATTTCGCCGCGGCTCACGGAAAAATCCGGCGCGCCGACCTTTTCCCGTCGCGGCTCATTTAACGCAACCACTGCGGCATCCAGCGAATTGAACAGTTTTTGAAGTGCTGGACGATAGGAATGTTCTGTCGCGTTGCCGGTGCGATATACCTTTGAGATGCTATCTATGAATTCTTCGATCATTCAACCAATGGAGCGTCAATAAGTGTTGCGTTCCAAACATAGCATATTGGAACTGATTTGAGACACACCACCCTTAAGATAAATCTGGTCCGGGTAAAAATTCACTGGCTTTTTCCAGCCATTTTCTAATGGTGTCGGAATCTAGAAAAATACCTTTCGCCTCAAGATCATTTTTTAGCTCGCCGGCCTTGGAAAATCGCTTTCCAGGCTCGTACCCGTAGATGGCAGCGGCCATGCCAATAATTAGCTTAAGCAAAGTTTCCTTTTCACGGGTTCTAAGCTCGTAACTATTTTTATTCGTGTTTGATCGCGCCGAAGATTGCGCAGATTCGTCAGCCAGAGATTGAATTTTTTGACGGAACTGCTCTTTCTCACGATCGGCTTCTTGTAACTGCAAAGATTGATTATCGAAGCGCTTCCTCAATTCCTCATATAGTGCTTGCCAGTCGGCGATAGTTACGCCGTGGGCCAGAACAGCCTTTTCCAATTCTTCCGGAAAACTAATGGAATTACGTTTTGCCCATGCAAGGAAATTGCCCGGAAAATTTGTTGCGCCTAGCTGTGAAACGTTTTTTGCCCTCTGAAAAATGAAATCTCGAGTATAGTACTCTGTCGCAAAATTCGACATCATCGCGTAGGGTTGGAGCGTTCTTAAATTTACGATAAGTGGGTCTCGTCCGAAACTAAGGGCAAGTGCTTCGTCCAAAGTCCAGTAAGGAACCTTCGCCCAATAGGCATAGTCCGCATTGGCTTGGGGTTGATTGAAAAATCTTTTCTTCTCCTCATTCTCCGCAACAAGTTTTTTGGCAGTGAGTTCAATATTCTTTTCTGCCTCATAAAGATTGTCCAACTCAGCGTCGGATTGTCGAGCGAGCTCGTCACTATATGATTGGGCGTTTGCAAGAATTTGCTCCCGCCGCTCGCGCGGTATCTCCGGGCGTGTAGACATAGAAGACAAGGAAAGGTTTGTAGGGAGCCGAAGCATTCGAGCCGCGTGGAAGCGGCGGTCCACTAGATACTCAATCTTTCTCGTCCGGGTACTCGGCAGCCGAACCATGATTTGATGTTATAACATCCAACAAAGCTTTTGCGATCATCTTTGAACGTTCTGAAAATGGCATAAAAAATAGTTTTGAACACGATTTATCAGGGCTGGTGCTATCAGTAGAGGGATCAGCGCGCCCCTGAATTCTTATGTTTTATTAGATGCAGGACTTCTTGTTGCGCATTTCGCTGCTCTAAAAAACGCGCCCATATTTCCATGAGATGTCTTCTTTTTTCCAATAGATCACTGCGGCGATAAGCTGCTTCCACCGCACTGCCCACTTTGTGAGCCAATGCCATCTCCGCCACTTCGCGAGCTAAGTCAGTTTGTTCAGCGGCCCAGTCTCTGAAGGTGGATCGAAAACCGTGAACAGTAATATTGCAGTGACGCATTCGGCGAAGCAATGCGAGCAGCGCCATGTTACTCAAGGCACCATTTTTTCCGCCGAAAATATAAGGCTCAGAGACACCCCGACGTTTTTGAAGAATGTTTATAGCGGAATTGCTCAGGGGCACTCTATGCTCACATCCTCCTTTCATTCGTTCCGCAGGAATAATCCAGATTCGATTCAGAAAGTCGATTTCTGACCACCTTGCGCCGATCACTTCATTTGTTCGTGTGGCTGTGAGAATCAGAAATTCTAGAGCTCTGGCCGCTTGTCCTTCTTGACCGCGAAGCTCGGAAACGAACGCATTCATCTCGGCGACGGGGAGAGCAGGGTGGTGGGTCACCTTCTTTATGCGATTTCGCGGAGGCAAAACCTGATTGAGGTGATTTTTCCATTGGGCGGGATTTGCGCCTGTCCTCAAGCCCCGAACTGTGGCCCAGGCTAGAATCGCCTCGATACGTCCTCGGATACGATTGGCCGTTTCGGGTTTGTTGCTCCAAATAGGGTCCAGCACACCCATGACTGCTGCGGTATCGACCTCCGCTGCTGGGAGATTTCCAAGCGCCGGAAATACGTACGTTTCTAACGTAGACGACCACTGCGCGGCATGCTTTGCATTTCGCCAGCTAGCGCTATGTGAACTGATGTAGGCGACGGCACATTCTTTGAATGTAGTCCGTCGAATATTTGACGCTGCAGTTGCGCGCTGCTCTGCTATGCGCCTGTCGATCGGATCAACACCGTCCGTCAAGAGCCTCCGCGCGTCGTGTGCTTTGTCACGTGCGCAAGCCAAACTAACGTTTGATGCGCTGCCAAGTCCCATCTCTCTGGCACGCCGACGAAGCGTAAAACGAAATATCCAGCTTTTTGATCCCGTTGCACTAACGCTTAGGTACAGGCCGCCGCCGTCCGGATGTTGGCCCGGCTTATTGACCTTCGCGACAAACGCAGACGTAAGCCGATTGATCGGTCGTGACATCGCACACCGTTCTACCCCCAATCCTTCCCCCAATGATTTGTGGGATTTGAGGGGATAATGGTGGACGACGTTAGAGTCTGGAAAAAGCAAAATCCAGAATTAAATCGGTCTTGCAGGGACTTATGGACGTCGTTGGACAAAATGAGACTATCGCTTGGCGGAAGGAGTGGGATTCGAACCCACGGTACCCTTGCGGGCACGGCGGTTTTCAAGACCGCTGCCTTAAACCACTCGGCCATCCTTCCGCTGCCGTCTTTACAGGTGTTCGCGGCGGCATGCGAGCGGAAGATTTCCCCGCCTGAACGCGCATCGCCTGCCAAAGCGAAAGGGCGCGGCGGGGGGCCACGCCCTTTCACATTTCCGACGCCGATTGCGGATGGCGTCACTTGAGTTTCTTGACGTCGCCTTTCTTCACGCCGGCTTCCGGGAAGATCCACATCGCGATCACCATCAGCACGGCGGTGATCATGATAAAGTTTCCGAAATCGGCCCGGATCGGCGACTGGCTCCAGTAGGCGAGCACCGCCGCCACGATGATGACGATCACCGAGACGATCGCCTTCACATCATTTGGCACCGCACGCCTCCCTGATCGACTACTCGGCCGTCATCGGGCCGGCCGCGGCCTGCATCGGGCTCTTTGGCGCGCCGCGCAGGTCGTTGCGAAGGTGCTTGGTGCTGTAGCCGTTCAGCAGCGTGCCGATCAGCCCGCGCTTCACGTCCGACGTGCCGAACAGCCAGTCGGCGATCGGGAAGGTGAGGTTCATGTTGGTTTCCATCATCAGGCGCGCATTGTGGTGCGCGGTGTGATGGCGGCGGTTCGTGTTGACGAACGGGCAGTTGCGCACGAACCAGTTCTCGTCGACGTGGCAGCAGAAGTGCATGAACTCGTAGATCAGGTACATGCCCGTCGTCGTGCACATGAACAGCCAGCCGACGTTGGACGAGAACAGGTGGCCGAGGATCAGCCCGCCCGGGATCGACATCAGGATGAACACGACCAGTGCGTAGGGCGGAAAGACGGTCACGCGCCAATCCTTGTGATCGCGGAAGCGCATCTCGTCGTCGGTGAAGAATTGGTGGTGGTTGAGCGTGTGGCGCTCGTAGACCGCGCGCAGTCCCTTGATGTTGATCGGCCGATGCATGATGTGCTTATGCACGAACCATTCGAAGACGTTGGTGAACAGGAACGTGACGGGGATCGTGATCAGCTCGAGCCAGGTCGGCGCGTTGATGTGCTCGAGGTAGATGTAGAAGGCGGCCGCGCCCATCGCATAGATGATCAGGATGTGCAGGTAGCCGTCGTAGAACCCCATTATCCGGTTGCGATACTGCTCGCGGAACTGCTTCTGTCGTTCGGTGATCATCCCTCGCCTCTCGCCCCCTCGTGTCTCCGGTGATCGCCCGCTGGCAATTGCACCGTTGACGAACTAATATATCAGGTCATCATACCCACGCTTCGGCGCCCGTCAAACCCGCGAGCGAGGGCAGCGCTGGCAGACGAGACCCGCAGCGATAGGCGGTTGATCTGCTCGCGTGCGTTGCGTAGCTTGGCCCACTTTTCGCGGGGGGGCGCGCCGCGTTCAAGCACTATCGAGCATCATGCGCCGTGAGCGAGCATCAGGAGTTCCATGCGCCCTTCCAAGCGAAAATTCGATGAGTTGCGGCGCGTGTCGATCGAGCGGGCGGTGTCGGTCCATGCCGAGGGGTCGTGCCTGATCAAGTTCGGCAATACCCAGGTGCTGTGCATGGCGAGCCTCGAAGAGCGGGTGCCGCCATGGCTCAAGGGGCAGGGACGGGGCTGGGTGACGGCTGAGTACGGGATGCTGCCGCGCGCCACGCGTGAGCGCACCCGGCGTGAAGTGACGACCGGCCATCCCTCCGGCCGGACGCAGGAGATCCAGCGGCTGATCGGGCGCTCGCTACGCGCGGTCGTCGACCTCCAGAAGCTGGGCGAGAAGCAGATCTCGGTCGATTGCGACGTCATCCAGGCCGATGGCGGCACGCGCACCGCGGCCATCACCGGCGCCTGGGTGGCGCTGCACGATTGCATCGCCTGGATGCGGGCGCGCGACATGGTGAAGGATGGCGTGCTGCGCGATCAGGTGGCGGCGGTATCGGCGGGCCTCTATGCCGGCGAGCCGGTACTCGATCTCGACTACGCCGAGGATTCGGAAGCGGATGCCGACGCCAATTTCGTGATGACCGGCAGTGGCGGCATCGTCGAGGTGCAGGGCACCGCGGAGACGACGCCTTTCAGCCAGGAAGCGTTCGATCAGCTCATGGGCCTCGCGCGCAAGGGCATCGGCGAGCTGATCTCGCTGCAGAAGCTGACGGTCGCCTGACCGCTCGCGCTCGATTCACAATAAGAACCGGAGGAAGCCCATGCTCGCCATCATCGTCCACTTCGAAGCGAAGCCCGACAAGATCGACGCCTTCAAGGAGGCGATCGTCGCCCATGCCACGCGCTGCATCCAGCTCGAGCCGGGCTGCCTGCAGTTCGATGTCGTGCAGGATCCGAAGAATCCGAGCCACTTCGCCGTTTACGAGATCTACACGGATCAGGCCGCCATCGACGCGCATCGCGCGAGCGCGCACATGGCGATCACGGCCAAGGTGCTTCCCGATCTCGTCGCCAAGCGCGAGCTGCACCTTCTCGATCTCGTCGCTGGCGGCAAGCCGAAGCGCTGAGGGCGCTCCAGCGCGGCCGGGCTACCAGCGAAACTCGAACGGCGCGACCGCGATCTTTGCGTTCGGGTCGCTCTGCGCCGGCTGGCGCGTATAGGCGACCTCGGCGAGGACGCCACGAACGCCGGTCTCCTCGTCGGTGCGGAAAGCGACGCTGCGGTTCTCGATGACGAGCGAGCCGTCGAGCCACACGCGGACGACGCCGTCGTTGCGACCGGGCGTGTTGAGGATCACTTCCTGGTCGACAGCGACCCAGCGGCCGCGCGGCAGCTTGGCCTCGCCGCGCTCATTGGCGACGCCGCGGCTGGAGCTCAGGCCCGGCATCTGGCCGTGGATCTCCAGCACGCCGTCGGCGTTCCAGGAGAGGCGCGTGGAAAAGGCGTTCGGCCCGTCGCGGCCTTCGCTCCCGCGGCCACCGCGGAGGCCGGGCAGCCTGCCGCCGTTGGCGAACGCGAAATTCGGATCGAGGCGGACGGCGAAGGAGGCGCAGGCCGCGCGCTGGCTGCCGACCGACTGCGGCGCCCACTCGAAACCGGCGCCTGCAGGTGGCGCCGACGTGGCAGTGCCGTCACCCTTGTTCGGCCGCGAGAGATCGAACATCAGCGCCGCACCCCGCGGATTGTCCGCACGTACGACGGAGACGCGCTCGGTCAGGCCCCAATCGGTCGAGCTGAGCCGCGCTTGGAGGTCGAAGGTCGAGAGCAGCTCGCCGCTTTCGCGCTGCACCGACCATTCGATGGCATTGGCGTAGCGCTCGCGGCACGACACCTGCCGGTCGGCGCCCACGATCGACCGCCCGATCGTCACGATCGAGGCGACCGCGACCAGGGCCGCAGCACCGTTGAGCAGGATAGCTGTCGTACTCGGCATGCGCATTGTCATCACTCCACGAACCGGCCGGCAGCAGGCATTGGCAAAATGTGGACGGCGAGCCGCGACGGCCGCGCTGATCAGCGCCGCCCGCTGGCTGCCAGGGCCCCACTCGTCCTCCCCCCGATCCGGCGATCTGAACACTGGCATAGAGGTGTCAAGAAACCGGCCGCGGTTAAGCCGCCAATTTTCGTCAAGCAGGCAAGAACTCGTTAGCCGTCCGTCAACCTTTCCGCTGGGGGGTTAGCCACGACATGCGCGGTACGCATCGCTGGGTACCGCATGGTGGGTGTCGTTCGGGCCTATATTGAAGGTATGCGAGCCGTTCCGACCGGCCGGATTGGGCATTCCGAGGGGTGTCTGGCACGATCTGAACGTGTAAACTCACGGCGGATCAGGCCCTCGAAACAGCGAGACGTGGGCCTTGGGAGCGAGCGAGACGATGAAAGCGACGCTGGAAGTGGTCGTCAACGGCGAGCGGGCGCGCACGCGTTCGACGACGCTGGCCGAGCTGCTGGTGGAGCTGGGCTACGGCGATGCCAAGGTCGCGACCGCGCGCAACGGCGACTTCGTCCCGCAGAGGAAGCGCAGCGACGTCGTGCTTTCCGTTGGCGACAGCATCGAGATCGTGGCGCCGAGACAGGGTGGATGATGTCTGAAACGATGACCAGAAACGATCACGAGTCCGGGCAGCCCGGCGCCGGTGCGGAAGCGCTTCGCGTCTACGGCACGACGCTGGCGTCGCGCATGTTTCTCGGTACCGCGCAATATCCCTCCCCGCAGGTGCTGGAACGCGCCGTCAAGGCCGCGGAGGTCGACGTCGTCACGGTCTCGGTACGGCGCGAGGGCGCGCGCGAGAAGGGCGGTCAGCGCTTCTGGGACATGATTGCCGGGCTCGGCGTACGCGTTCTGCCAAACACAGCCGGCTGCCGGACGGCGCGTGAGGCGATCACCACCGCCGAGATGGCGCGCGAACTGTTCGACACCGACTGGATCAAGGTCGAGGTCATCGCCAACGACGATACGTTGCAGCCGGACCTGTTCGGCCTGGTCGAGGCGGCGGGCGTGCTGGCGCGCGAAGGGTTCAAGGTGTTTCCCTACACGACCGAGGACCTCGGTGCGGCTGACCGCCTGTTGGCCGCAGGCTGCGAGCTTCTTATGCCTTGGGGTGCGCCGATCGGCACCGGCCGCGGCCTTGCCAATCCGTACGCGCTGCGGACTCTCAGGAACTACTTCCCCGGTGTGCCGCTGGTCGTGGATGCCGGCATGGGCGCGCCGAGCCATGCGACGCAGGCGATGGAAATGGGCTTCGACGCGGTGCTGCTCAACACTGCGGTCGCCAAGGCCGGAGATCCGGTGGCGATGGCAGGCGCCTTCGCCGCTGCGGTGCGCGCCGGTCGGGTCGCCTACGGCGCCGGCCTGATGGAGATGCGCGACATGGCGGCACCTTCGACACCGGTCGCGGGAACGCCGTTCTTCGATCTCAAGTGACGATGTGGGAGTGACGGCGGCAATGGCTGCGCTGCTCGATGTATTCTATCCGATCGTGCCCGATGCGGCGTGGGCGCGGCGGCTGGTGCCGCTCGGTGTGAAAACGCTGCAACTCCGATACAAGGGTGAGGAGCCCCGCGAGATCCGCCGCGAGATTGCCGAAGCGCTCGAGCTGTGTATCGCCCATGACTGCCGCCTGATCGTGAACGACCATTGGCAGGCGGCGATCGACGTCGGCGCGGACTTCGTCCATCTCGGACAGGAAGACCTCGCCGCCGCCGACGTCGCGACGATCAAGGCCGCCGGCCTGCAGATCGGCATTTCGACCCACGACCACGCCGAGCTCGAAACCGCGCTCGCTGCCGATCCGGACTACATCGCACTCGGCCCGATCTGGGAAACCAAGCTCAAAGCGATGAAATGGGCGCCGCAGGGCCTCGACCGGATCAGCGACTGGAAGCGGAGGATCGGAGATCTGCCATTGTGCGCGATCGGCGGCATCACGCCGGAGCGGGCGCCGCACGTGATCGCGGCAGGCGCCGACAGTGCTGCCGTGATTACCGATTTCTTCACTCACGCGGACCCGGAAGCCCGGGTTCGTCAATGGCTTGCGTGGGCGGAGAGCGTTCGCCGCGCCTGATCCGCGTCTGAGCGACGTCCAGAACCGAGTGCGCGATCGGGCGAAATACTGGTTCAATCCAGCGCGCTGGCGCTCAACATGGCTTGTTTGTGACAATGCGACCGCCGACAGTGCGGGCCGTCTGAGTATGGGGCCCCATGGCGTACCGATTGAAGCTGAAGGAGCCGCTGGTCAAGGGCGTGCGCCGCGTCGCAGCCGAGCAGCTTGCCAATGCGGTGGCCCGCCTCCAGGGTGACAGCAATCCCGAGAGCGCCGTGCACGAGGCGCGCAAGAGCCTCAAGCGGACGCGCGCGCTACTGCGTCTGGTGCGGCCGGGCCTTGGCGATGGAAACTTCGCGCGTCTCAACTGCCAGCTCCGCGACGTCGCGCGCAAACTGTCGGCGGCGCGCGATCGTGATGTCGTGCGCAAGCTCCTGCTGTCGCTGAACGACGCCAAACCATCGGTTGCCAAGGCCGCCGCGCGGCTGATCGCGATCCTCGATGAAGGTCCGGCGCACCGGCGCGGAGCGGTGACACCGGCGCGGAATTTCTCCGAAGCGCTCAATGAGATCGACGCGATCCGCGCCGAGGTCGCCGAGGTCGGGCTGCAGCCGGCAGGCTTCGACACCATCATTGCCGGCCTCGTCAAGAGTCACCGGTCCGGCTGCAAAGCGCTGGCGCGAGCGCTGGACAATCCTGCCGAGGAGGAGGCGCTGCACGATCTGCGCAAGGCCGCCCAGGCCTACTGGCGCCAGATGATCCTCATCCAGCAGGCGTGGCCGGAAGCGTGCCTGGCGCGCGGGGCGGCGGCCAAGCGGGTCGCCGATCTGCTCGGGCAGGATCACGATGTGGCGCTCGTCGATGCCGTGCTCGCCACGCCCGAGGCGCAGGCGTTGACGGCGACCGAGCGTCGCGCGCTGGTGCGCCACTGTGCGGCCCGTCACGCCGAGCTGCGCGGGGCCGCGCTACCTCGGGCCCGCTTGCTGTTTGCCGAGCGATCGGAAGAACTTGGCCGGCGGATGGAGTTTCTTTGGAATGCGTCGCGAGCGGCCGCGACGTCGCGCGCGTCGGTCGTCGCTGCCGACGACGCGGTCACTGACCGCAAGCCTTCCTGAACGCTTCGGCCACTTAATGCACCGCGCGGATGCCGGTCTGCGCAAACTCGATCTCCCTCCCGCCGGGGACTTCGACTAGAGTGACGCCGTTCGCTGGCCCGGTGCCGGCCCGTGGCCGGTTCGTCGTGCGTTTCTTCGACCGCCGTTCTCCATGGCCTGCCACAAGTGCGGCGGCGGGCTCGAAATGTTCCCCGATCGACTCCTGAGGCCTCCTTCGTCGTGACCCTGCAAGCCACCGAAGCCGAGCCGGCGAGCCGGGGCCGCATCGCTGCCGCGATCGTCGGCCTTGGCGTTTCGCAGATCGTCGGCTGGGGTACGACATTCTCGAGTCTCACCATCTTCGGCTCGAAGATCGGCGTCGATCTGAACGTCAGCCGCGAGATCGTGTTCGGCGGCATCACGATGATGCTGCTGGTCAGTGCGCTCCTGGCGCCGCGTGTCGGCCGGGTCGCCGACGCCAAGGGCGCGCGCCCGGTCATGGTAGCGGGCTCGCTCATTGCGACGCTCGCGATGGTGGCGATGTCGATGGCGCAGGGCGTGCTGAGCTACCTCCTCGTGTGGGTGCTGATCGGCGTCGCCATGCCGATGATGCTGGCCAATACCGCGCTCGTCGGGCTCGTGCAGATCGTCGGCCCCCAGGCGCGCCGCGCGATAACCGCGCTGATGCTGATGAGCGGGCTGACGGGGACGATCTTCCTCCCCCTCAACGCGATGATGCTCGATGCGATCGGATGGCGTCACGCCTATATCGTGTTCGCCCTGATGCACCTGTTCATCTGCGTGCCGATCCACGCTCTCGTGCTGCGCCGCCGGGATGCAGATCCGATCGGCACTGCGCACCGCGGCGGCGGCGGCAGTTCGTCCGACGGCCTGCTGCCGCCAGATCGGCGCTTCGCGGCGTTCGTGATGCTGACGATCTGGTCCTGCACGGAAGGGCTCATCATCTGGGGCCTCTACATGCAGATCATCGACGTGTTCAAGGGCATGGGCCTCAGCGCCGCGGCAGCGGTCGGTGTGTGGGCGCTCGTCGGTCCGGTGCAGGCATCGGCGCGCTTCGGTGATCTGCTTTTCGGTGGCCGCTATTCTATCCTGACGACGGCACTACTGTCGGCGGGGCTCGGCTTCAGCAGCTTCCTGCTGATCCTGCCTTTCGGCGGCTCGGTGACGAGCGCGATTGCTTTCGCGGTCTGCCTAGGCCTCGGTCACGGGTTCTATGCCATAGCGCGAAACACCTTGCCGCTGACGCTGTTCGGCGCGCGCGAGTACGGCACCTATCTCGGCCGCATGATGCTGCCGCAGAACATCGTCAACGCGGCGGCTCCGGTGCTGTTTGCCGTCGTCATCTCGCGGTTCGAGCCGCACGCGGCGCTTTGGGTCGCGGCCGGCGCCTCGGTTGCCGGCTTTGTCGCCGTCCTCCTGCTCGTGCGCGCGTGCCGCAAGGCGGCCGACGGGGTCGCGGTCTGACGGCTCGCACTTGATTTGTGCCGGCAATCGGCGGCTTTATCAGCCGAAGAAGCCTCTCAATCTACCGGCAGGGCAGGAACATGGCATCGCAATCGGCAGGCGCAGAAAAGGCGGCACTCGTCACCGGCGCGGCATCAGGCATCGGGCGCGCGACCGCGGATCTGTTGCTCGAGAAGGGATGGCGGGTGGCGCTCGTCGATCGCGACGTGAAGCCTCT
>VFQR01001111.1_pt1 | contig 22969 bp, 23 predicted proteins | sample 3512321 | NCBI WGS metagenome assembly VFQR01 (sample SAMN10412374, study PRJNA504923) | tailings metagenome | isolation source: Relicate 3 Philex TSF1 revegetated site | place: Philippines: Tuba, Benguet | collected 2017-08-29 | reverse complement strand
CCGCCGACTGGCGCAAGTTCCGCGACGGCCAGGGCCCCGACCCCGCCTGATGGACCCGGTCGTCGCGGCGCTCGGGGAGGCCCTGCCCCCCGGCGCCGTGCTCACGGACCCGGAGGCCACCGACCGGTACCGCCGCGACCACGCCGCCCTCGTCGAGGGCGGCGTGCCGCGCGCGGTGGCCCGGCCGCCGGACACGGCCGGCGTCCAGGCCGTCATGCGCATCGCGGCCGCGCACGGCGTGCCCGTGGTGCCCCGCGGGGCCGGCAGCGGCCTCTCCGGCGGGGCGGCCGCCCTGGAGGGCGGCATCGTCCTCTCCACGGAGGCGATGACGCGGATCATCGCGATCGACCCCTCCGACATGGTGGCCCGCGTCGAGGCCGGGGTCATCACGGGGGACCTGGCCGCGGAGGCCGAGCGGCAGGGGCTCTGGTACGCCCCCGACCCCGCGTCGAAGGCGTTCTCCACCATCGGCGGCAACATCGCCACGAACGCCGGCGGCCTCTGCTGCGTGAAGTACGGCGTCACCCGGGAGAGCGTCCTGGCGCTGACGGTGGTGCTGGCCGACGGGCGGCGCGTGGACCTGGGCGGCTCCACCATCAAGCGCGTGGCGGGCCTCGACCTGCTGTCGCTCGTCGTCGGGTCGGAGGGGACGCTGGCGGTGGTGACCGAGGCGACCCTGCGCCTGCGCCCCCGGCCCTCGGAGCCGCTGACCGCGGCCGCCTACTTCCCCGACCTGGCCTCCGCCGGCCGGGCGGTGGAGGCGATCGCCCGGGCCCCGATCGCGCCGTCGCTGGTGGAGCTCATCGACCGGGCGACGCTCGCGGCGGTGGAGGACTGGCGCCGCCTGGACCTCGACCTGGAGGCCGCCGCGCTGCTGCTGGTGCAGAGCGACATGCCCGGGGACGCGCGGCACCGCGAGGTGGAGATCGCCGCCCGGTGCTGCGAGGAGGCCGGGGCGACGCTCGTCGTGACGGCCGAGGACGAGGCCGACTCCCGGATGCTGATGGAGGTGCGCCGGCTCTGCTTCCCCGCGCTGGAGCGCGCCGGGGCGACGCTGCTGGAGGACGTCGGCGTGCCGCGCGGGCGCGTGGCCGCGCTGCTGGAGCGCATCGAGGACGTCGCCGCGGACACGGGTGCCCGCATCGCGACGTTCGGGCACGCCGGCGACGGCAACATGCACCCGACGATCGTCTTCGACGCGGCCGACCCGGCCGAGCGCGAGCGCGCGCTGCACGCCGCCGGGCTCATCTTCGAGGCCGCCCTCGCCCTGGGCGGGACGATCTCCGGCGAGCACGGCGTGGGGGTGCTGAAGCGCCCGTGGCTGGAGGACGAGGTGGGCGCCGACGCCCGCGCCCTGGGGCTCGGGGTGAAGGCCGCCTTCGATCCCGCCGGCCTCCTCAACCCGGGACGCGCCCTCTAGGCCGCGGGCTCCCAGCCCCGCTCCAGGAGCCACCGGCGCAGGGTGAGGACCGCGATGTCCTTGCCCTTGGCCTCGATCATCACGTCCACCTCCCGGTCGCGGACGACCTCGGTGAGGAAGCGGGCGAAGTCGAACGGGTCGATGAGGTCGGCGTGCGAGCGCGGCGACGGCGCGACCGGCGTGCGGACCGTGCGGCGCCCCTCCTTCGCCACCCGCTCGCCCAGCTGCGTGCGCGGCGACGAGTAGTGGATCTTCGGCCGCACCCCCGCCGGCCAGGTGGCGAGCGCCAGATCCAGCGCCTCGGGCTCCGGGATGCCGGCGGGGTCGTGGCAGCGGTGGTGGTGCGGGTCCCAGACCACCGGGATGCCGGTCTCGCGGGCGACGGGCAGCACGTCGGCCAGGCCGAAGAGGCGGTCGTCGTTCTCCACGACGAGCCGTCGGCGGGACGCCTCGGGCATCGCCAGCACCGCGTCGCGGAACCGGGCGAGGGCGGCGGCCGTGTCCGGCGCCGCGGAGCCCACGTGGATCACGATGACCGCCTCGGGCCCGAGCCCCATGTGGTCGAGCAGGCGGGCGTGCCAGGCGATCTCGGCCAGCGCGGACTCCCGCACCTCGGGCCGCTCCGAGTTGAGGACGGCGTACTGGCCGGGGTGGAAGGAGAGCCGGATGCCGGCGGCCCGCACGCGCTCGCCGATCGCCCCCAGGCGCTCCGCGGCGCGGTCGACCTGGCCGTGGAGCTCCGGGTGGTCCGGGTGGGTCTCGTACGGCGCGAGGTCGCTCGACATGCGGTACATCCGGAGGTCGTGGCGCTCCAGGTGGCCGAGGATCGCCTCGAGGTGGTCGAGCGAGACGTCGAGTGACGGCCCGGACGCCCAGCGGCGTGCGTCGTGGGACGGGAGCCCGCCGTCGGAGAGCACGCCGACGGCGAAGCCCAGCCGCGGGATGCGCCCCGGTGGCGTGTCAGTCCTCGATGCCGGCGAGGGCCTCGCGCGCCTGGCGGGCGGTCTCCGCCGCGGCGTCCGCCACCGTGCGCGCCTCCGCCTCGCGCGCCGTGGCCTCCTCGACCCCGGCGTCCGCGGCCGCGACGGCCCTCTCGGCCTCGTCGAGGGCGGTGCGGGCGGCGTCCCGGGCGGCCGTGGCCTCCGCGGTGCCCGCCTCCGCCGCCCCCAGGGCCTCCGCGGCCGCCCGCTCCTCGTCCCCGGCGGCGCGCACGAGCCGGTGGGCCTCGTCGAGGGCCTTCTGCCGCTCCCGGCGCGCCCGGGCGGCGGCCAGGTCGGACGGGGGCGCGTCGTCGCCCTCCGGCTCCGGGGCGGGCTCCTTCGCCGGGGCCTTCGCGCGCCGCGCCGGGGCGGGGGCGGGCGCCGCCGCGAACAGGCCCTCGCCGCCGCCCGGGTCGGGGTCGGCGGTCAGGCGGCCGCGCTGCAGGTCCCCGCGGGCCGCCTCGTCGCGCGCGGCGGCGCGCAGGGCGGCGCGGACGCCGGGATCGGGGGAGAGCGCCGCCACGGCCTCCGCCTCGCGGTCGCCCGCGGTGCGGAGCGCCTCGGCGCCGCCCTTGCCCGCGAGCAGCTCCTCCTGCGCCTCGGCGAGGCCCTCGGCGGCGGCGACGGCGTCGGCCATGGCCCCGGGCCGCTCCCGCGCCAGCCGATTGAGCTCGGCCGCGATGCGGGTGGGGCGGCGCAGGCCCTTCACCCGGTCGGCCTCCTCGCGCTCACCTCCCGCCCGCAGCTCCTTCACCAGCGCGTCGCGCGCGGCCGTGAACTCGCCCGGCGGGCCCCCGAAGAGGGCGTCGATCCGGCTGTCCAGATCGTCCATCGCACGCATGATGGCGGGTCGGGCGCACCCGAGGCCGCGCCGCGGGGTCAATTCTGCGCCCGGACGTCCGATATCCGGAGTGTCGTCCCACGAGATTCCGGAGCCACAGAATGCCGACCGTCCTGATCGCCGATGACGCCGCCTTCATGCGGATGATGATCAAGAACATCCTCACCGACGGCGGGTACGAGATCGTCGGCGAGGCCGAGAACGGCGCCGTCGCGGTGCAGAAGTACCGCGAGCTGAAGCCGGACCTGACCACCATGGACATCACGATGCCCGAGATGGACGGCCTGTCCGCGCTGAAGGAGATCCGCGGCGGCGACCCGGCCGCCCGCGTCGTCATGTGCTCGGCCATGGGCCAGCAGTCCATGGTGATCGAGTCGATCCAGGCCGGCGCCCGCGACTTCATCGTGAAGCCGTTCCAGCCGGACCGCGTGCTCGAGGCCGTCCAGAAGGCCCTCGCCTAACCGCACGGCGGGCGGGGGAGGGCGCGGCCGTGGCCGCACCGGTCCGGGTGCTCGTCTGCGACGACTCGCCGCTGCTGCGGCGGGTCCTCCGCGACCTGCTCAGCGACGGTGGCCTCGAGGTGGTGGGGGAGGCGCGTGACGGCGTCGAGCTCATCGCCAAGGTCGAGGAGCTGTCGCCGGACGTCGTGACCCTCGACGTCGAGATGCCGCGCCGCGACGGCCTCGCCGGGCTGCGCGAGCTGATGCGCGTGCGCCCGACGCCCGTCGTCATGGTCTCCACGCTCACCGGCCAGGGGAGCGCGGCGAGCGTCGCCGCCCTCACCGCCGGCGCCGTGGACGTGATCGAGAAGCCCGCCCAGCGGCTCGACCCCGCGGGGTGGGCCGCGACCCGGGACGAGCTGGTCCGCAAGCTGACGGCCGCCGCCCGCGCCCGCACCGCCGCCCTCGCCCGCGCGCCGCGCGCCGCGCGCCCGGGCGCCGCGCTGGCGACGCGCTCGGCCGCCGGTTCCCGCCTCGTGGTCATCGCGACCTCGACCGGCGGGCCGCGGGCGCTGCAGGCCGTGATCCCGCACCTGCCGTCGCCCCTCGGCGCCGGCGTCCTCGTGGTGCAGCACATGCCGCCGGGCTTCATCGGGTCCCTCGCCCAGCGCCTCGACGCGGTGAGCCGCCTCGAGGTGCGCGAGGCCCGCGACGGCGACGAGATCCGCCCCGACCGCGTGCTCATCGCCCCCGGCGGCCGCCACCTGGAGGTCTCGTCGGTGGGCCGCGTGCGCCTGTCCGACGCGCCGCCCATCGGGGCGCTGCGCCCCCGCGCCGACGTCACCCTCACCACCGCCGCGCGCCACTACGGCAGCAGGCTCGTGGTCGCCGTCCTCACCGGGATGGGCGACGACGGCACCGCCGGCGCCCGCGACGTGCGCGCCGCCGGCGGCACCGTGATCGCGGAGGACGAGAGCACCTGCGTCGTCTGGGGCATGCCCCGGGCGATCGTCGCGGCCGGCCTCCAGGAGGCCGTCGTCCCGCTCGACGCGATGCCCCTCGCGATCCCGGAGGCGGTCGCCGCCCCGTCGCGGGCCCTGCGCCGCGCGGGCTGAGGTTTCCGTGACGCCCGTGTCACGGAATCTCAGGAACGACCCCCGGTCCGCCGACGAGGTGAGGGGGCCCCGGTCTGCGGCGGCCCGCCGACCCGGGAGGACCGCGTGACCACGAACGGCCCGGGGGCCGACGCCCCCTCCGCCGACTACGAGCGCTTCTGCGGCGGCGTGCGCACCCTGCTGCGCATCGATCTCGACGACTACCGCCGGGGCCAGATGGAGCGCCGCCTGCGCTCGTTCGCCACCCGCTGCGGCGACCGCGACCTGGACGCCTACCTCGTGCGGCTGCGCCGCGACGTCGCCGCCCGCGAGGCGTTCCTCGACCACATGACGATCAACGTCTCCGAGCTCTTCCGGAACCCGGAGCGGTTCGCCGAGCTCGAGCGCGACGTCCTCCCCGGCCTGCTGGACCGCGCCGGCAACCGCGGGCTGCGCGTGTGGAGCGCGGGCTGCTCCTACGGCGCCGAGCCCTACTCGCTGGCCGTCCTCCTGAACGAGGTGGCCCCCGGCCGCCGGCACGAGGTCACGGCCACCGACCTGGACGAGCGGATGCTCGCCCGCGCCCGCGAGGGCCGCTTCACCGAGGCCGACATGCGCGGCGTGAGCGCGTCCCGCCGGGCGGCCTGGTTCGAGCGGGACGGGAACGGCGCTCGCGCCGTCGCCCCGCTGCGCGACGCGATCCGCTTCCGGCGCCTCGACCTGCTGGCCGACACCTTCCCGGCGAACCAGGACCTCATCCTGTGCCGGAACGTCGTCATCTACTTCACCGACGACGCCAAGGACCGCCTCTACGCGCGCTTCCTGAAGTCGCTGCGGCCGGGCGGCGTGCTGTTCGTGGGCGCCACCGAGCGGATCAACCGCTCGGAGGAGACCGGGTGGGAGAAGCCCGGCATGTTCTTCTACCGCCGGCCGCTCGCGCCGGCGCTGACCCAGGAGGGTTCCATCCGATGAGCGTCGCGACCGACACCGGCGCCGCCACCCGCCAGCTGGTGATCTTCACCCTCGGCGAGGAGCAGTACGGCGTCCCGATCACCAGCGTCCAGGAGATCATCCGCCACACGGCCCCGCGGCCGATGCCGGAGAGCCCCCCCGGCGTCGAGGGCGTCATCAACCTGCGCGGCCGGCTCATCCCGGTGCTCTCGCTGGCGGACCGCCTGGGCGTCTACGCCGAGCCGCCGGCCGACGCGAAGGTCGTGATCATCGAGCTCGGCGAGACCACCGTCGGGATCGTGGTGGACGAGGTGCGCGAGGTCGTCACGATCGACCTGGCCGTCACCGAGCCGCCGCCGGCGAACGTGACGGGCGGCGCAGGGAGCGCGATCGAGTCGGTCGCCAAGCTCGACGGCGGCCTGCTCGTGATCCTGGACCCGGAGCGGCTGCTCGGCCGCTAATCCGTGTGGCTCCGGCCGCCCGCGCGGGCGGCCGGAGCGCACTAGACGGCGATCGCCTCCACGGGATCGGCCGCGCGGCGCCGCACGTTGCGGTGCGCCCACCAGCAGGCGACGCCGATCATCTCGGCGAGCTCCTGCACCAGGAAGAGGCGCGTGGACTGCAGGATCTGGACGTCCAGGGCGCCCGCCTGGACGTTGACCGTGGCGGTGAGGGAGAGCTCGCCGATGGCGGGCAGGTCCTTGCCGACGCCCTGACCGGGCCGCAGGCCGCCGCGGCGCAGGTTGACCGCGCCGACGCCGGACGTGGGGCCGAGGGCGGCGTCCACGGCCACGATGAGCGGCCGGCCCGGGTGCTCGATGAGCGGCCGGATGCGGTCCTCGAGGTTGAGGGCGTGCAGGGGGGTCTCCAGCGTCCCGACGACGCCGGTCGGGTCGAAGCCGAGCTTCAGGAGCCGCTGGCCCACCAGGGGCCCGAGCGCGTCACCGGTCGAGCGGTCGGTGCCGATGCAGGCGAAGGCCACCGGGCGGTGCGCCGCGCCGAGCGCCGTCAGCTCCTCCTCCAGCGCGAGCGAGAGGGTCGCAAGCGCCGCCGGGTCCTCCCGCCTCACCTCGCAGAGTGCCGCCACCTCAATTCCCCCCGTCGCAGGCCGATATTCCGAGACGGAAGGAGCGTAGGGCCGGCCCAGCCGCGGCATCCCACCCGTCCGGGTAGACGCCGGGGACCGGGAGGCCAACCGCGCCCCACCCGTTCGGACCGGCGACACGACCCACGGAGACACGGCGTGGACACCTCTGAGTACCTCGGCCTGTTCCTCGACGAGAGCGGCGAGAGCCTGCAGGCGCTCAACGCCTCGCTGCTGGACCTGGAGCGCGAGCCGGGTGACCCCGAGCCCCTGACCGTCATCTTCCGCGTGGCGCACTCCCTGAAGGGGATGAGCGCCACGATGGGCTTCGAGGCCATGGCGCGCCTCACACACCGGATGGAGGAGGTGCTCGCCGCCATGCGCGACGACGGCGCCCCCGTCACCCCGGCCGTGAGCGACGCCCTCTTCGCCTGCCTGGACACGCTGCAGGAGATGGTCGACCGCGTGGCCGCCTCCGACCCCGAGGAGGTCGACGCCTCCGCCGTGATGGCCCGCCTGGACGCGATCGCCGCCGGTGAGGCCGGCGCGCCCGCCGAGGCCGTGGCCGCCGTAGCAGAGGTCGCCGCGACCCTGGCGCCCGAGCGCCCCGCCCTGACCGACTACGAGCGCATGGTCGTGGCCGAGGCCCACGAGCGCGGCCTGGACGTGCTGCGCGTGGACGTGGCCTTCGACGAGGGCTGCCAGCTCGTCGCGGCGCGCGCCTTCATGGTCGTGCAGGAGCTCGAGGGCCTCGGCGACCTCATCCGCTCCGACCCGCCCACCGACGAGATCGAGGCCGGGGACGCCGCCGCCGACGGCGTCGCGTTCTGGGTCGTCACGAGCGCGGAGGCCGACGAGGTGCAGGCCGCCGCCCTCGGCGTCAGCGAGGTCGCCTCCGTCGAGGTCACCCCGGTCGAGGACGACTCACCGTCCGCCGACGCGGGCGAGCCCGAGGCCGCCGCCGCCGAGACCGCCGCCGCCGTCGCCGCCCCGCCGCGGCCCGCCGCCGCGCCGTCGGAGGGCCGCACCGCCCCGCGCGCCGCCGCCACCGTCCGCGTCGGCACCGACCGCCTCGACCAGCTCATGAACCTGATGGGCGAGATGGTCATCCAGCGCACCCGCCTGGTGCAGCTGGCCCAGGAGCACGACCTCGCCGACCTGCGCGGCGCCGTGGAGGATGTCTCCCGGGTCACGAACGACCTGCAGACCCTGATCATGCAGGTGCGGATGATGCCGGTGGAGGCCGTGTTCATGCGCTTCCCGCGCATGGTCCGCGACCTGGCGAACACGCTCGGCAAGCGCCTCGACCTGGTCATCACCGGCGAGGACACCGAGCTGGACCGCACGATCATCGACGGCCTCGGCGACCCGCTCGTGCACATGCTGCGCAACGCGGTCGACCACGGCCTGGAGTCGCCCGAGGAGCGCGTCGCCGCCGGCAAGGAGCCCGTCGGCACCGTCCACCTCACGGCCCGCCACGCCGGCAACCACGTGGTGATCGAGGTGCGCGACGACGGCAAGGGCATGGACCCCGACGCCCTCCGCGCCTCCGTCGTCCGCAAGGGCCTCATGACCGAGGACGCCGCCGCGGCGCTCTCCGACGAGCAGGCGCTCGACCTCGTCTTCCTGCCGGGCTTTTCGACCGCCGCCACCACGACCGACGTCTCCGGGCGCGGCGTGGGCATGGACGCCGTCCGCACGGCGATCGCCGACCTGAACGGCGAGATCTCCATCTCGAGCGCGCCGGGCCGCGGCAGCGCCTTCACCATTCGCATCCCGCTGACGCTGGCGATCATCCAGGCGCTGCTGGTGTCGTCGGGCGCCGGCCGCGGCGGCGACGGCCCCCGGCAGGTGTACGCCGTGCCGCTCGAGGCCATCGAGGAGACGGTCATCGTGGACCGCTCCCAGGCGAAGCCGGTCAACGGCCGCCCGTGCCTCGTGCTGCGCGACCAGATCGTCCCGCTCGTCTGGCTTTCCGAGTGCCTGTCCCTCGACGCCTCCGCCGGCGAGGACGAGAACCGCCTGGACGTGGTCGTCGTGACCGTCGGCCCGGCGCGCCTCGGTCTTGTGGTGGACGGCCTGGTGGGCAAGCAGGACGTGGTGATCAAGCACCTCCCGGACTACCTGGGCGACGTCCCGGGCGTGGCGGGGGCGACCATCATGGGCGACGGCTCGGTCGCGCTCATCGTGGACGTCGCGGCCGTCGCGTCCGCGGCGGGGATGCTCCCGTGACGACCGCGCCCGCGGGGCTCGGCGAGCACCAGCTCGACGCGCTCCGCGAGGTCGGCAACATCGGCGCCGGGACGGCCGCGACGGCCCTCGCGGCGATGATCGGCGCGCCCGTGGAGATCGGCATCCCGCGCGTCTCGCTGGTGCCCGTGGAGCGGGTGCCGGACGAGGTGGGCGGGGGCGAGGGCCTCGTCGCGGCCGTGTTCCTCGGGGTCGTCGGCGACGCCGAGGGCCACATGCTCGTGGTGATGCGCGAGGGGGCCGCCCGCTCGCTGGTCGCGACCCTCATGGGCGGTGCCGGCGCCGGGGACGTCGACCCCTTCGGCGAGCTCGGCGTGTCCGCGCTGCAGGAGGTCGGCAACGTCCTGACGAGCGCCTACCTGGGCGCCCTGTCCCAGCTCACCGGCCTGCGCCTGGAGCCGACGCCCCCCGCGGTGGGGGTCGACATGGCCGGCGCCCTGCTCGGCGCAGCCCTGGCCGAGGTGGCCGTCCACTCCCCGACCGCGCTCCTCATCGACTCCGGCATCGGCGCGGGCGACGACCCGATCGGCGACGTCCTGTTCCTACCCGGCCCGGAGGCCCTCGCGACGGTGCTCGGCCGGCTGGGCCTGCCCTCGTGAAGGTCGCGGCCGGGCCGGTCGTCGGCATCGGCCAGCTCGCCGTCAGCGGTGAGCGGGGCGTGGTGATCTCGGCCCTGGGGCTCGGCTCGTGCATCGGGCTGGTCCTGGCCGACACCCGCGCCCGCGTGGCGGGCATGGTGCACGTCATGCTCCCCGACTCGGCGACGGCCGCCACCGACGGCCCGCCCGGCAAGTACGCCGACACGGCCGTCCCGGCCCTCATCGACGCCCTCTGCCGCCTCGGCGCCCAGCGCGACCGCCTGAGCGGCGCCATGGCCGGAGGCGCCCAGATGTTCGGGGGCGGGTCCGGCGGGGGCGTCCTGCGCATCGGCGAGCGCAACACCGAGGCCGTCCGGGTCGCCCTCCACGGCGCGGGCATCCGCCTGCGCGCCGCCGACACCGGGGGCTCCCAGGGACGCTCCCTCCACGTCGACGTCGAGACGGGCCGCATCACGGTCCGCGCCGTCGGGGGAGAGCCCTCCGAGCTCTGACGGTGCGCTCCGTCGTCCGGGTTCCACTTGGACCCGGACGGGAGGTACCAGTGTGAGATGGGGCGCCCGCGGCCCCCTCGGCTTATTTCGGACGATGACGGTCCGATAATCACGGGGACCGCCGGCCGCGCCGCGCCGGGAGCGCCGGAGGACGTGCCCTCCTCCGCACTCCTCCGGATCGCTCGCCGTCCCGCCGCGAAGGTCCCGCGGGCGTGGACGCGGCCGGCGTTCCCGCCCGCGGCGGTCATCCCGCGCAGGTCACGCCCCGACAGCCGGATGGCATGGGGGCTCAACCTCGCGGCCGAACCTGCCGAAAGGGTCGGCGGAGGCGGGACTCGTCCCGCCGCACCCTCCGCGCGCCGGATGCTCGCGGCTCACGACGTCACGGACGGCCCGCACGGGACGACAGGCGTTTGGCCGGAGCAGGCGACAGGACGGAGAAGGCCACACCCCGCAAGCGCGACGAGTCGCGCAAGCGCGGGCAGGTCGCGCGCTCCCGCGAGATCAACACCGGTCTCGGACTGCTCGCCACGTTCGCGATGCTCGCCTTCATGGGCGGCTGGATGCTGACCGGCATGGCCCGCCTCATGGCCGGCTCGCTCGGCACCGCCGGCGACGCGGCCCCCATCACGCCCTCGTCGGGCTGGCGGATCATGACCGAGGCCGGCTGGGACTCCATGCGCCTCACCGCCCCGTTCGCCATCGCGGGCCTCATCGTCGGCGTGATCGCGTCCGCCATCCAGGTGAAGCCGGGCATCACGCCCGAGGTCCTCAAGCCGCGCTTCTCGGTGCTGAACCCCGTCACCGGGGTCAAGCGCCTGTTCTCGGCCCGCTCCCTCGTGGGCGCCGTGAAGGACATCGCGAAGGTCGCGATCACCGGCCTCGTCGCCTACGTGGTGCTGAAGGGCGCCATCCCCGAGCTCATGGGCCTCACCGGCGCCGGCCCGGGCCGGGCGATGGTCGTCGTGGGCGGCATCGTCATGCGCATCGGCTGGGCCATCGTCGCCGTCTACCTGGTCATCGCGGCCGCCGACTTCCTCTTCGAGCGCTGGCAGCACGAGAAGGACCTCAAGATGACGAAGGACGAGGTCCGCCGGGAGGCCAAGGAGGCGGACGTCAACCCCGAGGTGAAGGGCCAGCTCAAGCGCCGTCAGCGCGAGATGGCCGTCCGCCGCATGATGGCCGCCGTCCCCGACGCGGACGTCGTCATCACGAACCCGACCCACTTCGCCGTCGCGCTGAAGTACGCCCGCGCCCTGCCGGCCCCGCGCGTCGTCGCCAAGGGCGCCGACAACGTCGCCTTCCGGATCATCTCCCTCGCCCGCGAGAGCGGCGTCACGGTCCTCCAGGACCCGCCGCTCGCGCGGAGCCTGTTCGCCAACGCCGAGGTCGGCCAGTACATCCCGGCCGACGCCTTCGGCGCCGTCGCCGAGATCCTCGCGCAGGTCTACCGCGCCACCGGCCGCCAGCCGGCCGCCGCATGAGCACCGCCGTCGCCACCGCGCCGGGCACCCCGGCCCGCAAGGGCGGGTTCCTGGACAAGATGCTCGCGAACAGCGACGTCGCGATCGCCGTCGTGGTGGTCGGGATCGTCGTGATGATGATCATCCCGCTGCCCACGTGGCTGCTGGACATCCTGCTCACGGCCAACATCTCGGCCGCCCTCGCCATCGTCCTGGCGACGCTCTACACCACCGAGCCGCTCCAGTTCTCGGTGTTCCCGTCGCTCCTGCTCGTCGCGACCCTCTTCCGCCTGGGCCTGAACATCTCCGGCACCCGGCTCATCCTGCTGCACGGCGAGGCCGGCGAGGTCATCGAGTCCTTCGGCCGGTTCGTCGTCGGCGGCAACGTGGTCGTCGGCCTCATCGTCTTCACGATCCTCGTCGTGATCCAGTTCGTCGTGATCACGAACGGCGCCGGGCGTGTCGCCGAGGTGGCCGCCCGCTTCACCCTCGACGCGATGCCCGGCAAGCAGATGGCGATCGACGCCGACCTCAACGCCGGCGTCATCACCGACGAGGAGGCCAAGACCCGCCGCGAGGCCATCGCGAAGGAGGCCGACTTCTACGGCGCGATGGACGGCGCCTCGAAGTTCGTGAAGGGCGACGCCATCGCGGCCGTCCTCATCGTGATGATCAACCTCGTCGGCGGCCTGTCCGTCGGCGTCTTCCAGCAGGGCATGGGCTTCTCGGAGGCGATCCAGCACTTCTCGCTGCTGACCGTCGGCGAGGGCCTCGTGAGCCAGATCCCCGCGCTGCTCATCTCCGTGGCGACGGGCATCATCGTCACCCGCTCGGTGGGCGACGGGAACCTCGGCCACGACCTCACCCAGCAGCTCGTCCGGCAGCCGCGCGCGCTGCTCCTGGCCGGTGGCGTCGCCATGGGCATGGGGCTCGTCCCCGGCCTGCCCAAGCTGCCGTTCTTCATCATCGGCGGGCTCATCCTGGGCCTGGCCCTCATGCTCCGCAAGAGCGCCCGCGAGGACCAGGAGGCCAAGGCCGCCGAGGAGGCGACCGCGGTCGCCACCCGCCCGTCCGAGCCCGAGAACGTCGCCGCGCTGCTCCCGCTGGACCCGCTCGAGCTGGAGATCGGCTACGGCCTGGTGCCGCTGGTGGACGCCGACGAGGGTGGCGACCTGCTCGGCCGCGTCGCGATGGTGCGCCGCCAGATGGCCACCGAGCTCGGCCTCTCGCTCGCCCCGATCCGCATCCGCGACAACATCCAGCTGGGCTCCCACGACTACGCCGTGAAGATCCGTGGCGTCGAGGTGGCGCGCTGGTCGCTCATGCCCGGCCAGCTGCTCGCGATGAACCCGGGCACCGCCGACCTCCCCCTGGACGGGGTCCCCACCGTGGAGCCGTCCTTCGGCCTGCCGGCCGTCTGGATCGGCGAGCCGCAGCGCGAGCAGGCCGAGATCTCCGGCTACACGGTCGTCGATCCGACGTCGCTCATCGTCACGCACCTCAGCGAGGTCATCCGCCGCAACGCCGCGGAGCTGCTCGGCCGCCAGGACGTCCGCGCCATGCTCGACTCCCTCAAGGAGCGGCTGCCGGCGCCGGTCGAGGAGCTCGTGCCGGACCTGATGACGGTCGGCGAGGTGCAGCGCGTCCTGCAGACCCTGCTCGCGGAGTCCGTGCCGATCCGCGACATGGTGACGATCCTGGAGACGCTCGGCGACAAGGCCAAGCTCACCAAGGACGTCCCGATCCTCGCCGAGTACTGCCGCCAGGCCCTCTCGCGGGCCATCTGCGGCCGGTTCGTGGACGAGACGGGGACCCTCCGCGCCATCACGCTGGACCCGGAGGCCGACCGCGAGATCGCGGAGTCCGTCGCGCGGACCGACGACGGCACCGCCGTCACGATGGACCCGGCCCGTGCCGGGGCCCTCATCGAGACCCTGAAGGAGCAGGTCGAGCACGCGCAGGCGATCGGGGCTCCCCCCGTCGTCCTGTGCTCGGGCGCCACCCGCCGCCATCTGAAGGCGCTGACCGTCCACGCCATCCCGAACCTCACCGTCCTCTCGTACCACGAGATCCTTCCCTCCGTGCGGATCGAGCCCGTCGGGCTCGCCGCGCTCGTCTAGGCCCCGGCCCGGACGACCACCCTCCCCGAGGAGACCACGGCCGTGCAGATCAAGCAGTTCTCCGGAGCGACCATCGACGAGGTGCTCACCAAGGTGCGCGAGGAGCTCGGCGAGGAGGCCGTGATCCTGCAGACCAAGCGCGTCGTGACCGGCGGCATCGGCGGCTTCTTCGGCCGCGAGGGCGTCGAGGTCACCGCGGCCGAGGGCATGCCGGCGGGTGAGGGCGAGCGCGCCAACCAGGAGGCCGCCGCCTCCGTCGCGGTGCCGGCGCCGACGCTGGACACGACCGACGAGGAGGCCGACGAGCCCTTCGTGCCGACGCCCTTCGGCAAGCACCTGGAGTCGCGCCTCGAGGCCGCCCTCGAGGCCGAGGCCACGGGCCCGGCCGCCGGCGCCCCCGCGTCCCCGGCCGCCAGCTACGCCCGCGCCGCCGCGCCGTTCGCGGCGGGCGACAAGGAGCGCACCGAGGCGATCATCGAGGCCGCCCGCGCCGCCGTCCGCGACGCGCACGACGCGGTCGCCGAGACGGAGGAGCCGGACCTCGGCATCCCGGAGATGGAGCCCGAGCCGATCGTCGCCGGCGACCCGCACACCGGGTGGGTCGAGCCGGCCGCCCCGGCCCCCGTCGCCCCGCGCCCCGGCCGCCGCGCCGGCGGCTCCCTCGACGGCGTCCGCACCGAGCTCCTCCGCGCGGGCGTGGACGAGCGGTACCTGGACCCGGTCATCGAGGGCTTCGCCCGCTCGATCGTCCCGTTCCTGGACTCCCGCGACACCATCCGCGACGCGATGCGCGAGCACCTCGCCGCCCGCCTGCCGGTGGTCCGCGACTGGAAGGCCCGCCCGGCCGGCCACGCCGTCGCCTTCGTCGGCCAGAGCGGCGTCGGCAAGACGAGCGCCGCCGCGAGCCTCGCCGGCCGCTACCGCGCCGCCGGCCTCACAACCGCGCTCATCGCCGCCGGCGAGGGGCCGCACGACATGCTCGAGGTCCACGCCCGGCGCCTCGACGTCCAGCTCTTCCGGGCCCCGGACGCCGACACCCTCGCGCGCGTGCGCGCCACCCTGGTCGACCGCGACCTCATCGTGATCGACACGGCCGGCCGCTCGCACCAGCAGCTCGCCGAGATCGAGGGCCTCGCGTCCCTGCTCTCGCCCGCGGGCATCGAGGACGTCGTCCTCACCATGCCGCTCGCCACCCCGCTCGCCGACCTCGGCGACGTGCAGCGCCGCTTCCGCATGGTGGGCGTCAACCGGCTCGCCCTGACGAAGATCGACGAGACGCGCCACCTGGGGAACCTGGTGAACGTCCCGCTGCGGATGGGCAAGCCGCTCGCGTACCTCTCCGACGGCACGACCGTCCCGGGCGCCCTCGCCCCGGCCGACGCCCGCCGGGTCGCGGAGATGATCCTGCCGTGACCTCCGCCGCGCCGGTGGGGGACACCGCGCCGCTGCCCGTCCGCGGGGACCGGGTGCTCCTGGACGGGCTCCCCGGTGGCCCGTGGCCGACGGTGGTCGACGGCGTGGCCGACGACGGCCTGCGCATCGCGCCGCCCCGCCTCGGCGGGCGCCCGGTGCCGCTGCCGCTGCGCCGGCCGTTCATGGTCGCGTACAGCCACCGGCAGGTGCCGTGCGAGGTCGACGCGGAGCTCGTGGCGGGCCCCGGCCCGGGCGGCGCGGAGCCGTACCACGCGCGCGTCACCGGCATGCCCCGGCGCATCCAGCGCCGCGGCGCGGTGCGCGTGCCGGTGCACCTCATCGCGCGTGCCTCCATCGACGGCGACGGGGAGCCCATCGGCGCCGTCACGGAGAACCTGTCCGCCGGCGGGGCGCTGCTGCGCTCGCCGCGGCCGGTGGACCAGGGCACGGAGATGGGCGTGACGATCGACGCCGGCGGCGACGCCGGGAGCTTCGAGGTGCTCGGGCGGGTCGTGCGGTGCGACCGCACCGAGGTCGAGCACCGCCCCTGGCGCATCGCGATCGCGTTCGCCGACCTGTCCCACGCCGACGAGGACCGCCTCGTGCGGTTCGTGTTCGAGCGCCAGCGCGCCCTGCGCGCGCGTGACTCGGGGATGGCCTGATGGCGAAGGACGCGAAGGCGAAGGCCGCGAAGGGCAAGGGCGCCAAGGGGGCGGAGGCCACCGAGACGCCGATGGGGATGTGGGTGGGCCGCGCCCGCGCGATCGGCGCGCTCGTCGGCTTCGCCGTCGCCTTCTGGGTCTGCCGCCGGCAGGGCCTCCCCATGGCCGACGCCGCCCTGCGCGGCCTGGTCGGCGCCGTGGCGATGTCCCTCGTGGCCTGGTGGTCCGCGCTCATCGTCATCCAGGCGCTCATGCGGTCCGCGATCGCGCAGGCGCAGCGGGAGGCCATCGAGGCCGCCCAGGCCCAGGCCGCCGCGGCCCAGGCCGCCGACGACGCCTTCGCCCGGCGCGCGGCCTCGCAGGGCGGTGAGTTCTCGTGATGCCGGTCGGCCCCCCGCCGGCGCCCGCCCCGGCGGCCGCCGCGGCCGCCGCGGCGCAGGTCGCGGCCACGACGCGGCGCGCGACGGCCGATGCGGCCCCCGGCCACGGCGGCCCCCAGGCGGAGGTCCCGCCGGCCGCGGCGCCCCGCGGCCCGCTCATGAGCCGCACCGGCGCACCCGACCCCAGCGGCCGCTCCGGCGGCCTGGTCGATGTCTTCGCGTGACGCCGCGGGCGCCGCGGAGCGCCCCGGCTTCCTCGTGGTCCGCGCCGACGAGGACGGCACCTACGTCGGCGGCCTGATGGTCACCGACGCGACCGGCCTCCCCGTGGACTTCCGCTACACCGACCCGATCACGCCGACGCGCCTGCAGCGCGCCCTCTACGGCGGGGTGCTCGACCGCTACCTCCGCACGGAGGTGGTGCTGCGCACGCTGCTCGACGCCCTCGAGGCCGAGCCGACGCTGCTGCTGGTGGACGACCCGGACCTGCTCGACGAGGAGCTCGGGGCGTTCCCGGTCGCGCTCGTCGCCCGCTCGGGCGTCGATCCGCTCGGCGCGCCCGGCACCCGGTCCTCGCAGGGCTCGGGGTCGTTCCTGCTGCAGGCCTCCGAGTCCGGCCACCCGCTGCGCGTCACGCTGCCGGCCTCCGGCTCCGACGGCGAGGCGGCCGTCGCCGAGGCCCTCGTGGAGATGGGCCGGCGGATGGACCCGCTGGAGCCGTCGGAGCGTGTGCGCGACGCGCTCGCGGTGATCGTCGCCGGGGAGGAGGCGGCCTGAGCCGCCGCCCTCGGCGGTCCCCCGTCGAGGAGGTCCGCCGCGCGCTCGCCGGCATCGGCGGGGGCGCCGCCGCGCACGGCGTCGCGGCCCCGCAGGCCGCCGCGCGGGCGCCCCAGCACCCCCTCGCCGCGTCCCGCACCGTCGCCGCGCCCGTCGCGCCGGCCCGTCACGTCGCGCCACCCGCCCTGGACGGCGCCCGGTCCGCCGGGCCGCCCGCCGCACCGGGGGCGCGCCGGGCGGCGCCCGTCCCGGCGGCGGCGGTCCCGCGCACCGGGCCGCCCCCCATCACCGCGTCCCCGGCCCGCGACGCGGGGGCGCCTGCCACGGCCTCCCACGGGCCCTCCCTGATCCCCCGCCCGCGGCGCGGTTCCGGTGCCCGCCGGCCGGGTCGCGCCCTGGCGGCGGCGCTCCGCACCCAGCGGCGTGAGCGGGTGGCCTGGACGCACCTCTCCCGCGCCCGCCTGGCCGCCGCGTGGGGTGCCGTGCAACGGGCCGAGGGGCCCGGCGACGAGGGCCTGCGGCTCGTGGGCGTCTTCGGGCCGCTGCCCGTCGGCGCGCTGGAGGCGGTGGCACTGGAGCCGGACGGCCGCATCGCGGTCCGGCTGGCACCGGGGGCCCGTCCCGGGGGCCTCGGGGACGTGGCGCTGGCCCGCGCCGGCGACGGGCGGCTGGTGCGCTGCGATCTGCCGTACCCGGCCGAGGGACGTGGGATCCGGCGCACGCGCTAGCATCGCCCCCCGGTCCAGGGGCGAGCGGAGGTCGAGGGCATGGGCAGAGCGCGGTTCGGGGTGGGGGCGGCGGCCCTCCTTGTCGCGGGCGCCCTGGTGCCCGCCGTCGCGGGGGCGCAGACGCCCACCGCTCCGGCGCCGGTCACCCCGGCTCCGCCCGCGCTCGCGCCGGGCGTCGTGTCACCGGGCGTGACGATCGGCGGCGTGCAGGTGGGCGGGCTCTCGTCCGCGGACGCCCGCACGACGGTGATCGCCCAGTACGTCGTCCCGCGCCGCACCAAGCTCGTGGTGACCTTCCGGGGCCGCAACCTTGCGATCGACCCGGTCAAGGCCGGCTACGTCGCGAACGTGGACTACGCCGTCCAGGTCGCCCTGCTCTACGGCCGCACGAAGCCGCTCCCGGCCACGGGCACCGTGGACGTCCCGGTGCGCGCGAAGGTCAACGCGGCCAAGCTGAAGTCGATCATCGCCTCCCGCGCCGCCGCCAACGACCTCACCGCCCGCGACGCCGCCCTGTCGTTCAAGGGCGTGACCCCGGTGGTCCGCAAGCCGCGCGTCGGGATCGTGGTGGACCAGTCCAAGGCCCTCACGACGCTCACCGACGCGATCCTCGTCCGCGACCGGACGAAGTACGCCCTGCCGTCGAAGCGCGTGGTCCCGGCCGTCACCAACGTCGGTCCCGCCGTGATCGTTGAGCGCGACAAGTTCCGCGTGACCCTGTGGCGCGCCGGCAAGCGCACGACCTTCCCGATCGCGGTCGGCACCTCGTCCCACCCGACGCCGACCGGCAACTTCGAGATCATCTCGAAGCAGCGCAACCCCACCTGGTTCCCGCCGGACTCGCCGTGGGCAGAGGGCCTCGGCCCGGTGCCCCCGGGTGTCGGCAACCCGCTCGGCACCCGCTGGATGGGGACCTCGGCGCCGGCCATCGGGCTCCACGGGACCCCCGTCTCGGGCTCGATCGGCACCCGCGCGAGCCACGGCTGCATCCGCATGTACATCGGTGACGCCGAGCGCCTCTACGACATGGTCGAGATCGGCACCCCGGTCATCATCCGCTAGGCCACGCGGGTCTCAGGCTTCAGACGGCGGCAACTCTGACCCTCTACTAGAGGGTCAGAGAGCCCCGTCGAGGGCCGCGCGGAGCTTCGCCGCCGACCCCGCGGGCATGAGTGCGCGCACCCGGGTGCCGTCCGGGGTGCTCTCCTGCTCCACCTCGGAGCCGTCGTTGTAGATCGAGGCCAGCAGGCTGCCCCGGTCGTACGGGATCGTGAGGTCGATGCGGGTGAGCCGCTCCCGCGCGGCCTCGGCGAGGGCGTGGACGAGGTCCTCGATCCCCTCGCGGGTGACCGCAGAGACCTGGATCGCGTCCGGGGAGCGGTTCGTGAGGGCGGCGCGCTCGTCCGCGTCGGCCAGGTCGATCTTGTTGAGGACCAGGAGCCGCGGGATGTCGCCGGCGCCGATCTCCTCCAGCACCTCGTCCACGGCACGGGCCCGGTCGGCGCGGCGGGTCTCCGGCTCGGAGGAGTCGGCGACGTGGAGGATGAGGTCGGCGTCGCGCACCTCCTCCAGCGTCGCGGAGAACGCCTTCACGAGCTGGTGGGGCAGGTGGCGGATGAACCCGACCGTGTCGGAGAGCAGCACCTCGTGCCCCTCGCAGTCCACGCGCCGCGTGGTGGGGTCGAGCGTCTCGAACAGGGCGTCGTCGGCGCTCACGCCCGCGCCCGTGAGGGCGTTCATGAGGCTCGACTTGCCGGCGTTGGTGTAGCCGGCGAGCGCGATCCGCGGCGTGGGGGAGCTCACCCGCCGTTCGCGCTGGGTGCCGCGGGACCGCTCCACGTCGCGCAGGCGGCGCCGCAGGGACGCCATGCGGTTGCGGACGAGCCGCCGGTCCGACTCGAGCTGCGACTCACCGGGGCCGCGGGTGCCGACGCCGGCGCCGAGGCGCTCGAGGTGCTGCCAGAGCCCCTCCTGGCGGGCGTACGAGTACTCGAGCTGGGCCAGCTCCACCTGCAGCTTGCCCTCGGCCGACCGGGCGTGCTGGGCGAAGATGTCGAGGATCACGGCCGTCCGGTCCACCACGCGGGTGCCGAGGCGGTCCTCCAGCGCCCGCTGCTGGCCGGGCGTGAGCTGACCCTCGGCCGCCACGAGGTCCGGCTTGTGGCGGATGACGAGCTCCTTGAGCTCGGTGAGCTTGCCCGTGCCGAGGTAGGTGCGCGGCCACGGGGTCTCCCGGTGCTGCACCAGCGTCGTGATGACCTCGGCGCCGGCCGTCCTCAGCAGCTCGTCGAGCTCCTCCAGCCGGTCGCGCTCCTCGTCGCCGGTGCAGTCCAGCGACGCGATGACAAGGGCACGCTCCGGCCCGCCCCGGTCCTGCTCGTCCTCGGGCCGTGACGCGGATCCGCGGTACGTGCGCTGCAGCTCACCCATCACGGACCATGATGCCCGCTCGGGGGGCGGCCTGTCAGATGCCCCTGTAGCCCGGCACGCCGAACGGCGAGACGCAGCGGTTCAGCAGGAGCTCCTTGAGCGCCGTCCCGCGCGGCCCGTTCGGGCGGCCCTCCGCCTTGAGCTGGGCGGTCCAGGTGCGGCACTGCGCGGGCGTGCCCGTGCGGACGATGAGCCGGCCGGACTGGTTGCCCCGGTTCCGGGCGTCCACGGCGAACACGAGCACGATGCCGGCCTTCCGCGGCATGATGAACGAGACGGTGTCCCCGTTGACGAGCTGCGACGGGATCGCCTGCCGCGAGAGCACCAGGCCGCCGCCGCGCGGCTTCGCCCTGATCGGCCGCAGCACGGTCACGCCCACGGCCTTCGCCGGCCAGGCCAGCTTCACGAGGGCCTGGCTGCCCGCCGCGAGGTGGACGGCCGGGATGCCCTTCGCCAGGCCGCCCATGCCCGGGGCCACGACCGGGCGCTTGACGCCCTTCCAGGTGCCCGGGCCCGGCTGCAGGACGATCGGCGGGTTCGCCGCGGGATACGTCATGTAGCCGGCGTCGGGGCTCGCCGCCACGGTCTGGGCGGACGCGAGCGCGGGCGCCGCGAGCATGAGCGCCCCGCCCACGAGGGCGGCGCGACGGACGTTGCTGGTCATGGTGGCCGTCCCTCTCCGGTCGGGGCCCGCATCATGCACGCTCCGGCGCCGGGAGTCAGGGGATCGCGGCACCCGGCACCCCGAACGGGGACACGCACTTGTTCAGCAGCAGCCGCCGCAGGGCCGTGGCGCGGGGGCCGTTGGGCTTCTTCTCCTTCAGGAGCTGCGCGGTCCAGTCGCGGCACAGGTCGCCGTCGGCGAGGGAGGCGATGATCCGCCCCGACGCGTCGCCCCGGCCGGCCTTGTCCACGGCGTAGACGACGACGATCCCGGCGGCGCCGCGCATGCGGAAGTAGACCTTGCGCCCGCCGGTGAGCCGGAACTCCATCGGGGTGCGCGTGAACACGAGCCCGCCGCCGCGCACCTTGGCGCGGACCGGCCGCAGCATCATCACCGTGACCGACCTCGCCTGGAACGGCAGCTCGACGCGCGCCTCCCGCCCGGCGTAGACCCGGGCACGGGGGATCCCGGCGGCCAGTCCGCCCAGCCCCGGCTCGACGACGGGCCGCGACACGCCGTTCCACGTGCCGGGTCCGGGCTGCAGCACCTTCGGCGGCTTCGCGCTGGTGAAGACCATGTATCCGGATTCGGGGACCGCCGCCGTGTTCACGGCGGACGCGGCCACGGGCAGGACGGCGGGGACCGCGACCACGAGGGCCGCGCGCCGCAACACGCGCACGATCATCTGGGGGGACCATCCCTCGTCTGGGGGGAACGGGGGGGAGGAGGGTCGACCCTCTCACCCCGGGCGACCCGGGGGCACCGCCCGAAAGGCGAGGTGAGGACCCCCTCCTCATGGGGGTAACACCCTCGTCATGCCGTGCCCGCCACAGCCCGCGGCCCCCTCCCGGGCTCGACTAGCATGCCCGCGATGACGCCACCGGATCCCGGCCCGCTCGCCGACGACGCCCCCGACTGGTACCGCGATGCGGTCATCTACGAGCTCCACGTCCGCGCCTTCATGGACAGCGACGAGGACGGGATCGGTGACTTCCGCGGCCTGATCTCGAAGCTCGACTACCTGCACGACCTCGGGGTCACGGCCATCTGGCTGCTGCCCTTCTACCCCTCGCCGCTGCGCGACGACGGGTACGACATCGCGGACTACCGCAGCGTGAACCCGTCGTACGGGTCGATGCGCGACGTCGCGCGGCTCATCCGCTCGGCCCACGAGCGCGGCCTGCGCGTCATCACCGAGCTCGTCCTGAACCACACCTCGGACCAGCACCCGTGGTTCCAGCGCGCCCGGCGGGCCCCCGCCGGGAGCCGCTGGCGCAACTTCTACGTGTGGAGCGACACGCCCGAGCGGTATCGGGACGCGCGCATCATCTTCAAGGACTTCGAGACGTCCAACTGGTCGTGGGACCCGGTGGCCGGCCAGTACTACTGGCACCGCTTCTACTCCCACCAGCCGGACCTCAACTTCGAGAACGCCGAGGTCCGCCGGGCGCTCTTCTCGCAGGTCGACCACTGGTTCCGCATGGGCATCGACGGCCTGCGCCTGGACGCCGTGCCGTACCTCTACGAGCGCGAGCGCACGAGCTGCGAGAACCTGCCGGAGACGCACGGGTTCCTGAAGGAGCTGCGGACGCACGTCGACGAGCACTTCCCCAACCGGATGCTGCTCGCCGAGGCGAACCAGTGGCCCGAGGACGCCATCGAGTACTTCGGCGACGGCGACGAGTGCCACATGGCGTTCCACTTCCCGCTGATGCCGCGGCTCTTCATGTCGATCCAGATGGAGGACCGCTTCCCCATCATCGACATCCTCCAGCAGACGCCGGAGCTGCCGGAGGGCTGCCAGTGGGCGCTCTTCCTGCGCAACCACGACGAGCTCACGCTCGAGATGGTCACCGACGAGGAGCGCGACTACATGTACCGGGTCTACGCGCACGAGCGCGAGGCCCGCATCAACCTCGGCATCCGCCGCCGCCTGGCCCCGCTGCTGGGCAACGACCGCGCCAAGATCGAGCTGATGAACGGCCTGCTGCTGTCCCTGCCGGGGACGCCGGTCATCTACTACGGCGACGAGATCGGGATGGGCGACAACGTCTACCTCGGCGACCGCGACGGCGTGCGCACCCCGATGCAGTGGACCGGCGACCGCAACGCCGGCTTCTCGCGGGCGAACCCGCAGCGGCTGTTCCTGCCGCCGATCATCGACCCCGAGTTCCACTACGAG
>VFQR01001109.1_pt1 | contig 22995 bp, 19 predicted proteins | sample 3512321 | NCBI WGS metagenome assembly VFQR01 (sample SAMN10412374, study PRJNA504923) | tailings metagenome | isolation source: Relicate 3 Philex TSF1 revegetated site | place: Philippines: Tuba, Benguet | collected 2017-08-29 | reverse complement strand
GCGAGGTTGCACGCTACTACCAAAGATGAGCGATCTCGCGGCCGCCGTCTTTCCCCTTGGCAATGGCCAGACGCGAAAGCGGGCGTGGCGAGGATGCGGTATGCCTTGAGACGAACATGGACGGGACCAACTCGCGGCCGTCATCCCGGCCGAGCGAGCTTGGCCAGCGAAGAGCCGGGACCCGTTGGGCGCGCCACGTCGGCCCGCTTCCGCAAAGGTCCGGTGGCGACGTGCCCATCGCCCGACCGACCCGTATCCTATCTCAGATGGACGTCCCGGCCGGCGGCCCTGAGCGACACCGAGAACCCCGCCAGCACGTCGACGAGCGCGATCGCCATCAACACGAAGAAGAGGGACGTCGCCGCGCCGCGCACCAGCAGGAATTCCACGAGGAACGCCACGAAGACGAAGGTGGAGAGCAGGTGATCGACGACCGAGGCGGTGCTCGTCCGCGTGGACTTCATGATCTCGAGGAAGAGCAGCACCAGCGCGACCAGCACCATGAGGTCGGCCATGGTCATCGACCAGACGCCGCCCGACATCATCGTGAGCGAGAATATCTCGTTGGCGAAGGGCTGTTCGCCGCCGCCGAGCAATCCGGCGAGGCCGAGATTGTAGAGGATGAACGGAACGATCATCAGCGGCACGTTGCCGAACATGGGTGCTTCTCCCTCGGACGCCCCGCCTTGTCCCACCGCGTCCGCGCGCCGTCAATCGGCCCGCAGAAAGCAGAAGGGACCGGCACGGGGCCGGTCCCTTCGAAGATGCGATACGTCTGGAGGCTTGTCAGCCTTCCTTCGGCTCGAGCACCTGGCGACCGCGATACATGCCGGTCTTCAGGTCGACATGATGCGGCCGGCGCAGTTCGCCGGAGTTCTTGTCCTCGACATAGGTCGGCGCCTTCAGCGCGTCCGCCGAGCGGCGCATGCCGCGCTTGGACGGCGAGGTCTTTCTTTTCGGTACGGCCATGGAAATGCTCCACTCGACATCAAAAAGCCCGTCGCTGCCCGGACCCGCGGGCCAGCACCGACGGACCGGAACTGGAATTCGGCGTGCCTATACACGCGGGCGCGCCGATTGACCAGTGCCCGGCGCCATTTTTGTGTCGGGCTTCAGCTCACGCAGGCGACATAGGCGCCCGACTGCGCGGCGCGGCGCTCGATCCGCGCGGCGAGCCTGTTGAGCCCCGCCGACGGCTTGCCGGGATTGCGCGCCGCCGGGTTCGGCAGCGTCACGGCCAGCAGCGCCGCCTGCCTGCGGGTGAGATCCTTCGCCGACCGCCCGAAATGATGCTGCGCGGCGGCCTCGGCCCCGTAGACCCCCGGCGCCCATTCGGCGACGTTGAGATAGATTTCCATCATCCGCTTCTTCGACAGCACCGCGTCCATATAGACCGCCAGCGGCAGTTCGAGCCCCTTCCGCACGAAGGAGCGCCCGTGCCACAGGAACAGGTTCTTGGCGGTCTGCATGGGGATGGTCGACGCCCCGCGCGTCGATTCCCCCGAAAGCGCGCCGTCGATGACGCCCTTGAGTTCGCGCAGGTCTACGCCGTGATGCGCGCAGTACTGGCCGTCCTCCGACATGATGACGGAATGCCTCAGCACGGGCGCGATGTCGTCGATCGCCACCCAGCGGCGGTCGTAGCCCGCGAGCGTCACCGCGTCCTTGAGCATGAGCGTCGAGATCGGGTGGACGAACGGCAGCGCGTAGAAGAGCGTCAGGCCGAGCGGCAGCAGCGCCAGGACCAAGAGCGCAAGCACGAGCCGCCGCAGGAGACCGAAGGTCCTCGCGCTGCGCCGCCTGCCCCGCGATCGGCGGACGGCCGGCTCGGGATCTACGATCGGTCCCGCCAAGCTGGTGCTCCCTTGTTGCAGTCCGGTCTTAGCCTTGACGTTCGAACCCCGCAACCGCGCGCGCGGCTTGACCGGCACGCGAATTGACGTCATCGCTCCACGCCATGAACGGGGAAGCCGCATCGATCGAGAACGCCATGGCGTCGCGCGCCGAAGCCATCGAACGTGTTCTCGTCACGCTCCTTGACGCCCGCCCGCGCGACGGCGAGACGATGCGCCCCGACAGGCTTCTCGCAGCGATGCGCCATGGGCTGCTGTCGGGCGGCAAGCGGCTGCGCCCCTTCCTGCTCCTGGAGAGTGCCGCGCTTTTCGGGCGCGTTGGCGAGGCGGCGCTGAGGGTCGCCGCCGCGCTCGAATGCGTCCACGCCTATTCGCTGATCCACGACGACCTTCCGGCGATGGACGACGACGACATGAGGCGCGGCCGGCCGACCGTCCACAAGGCATTCGACGAGGCGACCGCCATCCTGGCGGGGGACAGCCTGCTGACGCTTGCCTTCGACACGCTCGCCGCCCCCGAGACCGAACTCCCCGACCGGGTGAAGGTCGAGCTCGTGCTGGCACTCGCGCGCGCCTCGGGCGTCGGTGGCATGGCGGGCGGCCAGGCGCTCGACCTCGCCGCCGAGACCTCCAGGCCCGACGAGACGGGGATCGTGACGCTCCAGGCCATGAAGACCGGCGCACTGATCCGCTTCGCCTGCGAGGCCGGTGCCGTCGTCGCCGGCGCGAGCGCGGAAGCCCGCCAGCGGCTTTCGGATTTCGGCGCCGCCATCGGTCTGGCGTTCCAGCTCGCCGACGACCTGCTGGACCTGACCGCCGACGCCGCCGCGCTCGGCAAGGCGACCGGCAAGGACGCGGCCGCCGGCAAGGCGACGCTGCCGTCGCTGCACGGCGCCGAATGGACCCGCGTCCAGCTTTCCGGGCTCGTGGAACAGGCCTGCGAGATGCTGGAGCCGTTCGGCGCACGCGCCGCCACCCTGCGCGACGCCGCGCGCTTCGTTGCCGAGCGGCAGCGTTAATCGCCCCTTAAGCCGCTTCCATCAATTTGAACCCGTTGCATTTCTGGGCATGGGGCGGTCAATGTCATCTGCAGTTACGCACGCCTATCTGCGTGGCCGCCTCATCGTGATTCTCGTCAGCCTGGCGCTGGCGATCTCGGCCGGCTTCGGCTACCTGCTGATCGAGGCCGGGCAGGCCCGCAACAGCCTGCGCTTCGCCACCGTCTTCGGCCACCTTGCCGACACGACGGACGACGTCATCTACCATGCCCTGCGACTGGAGAAGGCGAGCGATGAGACGCGCCTGCGCCAACTCGCCGACCAGGCTCGGGTCCACGGGCCACCCGCGCCCGCGAAGGCCGCCGTGGACGATGCGCCGATACGCGCGGACCTGCACGCGTCGCTCATGCGTCTCGAGGCCGTCTACGAGGCGCTTCAAATCGCCGCGACCGGCGACATGGGAATGCTGGAGAGCCGCCGCATCACCGTCGAGGAGGCGAAAGGCAACGCCGTCGCGGGCTCCACCGACCCCGTGCTCGTCGAGATCGTCGGGCGCCGCTTTCCCGCCTCCGCCCGCGCATTGTGGCAGGACGGCGCGGAATCCTCGCTCAGCCGCGACATCGCCCAGGTCGTCACCCTCGCCAACCGCCTGGACATATTCAGCGACTATTCCGGCGCCGTCGCAAAGCGCGTCTTCGGCGAACTGCAGGTTCTTTCCAACGAGCGCGTGCGCCCCGTGCTGGCGCGGACGATCGACGCCCTCAATGCCGACATGGTGCGGGCCTACGAGGCGCTGCGCTTCACGCTGGCCACCGTTGCGGCCGGCATCGTCGCCACCTGCCTCCTCGTCGGAATGCTCGTCTTCGTGCCGATGATGCGCCGCATCGCAAGGGCCCAGCAGAGCCTCCACGAGGCCCACCTCACCGTTGACGCGGCGCGCGTTCGCGCCGAATCCGGCGATCGCGCCAAGTCGGAATTCCTCGCCAACATGAGCCACGAGATCCGCACGCCCATGAACGGCGTGCTCGGCATGGCCGAACTGCTGGCGCGGACCGAACTCGACCCGCGCCAGCGCACCTTCACCGACGTGATCGTCAAGTCGGGCAATGCGCTGCTCACGATCATCAACGACATTCTCGACTTCTCCAAGATCGACGCGGGCCAGCTTTCCCTCGACCCCGCCCCGTTCGACCTTGCCGACGCGGTGGCCGACGTCGCCACCCTCGTCTCCGCGCGCGTTTCGGAGAAGGACCTCGAACTCATCGTGCGCGTCGATCCACGGCTTCCGCCCTTCCTGGTCGGCGATGTCGGGCGCATCCGCCAGATCCTCACCAATCTCGTCGGCAACGCCGTCAAGTTCACCGACAAGGGTCACGTGCTGGTCGACGTTGAGGGCAGGGTCGAGGCCGACCGCGCCGTCGTCACCTTCCGCGTCGAGGATACCGGCATCGGCATTCCCCCGGACCGCCTTCAGGCGGTGTTCGAGAAGTTCGCCCAGGTGGACGCCTCGTCGACCCGCCGCCACGAAGGCACCGGCCTCGGCCTCGCCATCGCGTCGCGCCTCGTCGAGCTCATGGGCGGCACGATCGGCGCCGAAAGCCGCCCCGGCCAGGGGTCGACATTCCATTTCACGCTGCCGCTGCCCATCGAGAAGGGCATGATGAAGGCCCGCCCCGCGCCGCTCGACGTGTCCGGTTCGCGCATCCTCGTCATCGACGACAACCCCATCAACCGCGACATCCTGATCGAGCAGCTGAGGAGCTGGGGCTTCGACTGCGCCGCGGCCGAGAGCGGCGCTGTCGGGCTTGCCTTCCTCGAACGTGCGACGGCCCTGGGCGCGCGCGTCGATTGCGTGATCCTCGACTACCAGATGCCGGGCATGAGCGGCGGCGACGTCGCGCGCGCGCTGTTCGAGCGCGGGCTTACACCCGCCCTTCCCGTCGTGCTCCTGACCTCGGTCGACCAGGCCGACGTTCTGCGCAGCGTCAAGGCCTTCGGTGTCACGGCCCACCTGAACAAGCCCGCCCGCGCGTCCGCGCTCCTGGAGACGCTGGTCGATGCCATGCAGCGGCGCGCCGAGGCCGCGCCTGATGCACCCGTGCGGCCCGCCGCCCCGCGCATGCGTCTGGTCAGCGAGAATGCCGTCGCCGCGCCGCCGCCCGCCGCGGCCGCGCCCCGCAGACCTGCGCCCCTCGACGTGCTCGTGGCCGAGGACAACGAGGTCAACCAGCTCGTCTTCTCGCAGATCCTCGAAGGGCTGGGGCTGACCTACCGCATCGCCGGCAACGGCAAGACGGCGGTCGAGATGCACCGGCTGCTCAGGCCCCGCATCGTGCTGATGGACGTCTCCATGCCCGAGATGAACGGCTACGAGGCCACCGCCGCGATCCGAGCGGCCGAGGCCGGCGGACCCGATCGCACGCCCATCATCGGCATCACCGCGCATGCGCTCAAGGGAGACCGCGAGAAGTGTCTGGAAGCGGGCATGGACGACTATCTGCCCAAGCCGGTGTCGCCCGACAGGCTGGCCGCCAAGATCAGCAACTGGCTGGTCGAGCGCGCCGCCGCGGAGGCAGCCCGCGCCTGACCTTGCGGCGCGAAAGCGCGCCGCGATCTTTTCCACCCGGCTATGTCATTCTTGATAGGATCGCAAAACGATCGAACATATCATGAACGAATGGCTGCCCTGTCCCTGCGCGAGAAGCTGGCGATCCTGTCCGACGCCGCCAAATACGATGCATCCTGCGCTTCGTCGGGTGCGGCGAAGCGCAATTCGCTCAAGTCGGGCGGTATCGGCTCCACAGAGGGTTCCGGCATCTGCCATGCCTACGCGCCCGATGGTCGATGCATTTCGCTTCTGAAGATATTGCTCACGAACTTCTGCATCTACGATTGCAGCTATTGCATCAACCGGTCGTCGTCCAACGTGCGTCGCGCACGTTTCTCCGTGGAGGAAGTCGTGCAGCTGACGCTCGACTTCTACCGCCGCAACTACATCGAAGGGCTGTTCCTGTCTTCCGGCGTCGTGCGCTCGCCCGACGAGACGATGGGCGAGATGGTGGAGATCGCGCGGCGCCTGCGCACTCAGAACAGCTTCGGCGGCTATATCCACCTCAAGACGATCCCCGAGGCTTCGCAGGACCTCATCGAGCAGGCCGGGCGCTTCGCCGACCGTCTGTCGATCAATGTCGAGCTTCCCACCGACGAGGGCGTGAAGCGGCTCGCCCCGGAGAAGCGGCCCGAAACGATCCGCCTGTCGATGGCGAAGCTGCGCGCCAGCATCGAGGCGAGGTCCGAGCCGACGCTGCGCACCAGGCGGCGCGAGCGGTTCGCCCCGGGCGGGCAGTCGACACAAATGATCGTCGGTGCCGACGCGACCCCCGATGCCACCATCCTCAAGACGAGCGCGCGGCTCTACGGCAGCTATCGCCTGCGACGCGTCTATTATTCCGCCTTCAGCCCCATCCCCGATGCGTCTGCCGCGCTGCCGCTGGCAAAGCCGCCGCTGATGCGCGAGCATCGGCTCTACCAGGCCGACTGGTTGATGCGCTTCTACGGCTTCGCGGAAGCCGAGATCCTCGCCGGCAGGCCGGACGGCATGCTCGATCTCGAAATCGACCCGAAGCTCGCCTGGGCGCTGCGGAACCGGCACCTCTTCCCGCTCGACGTCAACCGCGCCGAGCGTGAGATGCTGTTGCGGGTTCCGGGCTTCGGCACCAAAACGGTCAAGCGCATCATCGAGGTCCGCCGCTATCGCCGCCTGCGCATCGAGGATGTAGGCCGCCTCTGTCCGTCGATCACGGCCGTACGACCCTTCATCGTCGCCGACGGCTGGTCGCCCGCCGGGCTCGTCGACGCCGAGGGTCTGAGGGAACGGCTCAGGCCGAGGGCCGAGCAGCTGGAGCTGTTCTGATGCGCACCGCCGATCGGTCGGCCCCTGCCGCATCCATTGGCCGCGATATCGCCGTGGCGCTTTCCTCGCGTATCGATTTCTCAGGCTGGCGCGACGCCGCGCGGCGTCTCGCGCTGGCCGACGTGGAGCCCCGGAATGTGCGCTGGCATTGGCCGGAGGATGGGGGCGAGGGCGATCTGTTCGCCGGATCGGACGCGCTGCCGCCTGCCGGCGGAGGCGAGCTTCGCGTCGCACGCAGTTTCGTCGATCGTGCCGAGGCGGTCGTTTGCCACCGCGATTCCGACCGCTTCGCGTTTCTCTACCGGGTGCTCTGGCGCATGCAGCACGAGCCCGACCTCGCCAGGATCGCATCCGACCCCGACATCCGGCGCCTCGAGGCGATGGAGAAGGCGGTGCGCCGCGACATCCACAAGATGCGTGCCTTCGTGCGGTTCCGCCGCATCGAGGACGAGGCGGGCGCCGAGCGCTACATTGCATGGTTCGAGCCCGAGCACTTCATCCTCGAACGAAACGCCCCGTTCTTCGTGCGTCGCTTCACGGGCATGCGCTGGACGATCCTGACGCCGCACGCCTCGGCCGACTGGGACGGTACCCGCCTCGCGATCGGTCCCGGCGCCTCGCGCGGCGGATTGCCCGACGAGGACGCGGCCGAGGAACTCTGGCAGACCTATTTCCGATCCATCTTCAATCCGGCCCGGATCAAGGTGAAGGCGATGCAGGCCGAGATGCCGAAGAAATACTGGCGCAACCTGCCCGAGGCCTCGCTCATTCCCGGCATGATCGCCGGCGCGGAGCGCGCGGCACGCGAAATGATCGAAAGGATGCCGTCCATGCCCGCGCCGCACCACGCCTCGGTCAGGCAAAGGCACTGGCCCGATGCGGACAGCCCTGCGGAGCCGGACGACGGGTCGGATGCGGCCTCCCTTTCCGAACTCGGCAAGGCCGCCGCGGGCTGCCGGCGCTGCCCTTTGTGGCGGGACGCCACGCAGACGGTATTCGGCGAGGGTCGTCCCGACGCCCGAATCGTCTTCGTGGGCGAACAGCCGGGCGACCAGGAGGACATAGCGGGCCGGCCCTTCGTGGGCCCGGCGGGGCGGCTCTTCGACACCGTGCTCGAAGAGGCCGGCATCGACAGGTCGCTTGCCTATGTCACCAATGCGGTCAAGCACTTCAAGTTCACCCCGCGCGGCAAGCGGCGCATCCACGCCAGGCCCAATGCCGGAGAGGTCTCGGCCTGCCGCTGGTGGCTGGACGGCGAATTGCGGCTCCTTCGTCCCGATCTCGCCGTGGCCCTCGGTGCCACGGCCGCGCAGGCTCTGCTCGACAGGCCCGTCGCGGTGACGAAGATGCGCGGCGAGGTGGTGACGCGCGAGGATGGCCTGCGCGTCTTCGTCACCGTCCACCCCTCCTATCTGCTCCGCATCCCGGACGCGCAGCAGGCGGCTGCCGAGCGTACGCGCTTCCTGGACGATCTTCGCAACGTGGCGAAGCTCATGAATTGACACAAAGCGCGGGATTGCCGGTCCGCATGCCGCGCGCGTATAGGCTCGGCCAGGGCGCCGATGGCGCGCCGTCACGGAGCGATGCATGGACCTCATTCCCCTGATCGACTGGCTCGGCGAAGCCGGTGCGGCAGTGGTCGGCGCCGCGCTGCTGGGCCTCCTCTTCGGGGTCGCCGCGCAGCGAAGCCGCTTCTGTACCCGTTCGGCCGTGCTCGACATCGTGAGACGCGGCGACGGACGCGCCTTCGCGACGTGGTTCGTGGGCTTCGCCACCGCGCTGCTTGCGGTGCAGTCGCTGCTGGCGACGGGAATGCTGCATGTCGCCGAGACTCGGTTCTTCGGCACCGCGCAGAGCCTTTCGGGGGCGCTGATCGGCGGACTGGTCTTCGGTTTCGGCATGATACTCACCCGCGGCTGCGTATCGCGCCTGGTCGTGCTCGCCGGGGCAGGCAATCTCAGGGCCCTGTTTTCGGTACTCGTCGTAGCCCTCGTCGGGCTCGCCACCTATGCGGGTCCGCTGATCGGACCGCGTGACCAGGTGGGCGCCCTGCTGGGCACCCCCGCAATAGGTGGCAACGACCTGCTCGGCCTTGCCGGACGCGGACGCGGTGCCGGCCTCGTCGTCGGGGTGGCGATCGCCGGGCTTGCGCTGCTGGTCGCCTGGCGCAGCGCGCTTTCCCTGTGGCGCGGACTCGGCGCGGTGCTGGTCGGGCTGGCGGTCGCGGGAGGCTGGTACTTCACCCACCAGCTCTCGCAGCAGGTCTTCGAGCCGGTCCAGACCGAGAGCCTCTCCTACATCCGGCCGCTGGCCACCACGCTGCAGGCACTCGCCGGCAGCACGGCCGGCTGGGACCAGGGGCTGGTGATGGGGACGCTGGCCGGCGCCTTCGTCGCGTCGCTGGCCTTTGGCGAGTTCCGGATCGCCCGGTTTTCGGAGCCCGGCACGCCTTCGATGCTGCGCTACGCGACGGGCGCGGCACTGATGGGCTTCGGCGGCATACTGGCGGTCGGCTGCACGGTTGGCGCAGGGCTGACGGGCGGCTCGGTGCTGGCGGTATCGTCCCTGCTCGCTCTCGCCTCGATGATGGCGGGCGCGGCGCTCGCCGACCGCGTCGTCGATGGTTCGTCGCGGGCCGCCTGACGCGCCGTTTCCTCGTTCAGCCCACCCCTCCGTAGAGCCAGGAGAGCCGGTCGTAATAGTCGTCCGGCCCGAGCGAACGCATGACGGAATCGCGCACGATCGCGGTCGCCCCGGCCGCATGGTAGATGTATTCGCCGATCAGCCGCGAGCCGATCTGCACGCGCGCCGTACGCGCCAGCCGCGCGGACTGGTAGGCGAGAAGCGCGGCCTCCGGCGCGTCGGGCCGGGCGGCCATCTCCGCGGCGAGCCGCACCGCATCCTCCATCGCCATCGCCGCGCCCTGCGCGAAATACTGCAGCATCGGGTGCGCGGCATCGCCCAGCAGCGCGACGCGTCCCTCCACCCATCGCTCGACCGGATCACGGTCGCACAGCACCCACAGCTTCCAGTCGCTTCCGTGCTCGATCACCTGGCGCGCTCGCGGGTGGATGTGCTCGAAGCCGCGTCGCACCTCCTCGACGCCGACCGGCCGGCCCGCCACCGCCTCGCCGACGTCGTTGTGATAGGTGACGACCAGGTTGAAGACCTTCCAGCCCTTCAGCGGATAGTGGACGATGTGGCATTTCGGTCCCGCCCACAGCGTCGCGGCGTTCCACCGCAAGTCCTCCGGCATGCGGTCGGTCGGAATGACGGAGCGGTATGTGGTGTGGCCCGAGACGCGCGGCGGACCGTCACCGAGCAATTGCGCACGCACGGACGAGCGCAGACCGTCCGCGCCGATGAGCGCGCTGCCCTCGATCGGATCGACGCCTTCGCAGAAAGCGCGTACGCGATCCCCGCCCTGCTCGTAGCGCGCCAGCCGGTGTCCTGTCCTCAGCTCCACCAGCGGGCTGGCCTCGCATTGACGCAGGATCGCCGCGTGCAGGTCGGCGCGATGCACCACCGCATAGGGATTTCCGAAGCGCTGCCTGAACGGCTCCTCGAGCGGGATGTGGACGATCTCCTCGCCCGACAGCGCGTCCATGAGGCGCAGCCTGTCGATGTAGACCGCCTGCGAGCGCGCCTCGTCGCCGATGCCGAGCGCGTCGAAGCAGTGGAACGCGTTCGGGGCGATCTGGATGCCCGCGCCAATCTCGCCGAACTGCCCCGACTGTTCGAGAACGATCGACGCGATGCCGTTGCGCGCAAGCGCCAGCGCGGCGGCCAGCCCGCCGATGCCTCCGCCCGCGATGATGACCGGTCGCACCGCTCCTCCCCCGATATGTCCGGCTTTCAGTGCCGGAAGTGTCGCATGCCGGTCAGCACCATGGCGATGCCGTTGTCGTCCGCCGCCGCGATGACGTCCTGGTCGCGCATCGAGCCGCCCGGCTGGATGACTGCCGTAGCGCCTGCCTCGACGGCCGAGAGCAGGCCGTCGGCGAAGGGGAAGAACGCATCCGAGGCCACCACCGAGCCCCGCGTGGCGGGCGCCGCCGCGCCGGCCGCGGCGGCTGCGTCCTCGGCCTTGCGGGCCGCGATGCGCGCCGAATCCACGCGGCTCATCTGGCCGGCCCCGATGCCCACCGTCGCGCCGTCGCGCGCATACACGATGGCGTTGGACTTGACGTGCTTGGCCACCCTGAAAGCGAATTTGAGATCGGCGAGTTCGCGCGCGTCGGGCGCGCGGCGCGTCACCACCTTCAGTTCGAGGTCGTCGACGACGCCCGCGTCGCGCGACTGGACGAGCAGCCCGCCGGCGATGGTCTTGGCCTGGATGCCCGCCGCGCGCGGATCGGCCAGCCCGCCGGTCACCAGCAGGCGCAGATTGGGCTTGGCCGCCACGATGGCGCGCGCCTCCTCGCTGGCGTCCGGCGCGATGATCACCTCGGTGAATATCCTGACGATCTCGCTCGCCGCCTCCGCGTCGAGCGGCCGGTTGAGCGCGACGATGCCGCCGAATGCCGAGACCGGATCGCAGGCGAGAGCCCGCTCGTAGGCCTCGCGCAGATTGCGCCCCTCGGCCACGCCGCAGGGGTTGGCGTGCTTGATGATCGCGACGGCGGCAGCGCGCGCCGGATCGAACTCGCTCACGAGTTCGAAGGCCGCGTCGGTATCGTTGATGTTGTTGTAGGAAAGCTGCTTGCCCTGGATCTGGGTGGCGCGCGCCACACCCGGGCGGGTCTCGCCCGTCAGGTAGAGCGCGGCCGACTGGTGCGGGTTCTCGCCGTAGCGCATCGTGGCTGCCAGACGTCCGCCGAAGCTGCGCCATTCCGGCTCCGCGACCGGCAGCGTCTCGGCGAACCAGCCCGAGATAGCGGCGTCGTAGGCGGCCGTGCGCGCGAAGGCCTTGGCGGCCAGATCCTTGCGCAGTGCGAGCGAAAGCGACCCGCCCTGCGCGGCCAGTTCGCCGAGCACGCGTCCGTAGTCGGCCGGATCGGTGACGACGGCCACATAGGCATGGTTCTTGGCGGCCGCCCTCAGCATCGCGGGTCCGCCGATGTCGATGTTCTCCACAGTAGAGGGATAGTCGCCGCCAGCGTGCCGCACCGCCTCGAACGGATAGAGGTTGACCACCACGAGATCGATCCCGCCGATCCCGTGCTCCTCCATCGCGCGCGCATGCTCCGCGTCGTCGCGGATCGCGAGCAGCCCGCCATGGATCGCCGGATGCAGCGTCTTGACCCGCCCGTCCATGATCTCCGGAAAGCGCGTCACCTCGGCCACGTCGCGCACCGCGATGCCCTCGCCGGCGAGCGCCTTCGCCGTGCCGCCCGTCGACAGGATCTCCACCCCCGCCAGCGACAGGGCGCGTGCGAAATCGGTCAGCCCGGTCTTGTCGGAGACGGAGATCAGCGCGCGCCTGACGGCGACGCGGTCTGGTGCGGGGATCTTCTTGGAGACGACGGCCATCGCGCGGACTTTCTGCGGGGACTTCAGGGACGCCGCGCCGTATCACGACCTTCCCGCCGCGCAAAGCGCCGGGTCAGCCTTCCGCGTCGTTATCGCGCAGCGCCACCCGGGTCATCCGCCACTGCACCTCCGGGAAATCGGCCGCCTCGAAGGACAGCACGATCTGGCGCGACTTCCGGGGACCGGCCGAACCGGCGAAGAAGATCGATTCCTCGATCGCCGGCTCCATTCCGTCGCAGGTAAACAGCCACCCCTCGCCATGCTGGCCGGCGATGACGAGCCGGTCCGCCTGGTCGAGGAAGAGTTCGGTCTGGGGATGCAGATGGAATCGGATCGCCACGCGGTGCCCGGCACGGGGATCGGGCGCCGCTCCGCCCTGGCGATAGAAGCGATCCGTGCCGTCGAGCACGCTGCCCTCCTGTCCGAGCACGAGCTCGCGCTCGTGATGGAGCCCGAAACGCGCGGCATAGCCGTCATGGCTGGCGACGAACCCCTGGCTGTCGCGCCCGTCCAGGCGCCGGCAGGCCACCTTGCGCGGTCCTGCGATCAGCGGCGTGACGAGCAGGGCATCGATGCCGCGCTGTCCGTTGAAGCGGCACGACGAGGCATCGTTGATCGCGGCGGTCGAATGCGCCGCCGTGGTGCGCGCCAGCCGGCGGAACTCCGTCGCGCCGAGCCGGTCGATGCCGCAATTGACGACGAAGCACTGACGGCCGGAGGAAAGCTCGAAGGAAAGGCATCCCGCATGCGCGTCGGCGGCGGCCTCGGGGGGCGGCGGGGTGCCGGTGTCGGCGATCACGGTCGTTCCGCCGAGGGCCAGCCGCTGGTAACCCGAATGCGGCGCCTGCAGCAGCGGCGAGCCCACCGTGTCGTCGAGCCTCAGCACGGCCGCGACGCGATCCTGCATCGTCGCGCCCATGCCGTTGAACCGTGCGAGAGAACCGTCCCCGTGGCGGAAGAAGCGCAGCGCCGGCAGCATGCGATCGATCGCGTTCAGAAGTGCCGGCGGGGGGGCCTCCGCCTGGTTGGCATATGTCTGCCTGAGCGGCAGCAGGTCGGCGAGCAGTTCGAGAATGGCCCCCGGATTGCGCGAGACGTGCCCGCCGTCCGGATGGATCTGCCGTTCGAGCTCGAGATCGAGATTGCGCGTCGCGGTTCGCACCGCGGCCGGCGAGACCGGCAGCGAAAGCGCGGCGAAGGCGAGCGCCACGCGGGCGCGCAGCCTCTCCTCGTCGCAGGGCATTTCGGGCGTCATGGAGCGGAGGTAGCGGACCTGCGCGGCCAGCGACTTCATGAAGCGTCGATAGAAGCCGAAATCCGCGCCCTGCAGCACGATCGCGGAATGCTGCAGCCAGGCGATGATGCGTCTCGAAGTGACGTCGGCGCGCCAGGGCGCACCCGCGATGCGCCCGTCGTGCAGCGCGATCCAGTCAGCGACCATGACGCGGGCGTTGGCGGCGGCAAGCTCGGTTCCCGCCTCGCGCATGTGCCTGAGCCACCGGAACCCGCTCAGTTCGGCGACCCAGCCATCATGCTGTTCCGCGATCGAGAAGGGCGACACGCCCTGCGCCTCGACCATGCGGCCGGCAAGGGGAAAGCGCCCGCTGTAGAAGTCGGCCGCGACCTGAGGGTCGGCGGTGCGCAGGTCGGGCGGTGCGATCAGCACGCGCTCCGGCGTCCGCCCGGCATAGCGCCAGCGATAGACGGGGCCGACGCGCAGCCTCCGGCGCAGCCGCCGCCAGGCCTCGCGCGCCACCATCCCCCACAGTTGCGCTCCGTGACGGTTCACTGCCGACAAGTATCCAGAACCTCCTCGCCCGATCCGTCCATGCGACCGGCGAACCGACGCGGCAGCGACCGTGGATCCCCGCCCAAACCGGTCTGCCCGCCGCGCCTCGTCTCAAGCTTAGGTGATTCACCCGGGCATGCGAAGGCGAAAAGCGGCCTCAGCGGCTGCGCCGCAACCGCACCGCGTAGAAGCCGTCGAGGCCTGACAGCGAGGCAGCGCCCATGTCCAGCATGTCGGGTGTGGTTCGCACGGCCCCCTCCGAGTTCAGGAAACCGGCGATGCCCGGCACCTCTTCCGGCCCGACAGGCTCACGCGCGACGTCGCTGCGCTCCGCGAGCAGCGCGGCCACCATCTCCTCGCCCTCGGCCGGGTCGAGCGAGCAGTTGGAAAAGACGATCGTGCCGCCGGGCTTCACGAGGCCGATCGCATGGTCGAGGAGCGTGCGCTGCAGCCGGGCGAGCTTGGCGACGTCTTCCGCGCTCTTCGTGTAGGGAACGTCCGGATGACGCCTCACCGTGCCGGTGGACGAGCATGGCGCGTCGAGCAGCACGGCGTCGAACGGCGGCGCGGGTGCAAGTGCCCGCAGGTCGCCGACGACGGTCTCGGCCTCGAGCCCCAGCCGCGCCAGATTGCCCTTCAGGCGACGCAACCGGTTCTCGGAGAGATCGACGGCGGTGACATGCGCGCCGGCCGCAGCGAACTGCGCCGTCTTGCCGCCGGGCGCCGCGCAGAGGTCGGCCACGCGCAGGCCCTCGACCGGCCCGAACAGTCGCGCCGGGATCGCCGCCGCCGCGTCCTGCACCCACCATGCGCCTTCCGCGAAGCCCGGCAGTTCCGGAATGGGCGACGAGGGCGACACGACGCGCACGGTGCCGGTCGGCAGCACCACGCCGCCCAGCGTCTCCGCCCAGCGCGCGGCATCGGACCGGACGGTGAAATCCACGGCGGGCTCGACGGCGTGGGCAGCGAGGATCGCCGCGCGCCGCTCGGGGCCGTAGACGGCGTCGAGGCGCTGCCAGAACCAGTCGGGCGCGTCGCCGAGCCGGCCGTGGCGCGCGATCATTGCCTGGCTGTCGGCGGCGATCGCCCTGAGCACCGCATTGACCAGCCCCTTGAACCGGACCAGTCGCGGATCGCTTCCGGCCTGTTCGGCCGCCAGATCCACGGCCGCGCTCGCCGGCACGTCCAGGAACAGGATCTGCGCGGCGCCGACATGGAGCAGATGTTCGAGCGCGCGCGCGTTCGCCGGCAGCGCCCGGTCGAGCCTCTCCGAGAGACACCTTGCGACGGTGCCGCGGCCGCGCAGCGCGCTGAGCAGGATCGCGCGGACCAGCGAGCGGTCGCGTGGCGAGAGCGCCAGATATTGCGGATGACCGTTTTCGTCGTCGGTCAGGCCGTCGAGGGGCGTCTTGCGGTCGATCACCGCTCCCAGCAGCCTGGCTGCGCATTGCCGCGCCGCGAGGCCCGGCTTGTCGCTTGGCTGCGGCCGCCCGCGAGACCTCAAGACCAGGGGCCGCGCGGGGCGCCGGCGCCACCGCCCCACGGTCCGGCCGCGCCGGCCGGCACCGCGGACGCGGACCCCGCGAATTCGGCCTCCATGGCCTCCAGCGCGGCGATCCGGTTGTCGGTGTTGGGATGTGTGGAGAACAGATTGTCCATCCGCTGTCCGTTGAGCGGGTTGACGATGAACATATGCGCCGTGGCAGGGTTACGCTCGGCGTCCTGGTTGACGATCTGCCGCGCGCCGCGCGCGATCTTGTCGAGCGCCGAGGCGAGCCATATCGGGTTTCCGCAGATCTCCGCCCCGCGCCGGTCGGCCGCGTACTCGCGTGTCCGGCTGATCGCCATCTGCACCATCATGGCGGCCAGCGGCGCAACGATGACCGCCGCCAGCACGCCGATGATGCCCAGGGGATTGTTGTTGTTGCGGTTGCCGCCGAAGAAGAAGGCGAAGTTGCCGAGCATCGATATGGCGCCGGCAAGCGTCGCGGTGATCGTCATGGTGAGCGTGTCGCGGTTCTGCACATGCGCAAGCTCGTGCGCCATCACGCCCGCCACTTCCTCGCGGCTCAGGCGCTCGAGCAGGCCGGTCGTGGCCGCGACCGCGGCATTCTGCGGATTGCGTCCGGTTGCGAAGGCGTTCGGCTGCGGATTGTTGATGATGTAGACCTTCGGCATGGGCAGGTTGGCGCGTTCGGCGAGCGCCCTGACGATGCCGAAATACTCCGGAGCGTTGCGCTCGTCGACCTCGACCGCGTGGTGCATCCGCAGCACCATCTTGTCGGCGTTCCAGTAGGAAAAGAGGTTCATCCCGGCTGCGATCAGGAAGGCGATCGCCATGCCGCCGGTGCCGCCGATCAGATAGCCGACGCCCATGAAGAGGGCGGTCATGAAGGCCAGAAGCATCGCCGTGCGGATGATGTTCATCGCGGTCTCCGGTCAAGGTCTCGGACGGTCGCGTGATTTGAATTCAACGCCGCCCGCTTTCGGTCTATATGATGGGAAGGATCCTGCCTTTCTTCAATATCCGCGGACCGCGCCATGAACGACGACGCCGCCCCCTCGACCGCTGACGCAAACGCCGCGAGACTGCTTTCCGCCGCCGCGCGGCGGGCCCTCGCCGAAGCCGAGGAGAGACGCCGCGCTTACCTGCGCGAGGAGGCCGCCATGCCGCCGGAGCGCGGCGGGCGCGGGGGTCTCGAGCCCGTCCGCTACGGCGACTGGGAAGTGAAGGGCATAGCAAGCGATTTTTGATCTGGAGATCATCCGGCGCGGGAACCAACCCGAACGGGTAGCGTTCTCGTCGTTCGAACTCCAGAAATTGTAGGAGCGGCACCATGCTCATCCGGCTCGGCTACGAGATCGGCATCACTTGCGCGCAGGAAACACCCCTCGTCGCGATGCTCGGGGTCCACCCGGACCGCAACAAGGACCTTCGCTGGGAAAGCGGCGTCGAGACGTCCCCCAAGACGCGAAGCAGCGCCTATATCGACCAGTTCGGAAATCGCTGCCTCCGCTTCAACGCGCCCGCCGGCAACTTCTCCATGTGCTACGACGCGATCGTCGCGGATTCGGGAGAGCCCGACCCGGTCGCTCCCGATGCGGGGGAGACGCCGATCGCCGATCTGCCGTCCGATTGCCTCGTCTACCTGCTGGGAAGCCGCTACTGCGAGACCGACCTGCTGTCGCCGATCGCGTGGGAGCGCTTCGGCCACCTGAAGCCCGGCTGGAGCCGCGTCCAGGCGATCTGCGATTTCGTGCATGAGCGCCTCTCCTTCGGTTACGGCTATGCGCGGCCGACGCGCACCGCGGCGCAGGCCTTCGACGAGCGTGTCGGCGTCTGCCGGGACTTCGCGCATCTGGCGGTCACGCTGTGCCGCTGCATGAATATTCCCGCCCGCTACGTGAACGGATATCTGGGCGACATCGGCGTGCCGCCGGATCCGGCGCCGATGGATTTCAACGCATGGTTCGAGGTCTATCTGGGCGGACGCTGGTACACTTTCGATGCCCGTCACAACATGGCGCGCATCGGCCGCATCGTCGTGTCGCGCGGTCGTGACGCGACCGACGTGCCGCTGGTCCACACTTTCGGACCGCACAGCCTGACGACCTTCAAGGTATGGACGGAAGAGGAGGGAACGACGCAGCTCCCCCACCACCGCCACACCGCGCTGACCATGCGCTGCCAGACGCCCGCCACGCAGTCGCACGCGCAACGGGTAGCCTGAACCGCGCTTGCCATTCGCCATTTGCAGGAATATATTCCTGTGAATGGCGAAGTGCTGGCAATGCGCGATCACGACCGCGACCATATTGATTTCCGGTTGCCTGCCGGCGGCGCCCCGCGGCGCGTTCGAGGGGCCGGTGGCCGTGTCCGTCGTCGCGGTTCTCGACGGCGACACCTTCGTGGCCGACGCCCATGTCTGGCCGGGCAGTACGGTCCGCACGAATGTACGCATCCGCGGCATCGACGCTCCCGAGATGCGTGGCCGGTGCGACGGCGAGCGCGACGCGGCACACGCGGCGCGTGACGCGCTGGCCGGCCTTGTTTCCGGCGCCCGGGTCGAGATCAGGAACATCGGCGGCGCGAAATACTATGGACGCGTCCTGGCCGACGTATACGTGTCGGGCGGATCGGTCGCCGAACGGCTGATTGCGGCACGCCTCGTGCGTCCCTATTCGGGCGGGCGACGACAGTCGTGGTGCGGCTGACCCGGTACGGTACATGCGGCCCGTTCCGCGACGTGCCGGAAGGGGACACCGGTGGGCGGCACGTGCTCCCGACCATTGCGACATGGTTGACGGATAGTAAACGCGGCGCCCGCGGGCCTTTCGCCGCTTTACCATCATGGTCAGTGAAATCTCCTGAAATCAATGACTTGGCTTGGACAAAGGCCATCCGGACCCGCTTCGGTCCGGAACCGGCACGTTCGGCGCAATGAACCGGCATGACCGCCGCGGCGGCGGTCCCACGAGGGAGAGCGGCATGGCCGGCATGAATTCGATCGCACGGAAGCTCGAGGCGAGCGTGGCGGCCTTTGGCGCCAGCGAGCGCGGCAACTTCGCGCTGCTGTTCGCGGCAGCAGCGTCGGCGATCTTCCTCGGCGCCGGCTTCGCGCTCAACACCGCGCAGCTTCACAATGCCCGCTCGCAGCTTTCGCAGGCCCTCGACGGCGCCGTGACCTCGACGGCGCGCGACCTGACGACCGGCAAGATCCAGCCGTCCGACGCGAAGGGGCTGGTCGAGACCTTCCTCAGGGCCAATGCGGGCTCGGGCTTCATGATCGAGGACCTGGTTCATCTCGATGCGCTTCAGATCGACCCCATCGCGCGCACCGTATCGGCCGCCGCCAGCGTCGACGTGGCCCTCGCCTTCCCGCTCTTCGGCACCAGCGACACGCGGCGCGTAGCGACCGAATCCGTCGCGCTCTACTCGGACAAGAAGATCGAGGTCGCCATGATGCTCGACATCACGGGCTCGATGGCCAGGACCTGGCGCAGCGACAAGATCGGCGACCTGAAGGCCGCCGCGGCCAATGCCGTGGAGTCGCTGATCGGCACGCAGGACCCGGCCAACGCCCGCGTCAGGGTATCGATCGTGCCCTATTCCGATGCGGTGAACGTCGGCGCCGACCTCGCGCAGTACGTCTTCGTCGAGCCGAACAACTACAGGGGCTCCGAGCCGCCGGCCTATACGGGCGTGATCGCGGTTTCGGGCTCGAGCAGGCCCGACAATTGCGCCACCGAGCGCAAGGGCGCCACCTACCAGTTCTCCGACGCCGGCCCCGGCGCCGCGATGATCAACCGCGACTACCGTCTCGCCTTCTGCCCGGAAGCAGCACTTCAGCCGCTGACCGGCGACAAGAAGAGGCTGACCGACACCATCGCCTCATTCCAGGCGAGCGGGCACACGGCCGGCCATATCGGCATACAGTGGACCCGCTACATGCTCTCCGACGCCTGGGCATCTGTTCTGCCCACCGCCTCGCGGCCGCTTTCCGCCGACCCCAAGAACGTCTCCAAGATCGCCATCCTGATGACGGACGGCGAGTTCAACACCGCCTTTGCGGACGTTCCGACCGGACAGTCGGTCCGCAACCAGCCGGTGCGTTCGCGCCAGAAGGCCGAGAGGCTGTGCGAGGAGATGCGCAAGGACGGGATCGAGGTCTTCACGATCGGCTTCATGCTCGAACAGCAGGCCGCCAAGGACGTGATGCGGGCCTGCGCCTCGCCCGACACCGCCGCCGTCCAGCACCATTACGAAGCCGCCGACGGCGAGGCGCTGAACCGCGCCTTCCAGTCGATCGTCAGGAACATCGAGCGCCTCGCGATCATCCGCTGAGCCGCGCTACACGAAGCCATGGGCCGGGGGGTCCGGGGTGAAGAAAAGGCCGCCGCTTCGTCATGAAGCAGGCGGCCTTTTCCGTGTTTTCCGTCCGTGGCGCGGCCCGTGGCGTGAGCGGATGGCTCACGGCCGCGCGTCACGCGCCTGTCAGGAAGACTGCTTCCCGAAAGGACGATCCGCCGGGGCCACGCTACGGTTGAAACCACTCGACATTGGATCACCTCCTTTCAGTTCGTTGAACACGCCGAAAAGATGGGGCGGATCGGCCCGGATGGCAAGCCCCCCGGCCCGACGTCGCTATCGCGTCGCGATCGCCGCCGCCGCACCGGCCATCGTCGCGGCGCCGGCCCGGTTGGCGATCCGCAACGCGCGCGGGCTCCTGAGCAGCCGCCGCGCCTGCGCGGCCGCGACCGCCCAGCCGAGGTCCACCGCCACCAGCACGACCACCATCGTGACCACGAGCTCCGCCCAGCCGACCACGCCGACCCGCGTCAGGTCGACGATCGTCGGCAGCAGCGCCAGGTAGAAAACCATGATCTTCGGGTTGCCCAGCGTCACCGCCATGCCCGCCGCGAAGAGCTTCCAGGCCGAACCGGACGGCGCCTGCGTCGCTTCCGCGGCCTCGGCGGGTGCCCGCCACATCGACCATGCGAGCCAGCACAGATAGGCGATGCCCGCCCATTTGAGCACGACGAAGACGGCGTGGAAGGTCTCGGCCACGACCGCGAGGCCGAAGACGGCGAGCGACAGCCAGATCGCCTCGCCGATCCACATCGCCGCCAGGAACGGCAGCACGTCGCGCACGCCCCTGGCCAGCACGCGCGCCACGAGTGCTGCGATGCTGGGCCCGGGCGAGCCCGCCGACACGGCCAACGCGGCGGCGAAGATGGCGAGCGAGGCGAGATCCAGGACTATTTCCTCTTGTTCTGCCGGTTGTTGACGAGGTCGTCGACGACGGCCGGGTCGGCCAGCGTGGAGGTGTCGCCGAGCGCGCCGAAATCATCCTCCGCGATCTTCCTCAGGATGCGGCGCATGATCTTGCCGGACCGCGTCTTGGGCAGGCCGGGCGCGAACTGGATCTTGTCCGGCGAGGCGATCGGCCCGATCTCCTTGCGGACATGCGCGACGAGTTCCTTGCGCAGCTCGTCCGAGCCGGTCTCGCCTGCCATCAGCGTCACGTAGCAGTAGATGCCCTGTCCCTTGATGTCGTGCGGGTAGCCGACGACGGCCGCCTCCGACACCTTGTCGTGGGAGACGAGCGCGGATTCCACCTCGGCCGTGCCCATGCGGTGGCCCGACACGTTGATGACGTCGTCGACGCGGCCGGTGATCCAGTAGTAGCCGTCGGCGTCGCGCCGGCAGCCGTCGCCGGTGAAGTACTTGCCCTTGTAGGTGGAGAAGTAGGTCTGGATGAAGCGCTCATGGTCGCCGTAGACGGTGCGCATCTGCCCCGGCCATGAATCGACTATGCAGAGATTGCCGTCCGCCGCGCCCTCTATGACCTTGCCGTCATTGTCGACGAGCTGCGGCTGCACGCCGAAGAAGGGGCGCGTCGCCGACCCCGCCTTGAGGTCGGTCGCACCGGGCAGCGGCGTGATCAGGATGCCGCCCGTCTCGGTCTGCCACCAGGTGTCCACGATCGGGCAGCGCTTGTCGCCGACGACGTTGAAATACCATTCCCACGCCTCCGGGTTGATCGGCTCGCCGACCGAGCCGAGCACGCGCAGCGACTTGCGGGACGTCTTCTTCACATGGTCGTCGCCGGCCCCCATCAGCGCGCGCAGCGCCGTCGGCGCGGTGTAGAAGATGTTGACCTTGTGCTTGTCGACCACCTCCCAGAAGCGCGACTGGGTGGGATAGTTCGGCACGCCCTCGAACATGAGCGTGATCGCGCCGTTGGCGAGCGGTCCGTAGACGATGTAGGAATGGCCCGTCACCCAGCCGACGTCGGCCGTGCACCAGTAGATGTCCCCGTCATGGTAGTCGAAGACGTACTGATGCGTCATCGAGGCGTGGACGAGATAGCCGCCGGTGGTGTGCAGCACGCCCTTGGGCTTGCCGGTCGAACCGGACGTGTAGAGGATGAACAGCGGATCCTCCGCCTTCATCTTCTCGGGCTTGCACTCCGCCTTCACCGAGCGCACCTCGTCGTGATACCAGAAGTCGCGGCCGTCGGCCCAGCCGACCTTGCCGCCGGTGCGCCGCACGACCAGCACCTTGTCGACCTTGACGTGGTTCCTCGCGGCGATGTCTATCGCCTTGTCGGTGTTCTCCTTGAGCGGGATCGGCCTGCCGCCGCGCACGCCCTCGTCGGCGGTGATGACGAAACTGGATTCGCAGTCGACGATGCGCCCGGCCAGCGCGTCCGGCGAAAAGCCGCCGAAGACGATCGAATGGATCGCGCCGATGCGCGTGCAGGCGAGCATCGCATAGGCCGCCTCCGGGATCATCGGCATGTAGATCGTGACGCGGTCGCCCTTCTTCACGCCGTGCTTCTTCATCACGTTGGCGAGCCGGCACACATGCTCGTAGAGCTCGTTGTAGGTGATCTTCTTGTCGTCGTAGGGGTTGTCGCCCTCCCAGATGATGGCGGTCTGGTTGCCGCGCTTCTTCAGGTGCCGGTCGATGCAGTTGTACGAGACGTTGGTCTGCCCGTCCTCGAACCACCTGATCGACACCTTGCCGGTGAAGGAGGTGTTCTTGACCTTCGTGTAGGGCTTGAACCAGTCGATCCGCTTGCCGTGCTTGCCCCAGAATTTCTCCGGGTTCTTCACGCTCTCGGCATACCACTTGAGATAGGTCTCGTTGTCGATCAGCGCGTTCTCCTTCCAGGCCGGCTGAACCTTGTGGACCTTGACGTCGGACATGAACTCCCTCCCCGTGGATGCGGTGCGCCTGGCGGCAAATCGCGGGCATTATTAACAACTGGCCGCCAACGACAACATTAGACATTGGATTCGTGCAACGATCTCGCGGAGGCGGCGAAGTGCGCTCCTTCTCCCCCGGAGGAAGAAGGGACGCGACTTTCCGTCGCCACGCCCGCCTTTCGCGTCTGGCCATTGGCAAGGGGAAAGACGGCGGCCGCGAGATCGCTCATCTTTGGTAGTAGCGTGCAACCTCGC
>VFQR01001108.1_pt1 | contig 23059 bp, 22 predicted proteins | sample 3512321 | NCBI WGS metagenome assembly VFQR01 (sample SAMN10412374, study PRJNA504923) | tailings metagenome | isolation source: Relicate 3 Philex TSF1 revegetated site | place: Philippines: Tuba, Benguet | collected 2017-08-29 | reverse complement strand
CTCGCCGACGGCGCGGCCGCTCTCGTTCATGTAGGTGCCGGGCATCAGCAGCAGCGCTTTTTCGGTGCCGATGACGCCTTCCGCGCAAAGGCCCTGGAAGCGCTGGCGCCAGGGCGAGAAGCGATGGCGACGATGGATCGCCTCGGCTGCCATGAAGCCGATGTTGTGCCGGTTGTTCTGGTATTTCGCCCCGGGATTGCCGAGGCCAGCCATCAGGATCATCGGGCTTGATCCACCACATGCCGCGCGGGGCTTCAAACGAAAGGGGCGCCCCGCTTGAGGGCGCCCCGATGCGGGAGACGTTGAGGGGAAGTCCCCCCGACGGATCACTTCTTGGCGGCAGGAGCGGCCGCAGGAGCAGCCTCGGCGGCCGGCTCTGCCTCTGCCACCGTCGGCGCCACGATCGACAGGACCGTGACGTTCTCCTTCGAGGCGGGGCGGGTGCCTGCCGGCAGCTTCACGTCGTTCATGTGAACCGAGGAGCCGATGGCGAGCTGCGAGATGTCGATGTCCACGCCGTCCGGAATGCTGTCCGCATTGCAGAGCAGGGTCAGCGAGTGGAGAACCAGGTTCACCGTGCCGCCCAGCTTCACGCCAGGCGAGGCTTCGGCGCCCTTCACGTGGATCGGGATGTCGACGCTGATCTCGGCGCCCGCGCCGAGGCGCAGGAAGTCGACGTGGACCGGCGTATCCTTGACGGGATCGAGCTGGTAGTCGCGCGGGATGACGCGGTGCTTCTGGCCGTCGACCTCGAGGTCGAACACGGTCGACTTGAAGTGACCGGCGTAGATGCGCAGGTGAAGGGTCTTGTAGTCGAGCGAAATCAGCACGGGGGGCTTCTTGTCCCCGTAGATGACGCCGGGCACGCGGCCCAGACGACGTTCGGCGCGTGCGGCCCCCTTGCCGCCCTTCGCGCGGACCGTCGCCGTCAACGTTTCGTTGGCAGCCATGGTCTTCATCTCCAAAAGAAAGACCCGTGGCGGGAGCCTCCAGGGGTGCGGAGAATGCCACGGGACGGGCGGCCTATAGCCGAAAAGGGGGGGAGGAGCAAGCGGAAGGGCCTCACCCGGCCGGGACCACCTGATAGAGGTCGGCGGCGATCTGCCAGCCTGCGGGGCCGTTCTTCAGGTGCAGCATCGCGCGGATGCGGCGACGCACGGGATCACGGCCCGGCTGGGCGATCTCGACGTTCCAGATCCAGAGGATGACGGCCTGCGAGGCGTCGCCGTCGGCACGGGTCTCGGCCGGCGTCATCTTCACCGTCCCGGAGGCGAAATTGCGGGCGTAGACGGCGCGGATCTGGTCGCGGCCCGCCGCAATCGGGCCTTCCGGCATGAGCAGCAGGGCCCGCTCGCCGTAGAGAGCGGCGATGCTGTCGGCGTTGCGCTCGTCCATCGCCGCGCGGAAGCGGCGGACGAAGTCGTCGATGCCGGGAGGGGCGCCTTGTGCCAGGGCGATATCGCCAGTGGCCGCCACAAGAGCGAGGCCGGCTGCGATGGTGGCCATTCCGCGTCTGGACGTCGGTCCCGCAATGTCCATGATGTCGTCTCCCGCAACACTCCGGTGGTTCCCGCGGCGCAGGCCGGACAAGGCCAGCCGCGAGACTGACGATGCTGCCGGCCCGCCGAACGGCAGCCGCAGTGACAGGATGAGGCGGGCATGTTTCGGATCGACGCCGGCCTCGACCGCCGGAGATGACAATGGAGATGAGGATGCGTCTGGCCGCCCCCCTTGCACTGGTCCTGCTGTGGTCGTCGGCCGCCAGCGCCGGTCCGGTCTTCGACCGGCTGAGCGGGCCGGGAGCCGGCAGCGATCCCTGCCTCGCCCGCGACTATGACGCCGCCCATCTTCGGCGCAATCCGCGCCAGAAGGTCACCCATTTCCACATGGTGCGCGAGCGGGTCGACGTCACCGACGAGAACGGACCGCGGCGCTTCACCGTGCGTGTCGGCTTCCGGCTGCGCGGTGTCCGGGACTTCTATGCGACGAATGCCATCTGCACGACGGCTGGCGATGCCGCGGATTGCACCGGCGAGGGCGATACCGGCGCCTTCCGCATCACCCTGTCCGGCGAGGGCGTGCGGCTCGTCCTCGAACGGCTCGAGGCCGAAGGAAGTCGGGGTGGGAGCCCCGACCTCGCGCGCAGCGACGACCGGGTATTCCTGCTGCAGCCGGCGCGGGCAGGGGCCTGCGCCGCGCCCTGAGGCCTATCCCTGAGGTCTATTCGTCGCGGCCGAGGATGCCGTCCAGCGCCGCACGCAGGTTCTCCCGCGACAGCGGCCGGTAGGTGAAGACGACCTTGCTCTTGCCGGCCGGCACCTCGACGCCGCGGAACAGCACGTCAGAGCGCAGCAGCGGCTTGCGCACGCCATCGACCTCGACCTCCCAGCCGGGATACCAGGGCTCGTGCAGGGTCAGGACGGTCGACGTGCGAGCCTCGACCGCGATCTCGACCCGGTAAGGCCGCCAGGCGGTGATCTCGGCCTTGCCGGGGGAACGGACAAGCGCCTGCATGGCGGGAGCGAGCACGTTGGCGGTCGGCGGCTTCGCGTCGGTCGCGGTGCTGGCGGGGAGCTGCGTGGCCGGACGCTGCGCCGAAGCCGGCTGGGTGTAGGAGGCGCTCAGTTCGTCGTCGTCGTCGATCATCACCTCCGACGTGCCATTGAGGCGCGGGAAGTTGCCGGCTTCGACGAAAGCGTCGGCATCGGCCACCCGGACGATGCTCGCCAGCGCGACGCGCGGGGCCGGATCCGGCAGGCGATAGATCCAGGCCGTCGGGCCGGCCATGATCGTCTCCACCGTCGACCACTGCGCAAGATGCGGCATCAGTTCGATCGGCCGGTCGAGGACGATGTATTCGAGGCCGAGGAGCTTGCCGAGATCGCAGCTGTAGCCCGGAAACGAGGTCGGGAAACGGCGATGGAAGACGGTATAGGGGCTCTCGCCTGGCTGCACGAGGCGGTCATAGGGGCCGATGCGCAGGGGATTGTAGCCGTTGGTGGCCTCCAGGCCGTAGACCATGGCGGCGTTCTGCCAGGGGCCGCCGAGACCGACGATCTCGACGCGCGGACGCAGGGCGCCGACGCCGCGCCGCTTCATCTCGCGCGTCAGCGTTGCGATGATGCTGGCGTCGCGTCCCGAAGGCTTTTCCAGGAAGGCGTAATAGGCCCGCGGCTCCGCGTTCATCGACGAGCCGGCGTTCAGCACCACGAGCTCCCCGGCGGTGAAGGCGACGGCGAGGCTGGCGGCGGCAAGCCTCAGGCGTGGCGTCTTCGGCCAGATCAGCAGCACCAGCAGGGCGGCATAGATCGGCAGGACCTTGGCGATTGCCAGCGCCGCGTCCCAGCTCTTGTTGAGGATGGACGCGAAGCTGATCGCCCAGGCGAGAACGCCGACCACCACGAGGGCGAGGGGAACGGCGATGGCCCAGTGGATGCGGGGCAGCCCCTTCTTCACATAGTCGGTCAGCAGGTAGCCGCCGAGATAGGCGAGCGCCAGCACGACGAGGAACAGGCCGCCGACCGGACGACGGAACTGCGAGACGCCCGGGGCATATTTGAACAGCAGCGGGAAGAAGGGCGTGTAGCGGCCGAGCGCGTAGCACAGGCCGACGAGTGCGACCGCGGCGAAGACGCGGCGCCCTGAGGCGACGATGCGCCCGCCGGCGAGGCCATGCCACAGCACGACCAGTGCGGTGAGCGAGCCGACGAAGAGGTAGTTGAAGGCGCGATCGGTGCTGTCGATGCCGGGACGCGTGCCGTGACCGGGGCCCCAGTCGCCACGTGAACTCGGCTGCAGCGAGCCGAGGGCGTCGGGCGCGATGAAGTTGGCGAAATTGACCGGGTACCAGGACGAGGTCAGCGCATATTCGAGCTCGATGTTCGGGCGGTTCGAGAAGGCCGCAAACTGCGCCGTGAGCAGCAGCGGAACTGCCATCAGCGCTGCCCCCAGCAAGGCCATCAGGATGAAGATGTGCAGCCGGCTGGCGAGGTAGCGCGCCGGATGCTGCTGGATGACGATATGGCGGACCGCCATGACCGCGAGGATCACGCAGAGCAGCATCGGCGTCTGGGTGCGGCCGAGGGCGATGATGACCGCGGTGACCGTGAAGCCGATGGCGGCGAGGATCGACCGGCGATCCAGCGCGATCTCGAGGAGCAGCAGGGCCAGCGGGAACAGGCCGAAGGCGGTGATGATGCCGACGTGGTTCATGCGGCCCGAGACGACACCTCCCAGCATGAAGATGCTGGCCGCCAGCACAGACGCCGCTGCCGGCCAGCCGAGACGGTGGCCGTGGATGGCGAGGGCGAGACCGCCCACGAGGAGGTGGGCGTAGACGATGAAGTCGAAGGCGAACATGGTCGGTTCGGCGTCGAACCAGGCCCAGATCACGAAGGGCGGCGAGAAGATCAGCGACTGAGGATCGGCGATGCTCGGATGGCCGGCGTAGTGGTAGGGGTTCCAGAAGGGCGTGGAGCCAGAGTGCATCGCCGAGGCGAGGAACCGGAAGAAGGCGTAGAACTGGTTCTTGGAATCCCAGGGAACGACGAGATCGTTCAGCCACCACTGCATCCAGGCGGCTGTCCAGACGGCCGTCACCGCGATGAGCGTGACGGCGAGGCTCGCCCGGCGCGAGTTGTCGAGCCCTTCGAAGAGCGAAGCGATGCGGGCGACGAAGGCATGGGGGGAATATACGCCCGGGCCGGTGGCACGAACCGAAATTTCCGACGACACTGACGAACCCCCTGGACCGCTGGCGGTCACCCGGTTCACTGAAACGTGATCATTGATCCGTTTCAAGTGATTTGTCTGAGCTTCATCGCTCTTTTGCTCACACCGCACATTTACGCCACATGAACGACGGCGGGTTGCGGTCGGTCGCGGCGCGGGTGATATGGTCGGGCATGTCCACCGTCGAACGCGCCCGATCGACCTATGGCGGCCTCCGCGGCCTGATCGCCAACGCCTCCGGGCGCCTGTCGGCCTTCGCCGACCGCGCGGGGAAACGATTCAACGACCTGATGCCGAAGGGGCTCTATGCCCGCTCCCTCATCATCGTCATCGCGCCGATCGTCATCCTCCAGTCGGTGGTCGCCTATGTCTTCATGGAGCGGCACTGGCAGCTCGTGACGCACCGGCTGTCGGCCGCGGTGACCCAGGACATCGCCGCCCTCATCGACATCCAGCGGACCTATCCGCAGGACCGCGACTTCGCATCGCTGACGCGCATCGCCCAGGAGCGCCTCAACCTGATGGTCGAGATCCTGCCGCCCGAGCCCCTGCCGCTGCCGGGGCCGCGGCCGTTCTTCGACGTTCTGGACGCCGCCCTGTCGCGCGAGATCGCCCTGCAGGTGGGCCGACCCTTCTGGGTCGACACGGTCGGCAACTCGGCGCTGATCGAGATCCGCATCCAGCTCGAGGACGGCAAGATCATGAAGGTCTTCGCCCGTCGAGGCATGGCCTATGCCTCCAACAGCCACATCTTCCTCGTCTGGATGGTCATCGCCTCGCTGGTGCTGATCGCCATCGCCATCCTGTTCCTGCGCAACCAGATCCGGCCGATCCAGGCGCTCGCCGCCGCAGCGGAGGACTTCGGCAAGGGGCGCGACGTCGCCGGCTTCCGTCCGCGGGGTGCGAGCGAGGTGCGGCAGGCAGCGCTCGCCTTCATCGAGATGCGCCGTCGCATCGAACGCCAGATCGACCAGCGCACCACCATGCTGGCCGGCGTCAGCCATGACCTCAGGACCATCCTGACGCGTTTCAAGCTGGAACTCGCGCTGCTGCCGGAGGGGCCGGAGACCGAGGCGCTGCGTCGCGACGTCGACGAGATGGGGCGCATGGTCGAGGGGTACCTGTCCTTTGCCCGCGGCGATGCCGGCGAGGCGCCCGCGTCGACCGACATCGAAACCTTTCTCAAGGAGATCGGCGCCGATGCGGAACGGACCGGGGCGCAGACGACCGTCACCTTCCACGGCGAGCCGATGGTCAAGGTCCGGCCTGACGCGTTTCGCCGCTGTATCGCCAACCTCGTGACCAATGCCGCCCGCTACGCCGACACCATCGCCATTGCGGGCCATCGCGACCATCGATGGCTGACCGTGACGATCGACGACGACGGTCCGGGCATTCCCGTCGATCAGCGCGAGGACGTGTTCAAGCCCTTCTTCCGGCTGGACGATGCGCGCAACGTCGACGAGGGCGGGTCTGGACTGGGGCTGGCGATCGCCCGCGACATCGCGCGCTCGCATGGCGGCGAGATCACCCTCGCCGACAGTGCGCTCGGTGGATTGAGAGTGACCGTCCGCGTTCCGGTCTGAGCCGGTCGCTCAGGCGGCCGCCGCAGCGTCTTCGCCGAGCCAGCGGCGCTTCACCACCAGGGCAACGTCGTGGATGAACAGCGACAGGTGTCCGGCGGTGATGGCCGCCGACAGGGCCATGCCGAAGAACCAGTAACCCGGCATGGACGACAGCGAGGTCGAGGGCGAGGGGATGCGCGAGGCCTCGTCGAGGATCGGCTGGGCCAGCACCGACAGGAGCACGAGGCCGGCGAGCCCGCCCATGACGATGGCTGTCGAGCGCAGATTGGCCAACGGCACGCTGGGACCGATGAAGGGTCGAAGCGCCCCGACCAGGACGAGTGTCAGGATCACCGCCCAGGAGGCGGCGTGCATGCCGGCATAGACCTGCGCCTCGAAGATGCGTTGGGCGGCCAGAAGGGCATCCACGCGCGCGGCGAGCGTGTCCGGCGACATCCAGAAGAGCGAGAGGCGATAGGCGGGAACCGGGTCGATGAGGCCGTAGCCGGTCGTGGCTGCAGCCAGCGTCGCCGCTGCGAGATAGATCCCGCAGAAGGTGATGACGATCCGTCGCATGCCCGCTCTCCCAAAAGTCCCCACCGGACCCTAGGAGCCGGGGGCGGGGGCAGCAACGACAAGGTTAAAAGTTGGTTAACATGCGCGTCGAAACGCGCGCATGCAGGACCGCCGGACAGCTCTGGCGTGCATTTTTGCGGCGCGGCGCGCCATTCCTGAACTGCGGCCCAACAGGCGGCAGATGACCAAAAAATAATGTTCCGGACGGCATCTGGCGGCGGTTTTGCGCCGCTTCTAGATCTCCGCGGCCATGGCTCTTTGCGGCCATGAGGGGAGGTGTCGATGGACGGCATGCGCGCCGCATTCGACGAGGCGGTCACGCTTCGCCAGGCGAAGAAACTCATCCAGTGCATGGCCCACGAACAGAGCTTCCTGCTCCTCTCGGCGCCAGGCATGGGCAAGTCCGAGATGGTCTACGAGGCGGCACGCGAGGTCGGCCTGCCCTGCCGCTCGCTGCTCGGCACGCAGATCGCCCCCGAGGATGTCAGCGGCGTGCCGCGCATCGTCGGCGAGCGCTCGGTGTTCTGTCCGCCGCGGCTGCTGCTGCCGGAGAAGCCGGAGCCCTTCTGCCTCTTCCTCGATGAGCTGCCGGCCTGTGCCCCCGACGTGCAGAAGGCCTTCTACTCCCTGCTGCTGGAACGGCGGCTGGGCGAGCACGCGCTGCCGCCCGGAACCTGGGTGGTCGCCGCCGGCAACCGCCTGCAGGATCGCGCCCTGGTGCGGGCCATGAGCTCGGCTCTTGTCAACCGCGTGACGATCCTCCAGCTGCGCATCGACACCGACGAATGGCTGGTCTGGGCGCAGCAGCACGGCATCCGCGCCGAGATCCGCAGCTTCATCCGCACCATCCCCGATGCCCTGATGCGGCCCGTTCCGGCCGATCCCGTGCCGTTCTCGACGCCGCGCGCCTGGGCCCAGCTGTCGCGGGCGCTGGACCTTGCGGAGAAGGCGAACCTGCTCGGCAACGACACGCGGCGGGCGCTCGCCTTCGGCCGCCTGTCGCCGGAGGACGCCGTGGTGTTCTGCGCCCTGGCGGAGGAGTCGATCGGTGCGATCCTTCCGCTCGACGACTATCTGCGCAGGCCGGAACTGCTGCCCAAGGGCGATTCCGCCCGCTGGTTCGTGCTCGACTGCATCCGTCAGTACGTGCGCGACGGCCGGGCGGCCGGGCTGAAGCCGGCGGTCATCAACCGCTTCCTGCGCAGCCTGTCGTCGGAACACCAGCTCACCCTGATCACCGACATGGTCGAGACCTGGGGGGCGCTGGGCGCCGACAAGGCGATGTTCGAACTCCTGCGCAAGGTCACGGCGGCATGAACACGGCTGTCGTCCGGCCGGCGCATCACGAGGCGACGCTGGCCCGCATCGCGCGCGGCCTCAGAATGCTCACCGTGCCGCTGCCGCATCTCTCCGGCCTCGCGGCGGCAGTGCGTGTCGACATCGACGAGCGGGTGCCGACCATGGGCGTCTTCGCCTCAGGCCGGCTCGTCGCCAATCCAGGCTTCACGGCGCGGCTGTCCGACGACGATCTGGTCTTCGTGCTGGCGCACGAACTGCTGCACCTGGCCCTTCGCACCCACGAACGGGCGAAGGGATCTGGGCAGCTCGAGTTCAACTATGCCCACGACTACATCATCAACGACACGCTCCGGCATGCGCTGGGGGTGGCGACGATTCCGGCGGGCGGGCTCGACATGCCCGGCGCCCGCGACAAGTCGGCCGAGGAGATCGTCCTCGACATGCGGCGGAGCGGCCAGTTCATGGAGTCGCGCAGCCAGGTCTGGGAGGGCCGGGTCATCACGGTCGAGCAGGTGATGGGCGCCGCCGGCCAGGCACCTGCCGGCGCCTTGGGCGACGTCATGGACGCGGCCCGCGAGCGCGAGATGTTTCCGGGGTCGGCCGAGGAGGCGGAACAGCGCGCCCGCGCCATCCGCGACCTCGCCCTGAAAGGCATGGCGCTGGCGAAGGCGATGGGCGCGATGCGTGGCAAGGGAACCGCTCCCGGCGGCCAGCAGCAGAGCGTCAGGGCCTTGCGGGGCCTGACCTATGCGCCGTGGCAGGCGGCGATGCAGACCTGGCTGGAAGGCGTCTCGCCCGGCGAGCGGACCTTTACCCGTGCCTCGCGTCGCGGCACCGACCACGACGACGACATGGTCCTGCCCGGCCGCAAGCGGCACTCGTGGATCCTCAATGTGGTGCTCGATACCTCGGCGTCCATGGGCGAGGACATCCCCGTGGCGCTCGGTGCCATCGCCGACTTCTCGGAAGCCACCGGCATCGACGTCATCCGCATCGTCCAGTGCGACACCGTGGTGACCTCCGACGAGGAGCTGTCGACGGCCGAACTCGCGGAATATGCCATCAGCGGCTACGGCGGCAGCGATATGACGCCGGCCCTCGCCTCGCTCGCCGCCGATCCGCGCGTGAATGCCGTGGTGGTGATCACCGACGGCGAGATTTCCTATCCGGCGGAGGCGCCGCCCTTCGCCGTGCTGTGGGCGCTGCCGCGCGCCATGCCGAGCTTCCAGCCGTCCTATGGCCGGGTGGTGATCATGCAGAGAGGAGACAGGCCATGAAAGTCGTGCAGGAACTCGTCTCGTACTTCGACCGCAAGGGGACGCTCTCCCGGCGGCAGCTGCGCGACATCCTCGACAAGCACTACGTCGCCACCGATGCACCGGCGACGATGCACGGGCTGTGCGAGAGGGTGGGCGCGACCTATTATTTCCGCGTCACCGGTGTCACCGAAGGCCAGCTCTGGGGGACGGATATCTATTCGGGCGACTCGACCATCGGCGCCGCCGCCGTCCATCAGGGCCTGCTGAAGCCCGGCGAGACCAAGATTCTCAGGGTGAGCGTGGTCAACCCGCCGGACAGCTTTCCCGGGACCGAACGCAATGGCGTGACCAGCACCGAGTATGGCCGCTACCAGTACGCGTGGGAGCTATCGGTCATCTGACGGAGCCGGGCAGCGACGGGGGGCGGTTCCCTCCGTCGTGCACGCGGCCTAGCGTGGCGTCTTCCCCGGAGGAGACGCCATGACCGCATCCATGCCCGCCGCCATCCGCCACTGGCACGCTGTCGCCGAGGCACGCGACGTCGCCGGCCTCGACGCGCTGCTGGCGGAGGAGGCCATATTCGAGAGCCCGGTGGTCCATACCCCGCAGGTCGGCAAGGCGATCACGACGCGATATCTGGCGGCGGCCTTCAAGGTTCTCAACAACGAGGCCTTCCACTACCCCAACCAGTGGTTCGGAGACCGCTCGGCAGTGCTGGAGTTCGCCACCGAGATCGACGGCATCGCCGTCAACGGCATCGACATGATCACCTGGGACGACAGCGACCGGATCACGCACTTCAAGGTGATGATCCGCCCACTCAAGGCGATCAACCTCGTGCACGAGAAGATGCGCGAGACGTTGATGGCCATGGCCGGATCGAGGTGATCGGGGACGATGTAATTGCTGGTCATCTGCGAGACGATCTTGGAAATTAATAGTTCTAGAATAGTGCAACTACGGAACTGTGGTGGCATGACAACAGCTTGTCGTGATTGTTTCTGAGTGTTGGCAAGAATCGTTGCTGGTTTTCGACTCGACGGTATAGGGGTGATCCATAGCCACTGATTTGGGCTGAGGAGGATCAATATGCGTCGGGTTCTGGGTGGAGTTATTGCAGCGCTGTGTGTCGCCGGTTCGGCTTCGGCCGCGGATCTCGGCAGCCCGCGCATGCCGGTCGCGGCTGTTGCCGTTGCGCCGGCCGGGTTCAACTGGACCGGCTTCTACATCGGCGGCCATCTCGGTGTCGCCACGGTTTCGAGCGGCTACGACGCCTTCACGCCCTGGAACGGCTTCGCCGGCTTCGACATGCAGCGCATGGGCGGCTCGGCCCTGATGGGCGGCATGCAGATCGGCTACAATTATCAGGTCAACAGCCTCGTCCTCGGCCTCGAGGCCGACCTCTCGGCGGTCGGCTTCAAGCGGACCTCGACCACCTCGATTCTCCGCGGCGCGACGCCGGCCTTCGATCGCTCGCTCAGCTGGGTGGCGACGGTTGCACCCCGCCTCGGCTTCACCTTCGGCCGCGCCATGCTCTACGCCAAGGGCGGCCTCGCTCTCGGCGGCTTCTCCGTCGGCCATGACCAGAACAACAACTGGATCTCCGGCTCGTCCACCCGTATCGGCTGGACGGTCTGTGCTGGCCTCGAATACGCCATCACGCAGAACCTGACTGCCAAGCTCGAGTACAACTACATGAACTTCGGCCGCTTCCGGATCGACATGGCCGGCGCGCCGAACATCTGGGCGACCCAGCGCGGCGACGTCCATGCCGTGAAGGTCGGCGTGAACTACCTGTTCTCGACCGGTCCGTCGGCTGTCGTCGCCCGCTACTGATCGCCGACAGACTTTCCATCAAAAGGAAGGGCCGCCTCATCGAGGCGGCCCTTTTCTTGTCTTACCCGACCTCCGGACACCGGAGCCGCGGGCGAGCGGGGATCAGGCGGCGCGCAGGGCCTCCAGCACCTTCGTGGCCTGCGGCGACTCGATCGTGTGGATGATGCTGCGGCCGGATCGCCGGGAGGCGACAATGCCGGCATTGCGCAGGATGCCGAGATGGTGGCTCACGGCCGGGAGCCGCATGCCTGAGCGCCTGGCGATCGCCGTGCTCGAATGTTCGCCCTCGGTGAGGCAGCACAGGACGGCAAGCCGCTGCGCATGGGCCATGGCCTTCAGCAGGTGTTCGGCGCGTTCGGCCTGGGTGATCTGCACACCGCAAGTCATATCCATGGAGTGGATCCATCGTTCAGGAAGTTGAAAAACATCCTGAACGGTTGTTCGTTTGCTTGCCTTGCGCTGCCGCAAGCCACCTGACCTTGCAGGTCACGCGGGCACATCTCACATGAGGCGGCTTTGATGCGCCCGGGTCAGCGATTGCAGACGGTCAGCGTCGAGACCGCCTGGCCGGCCGGGCGGAACTTCAGCACCTGCGACCCGCCGAGGAGCTGGCCGTTGGGCACCCAGTCGCCCGAGACCGTCATGGCGGGCGGCGTGGCCGTGCAGAGGCACGGACCACAGTAGGTCACGGGACGGGACATGGACTGGGCCGGCGACTGGCCGACGGTTGCGGCCTGGGCGGAGGCGAGGCCGGCGGCGAGGACGAGGCCGGTGAAGACGGAGCGGGCGAACATGGTGGTCTCCCTGAAGGTCGCGGCGTTATGTGGGCCGCTGGTCGATGAACTTGACCATGGGTCGCGACGGCTGGCGAAAAGGTTCAGGGAATTCTTTGGCGGTCAGCCGCGCGGCTGCGGCCTGCAGCTGGAGGCGATCCGGCGGGCCGGATCGTGAGGCATGAAGCGCAAGGTCACGCGCGCGCCCATCCGGCCCGTGGCCACCCAGTCGCCGGGCGTCGTCATGACGGGGCGATCCTCCTGGCAGAGGCATCCGGTGCAATAGAGAACGGAGGTTGCCGGCGCACGCGGGGCGTCGCCGGTGAGGCCGAGCGTCCCGACCAGCGCGAGGGCTGCGGGGAAGAGGCTCGCAAGGGTCGTCAACGGCATGGCGAGGCCTGCCCTGTACGGGAGGGCGGTGCCGGCGGTTTGCCGGTCCTGACCCTGACATCGGTTGGACATCCCGGCGAGAGGCGCCATGTCGCCCGGGACTGCCACGAAGAGAGGCCCTGAAGCCGCTCACTTGATCATGGGTCGCAGGGCAGGGCGATTCGGTTCAACACAAAAAACAAGGCCCGCCCGGTGAGGGGCGGGCCTGTGGCCGTCAGGCCTTGTCGTGGTCGCTCAGCGCAGCTCGGCGCAGAACTTCTGGATCTTCTCGCAGGCGGTGGTCAGCGTCTCCGTCGATTCCGCATAGGAGAGGCGGAAGGCCGGGCCGAGGCCGAAGGCCGAGCCGTGGACGATGGCGACGCCCTCGCTCTCGACCAGCTCCATGGCGAAGTCCTCGTCGGTGGCGATGGTCTTGCCCGACGGAGCCTTCTTGCCGATCACCTCCTTGAGGGAGGGATAGACGTAGAAGGCGCCTTCCGGCGTCGGGCAGGAGAGGCCCTTGGCCTGGTTGAGCATCGACACCACCAGGTCGCGGCGCTGCTCGAAAGCCTTGCGGCGGACCGGGATGTAGTCCTGCGTGCCGTTCAGCGCCTCGACGCCCGCCCACTGGGCGATGGAGTTGGCGCCCGAGGTCTGCTGCCCCTGGACGAGATCCATCGCCTTGATCAGAGCCTCGGGGCCGGCGGCGTAGCCGATGCGCCAGCCGGTCATCGAATAGGCCTTGGAGAGGCCGTTCATGGTCAGCGTGCGCTCGTAGAGGTTCGGCTCGACCTGGGCCGGCGTGGTGAAGGTGAACTCGCCGTAGACGAGATGCTCGTACATGTCGTCGGTGAGGATCCAGACCTGCGGGTGCTTCATCAGCACGTCGGTGAGCGCCTTCAGCTCGGCGCGGGTGTAGGCCGCGCCCGTCGGGTTCGACGGCGAGTTGAAGAGGAACCACTTGGTCTTCGGCGTGATCGCCTTGTCGAGCGCCTCGGCGGTCAGCTTGTAGTTGGTCTCGGGACCGGCGGAGACGAAGGTCGGCGTGCCGCCGCAAAGCGCCACCATCTCCGGATAGGAGACCCAGTAGGGCGCCGGGATCAGCACCTCGTCGCCGGGGTTCAGCGTCGCCATGAAGGCGTTGAACAGGACCTGCTTGCCGCCGGTGCAGACGATGGCCTGCTGCCACTTGTAGTCGAGGCCGTTCTCGCGCTTGAACTTGGCGACGATGGCCTGGCGCAGCTCGGTGATGCCGGAGACGGCGGTGTACTTCGTCTTGCCGTCGGCGATCGCCTTGATCGCGGCCATCTTGATGTTGTCCGGCGTGTCGAAGTCGGGCTCACCGGCCGACAGCGAGATCACCTTCTTGCCCTGCGCATTGAGGTCGCGGGCCTTCTGCGCCATGGCGATGGTGGCGGAAGGCTTCACCCGCTTCAGGGCGTCGGCAAGAAAGGCCATGGATCGACTCCGTCGAGTTTGAAAATCCCCCGCGGCGCGCTATGACGACGACAAAAGTTTCATCGCACCCCGGCAGTCCGGCGGGACGTTTAGTCGCGCGCGGCGGGGGGAACAAGCGAAAAACATTCATAGAAGCCATCATCGGAGAGGGAACCATGACCACCATCGGCAAGGCGACGCGACGCAACGTTCTCCTCGGCCTCGGCACGCTCGCCGCAGCGCCCTCGCTCATCCGCTCTGCGTCGGCCCAGGCCTGGGCTCCCTCTCGCCCCGTGAAGCTCGTCGTCGCCTATCCGGCCGGCGGCCCGACCGACGGCATCGCCCGCATCGTGGCGCAGGACCTGTCGACCACGCTGGGCCAGCAGGTGGTTGTCGAGAATGTCGGCGGTGCCTCGGGCGCCATCGGCACCCGGCAGGTGGCGAAGGCCGATCCGGACGGCCACACCATCACCTTCGGCAACAACCAGACCCACGGGAACAACATGTTCCTGATGAAGGAGCCGGGCTACGACGCGGTGAAGGACTTTGCGCCTCTCGCCGGCGCAGGCGCCTTCGAGCACATCTTCGTCGTCAAGAACGACCTGCCGGTGAAGTCGATCCCCGAGCTCATCGCGCTCGCCAAGTCCAAGCCCGGCGACCTCAACTACGGCTCGACCGGCGTCGGGTCCGGCTCGCACCTGTCCACCGAACTCTTCATGGTGCGCACCGGCATCAAGATGACGCACGTGCCCTATCGCGGCGCGGCGCCGCTGGTGCAGGACATCGTAGGCAACCGCATCGACGTCGCCAACTCGACCATGGCCAGCGTCTTCACCCAGATCCAGGCCGGCACGCTGCGCGGCATCGCCATCGGCTCGCCGAAGCGCAATGCCCAGCTGCCCAACGTCGCGACCCTGCGCGAGCAGGGCGTCACTAATGCCGACGCCGAGAGCTGGACCGGCTTCTTCGCGCCCGCCGCCACGCCGCAGCCGGCCCTCGACCGCCTGTCGCGGGAAATCCTCGCCGCGCTCGCCAAGCCGACGGTGGTGGAGGCCATCACCAAGCTCGGCTTCACCATCACGGCGCGCGATCCGGCGGCCTTCCGCCCCTATCACGCCCAGGAGATGCAGACCTGGGCGGAGATCATCAAGGCGGCCAACATCCAGCCCTCGGGCTGAGGTCCCGCGGCGGGGCTAACCTTTTCTTCGCCCCTTGCTGCCAAGGTGCCCCGGACATTCATCCGGGGCCCTCATGCTCTCGACCATCCGTAGCGGCGACTGGCTGACCGAAGAGCGCGCGCGCGTCTATGCGCTGATGATCGCGGTCATCGGCGGCGCCTCGCTCCTGTTCATCTGGACGACCGGTGGCGCGATGACCGACCGCTTCGGCCGGCCGATCGCCACCGACTTTTCCGGCATGTGGACGGCAGGCCGCATGCTGGTTGACGGCGATGCGCTCGGCTTGTTCGACCCGGACCGGCATTTCGCCTTCCAGCGCCAGGTGTTCGGCAACCCCGGCATCGACGTCTTCGGCTGGCACTATCCGCCCTTCTTCCTCGCCATTGCCGCGCTGCTGGCACTGATGCCCTACGTGCCGGCGCTCCTGGTCTGGCAGGCCACGACCTTCGCGCTCTATCTCGCGGCCATCAGCGCCATCGCGCCGGCGCATCGGCTGGTCCTCGTCGCCGCGATCGGCTTTCCCGCGGTCTTCGTGACGCTCGGCCACGGCCACAACGCCTTCCTGACCGCGGGCCTTCTCGGCTTCGGCCTGTACTGGCTCGGCACCCGGCCGGTGCTTGCCGGCATCTGCATCGGGCTTCTCGCCTACAAGCCGCAGTTCGGCCTCGTCCTGCCGGTGGTCATGCTGCTCGGCGGGCACTGGCGTGCGGTCGCCTCGGCAGGCATCACCGTCGCCATCATGAGCCTCGGCGTGACGGTCTGGCTCGGCCCGGAGGTCTGGCTGGCCTTCGTGAAGGGCGCCGCCTTCACCCGCGAGGTGATCCTCGAGCAGGGGATCACCGGCTGGTACAAGATCCAGTCGACCTTCTCGGCTTTCCGCTCGTTCGGCGCGCCCCTGCCGCTCGCCTATGGCGCGCAGTTCGCCGTGACGGGCGCCGTCGTCGCCACGCTCGCGCTGATGGCCTGGCGCGGCGCCGACAGTCGGCTCGTGGCCGCCATGACCGCGACCGGCGCGCTGCTCGCGACGCCCTACTGCCTCGACTACGACATGACCATCCTCGGCATCGCCGTGGCCTTTACTGCCGCCCACGGGGTCGAGAAGGGCTTTGCGCCCTACGAGAAGAGCCTGCTCGCGCTCGTCTGGTTCGTGCCCCTCGCGGCGCGCGGCGTGATGATGACGACAGGCCTGCCGCTCGGCGTCCTCGTCATGGCCGCCTTCTTCGCCTTCACCGCACGCCGCGCCCTGGCCGGCACACCCGACCTCATTTCCCGGCGTTGGAGCCTCGCCCGTGGCTGAACCGAAGACGCGTCACGCCGCATCCGACTCCGCTGCCGCGCCGAGTCCGGCGCGCGCCCTGATCGACGACCTCGCCCGCCGCCTCGCGGCCTCGCAGGCGTCCGAACCGTCCATCGCGGTGCTGCTGCCCTGCTACAATGAGGCGACGACCATCGCCGAGACGGTCGCGGCCTTCCGCGCGTCGCTGCCGCAGGCGGTCATCTACGTCTACGACAACAATTCGACCGACGGGACCGCCGAGATTGCCCGCGCGGCCGGGGCCGTGGTCCGCCACGAGCGCTACCAGGGCAAGGGCAATGTCGTCCGGCGCATGTTCGCCGACATCGATGCCGACATCTACCTGATGGCGGACGGCGACATGACCTATGACCCGACGGCGGCGCCGGCTCTCGTCGAGCTTCTGGTGCGCGATCAGCTGGACATGGTGGTCGGCGCCCGTGTCGACAGCGAGGAGGCCGCCTACCGGCGCGGCCACCGGCTTGGCAACGCCCTCTTCAATCGCATCACCTTCACGATGTTCGGCTCGCCCTTCAAGGACATCTTCTCAGGCTACAGGGTGTTCTCGCGCCGCTTCGCAAAGTCGTTTCCGGCGGCATCCTCCGGCTTCGAGATCGAGGCTGAGCTGACTGTCCATGCCCTCGACCTCAAGCTGCGCACCGACGAGGTGCCGTTGCCCTACGGGCGTCGCCCCGAGAATTCGCACTCCAAGCTGAAGACCTATCGCGACGGTGCGCGCATCCTGTGGACGCTGGTCAACATGTACCGCGCCGTCCAGCCGCTCCGCTTCTACAGTCTGATCGGCGGCGGCCTCGCCCTTGCGAGCCTCGGTCTCGCCGCGCCGATCATCCAGACCTATCTGGAGACGGGTCTGGTGCCGCGTTTCCCGACGGCCATCCTCTCCGCCGCCGTGATGCAACTCGCCGTGCTGATGCTGGTCTGCGGCCTGATCGTCGATGCGGTGTCCGGAGGGCGGCGCGAGATGAAGCGCATGCGCTATCTGGAGCTGAAGGCGCTGACACCGCCATCCCAGGGCCAGCCACCCGCCCCCTGAGAATTGTTCGATCTGTCGGATGACTTCGGCTCAATCGTTCGCTATATCGAACGTCATGAGCCTCACCCTTCACGCCATGCAGCGTTCGGCCAATTGCTACAAGGTGCGCCTCCTCATGGCGCATCTCGGCGTGCCGTTCCTCCTGAAGGACGTGGACATCCTGCGCGGCGACACCCGCACGCCGCAGTTCCTGGCGATGAATCCGCGAGGCCGCGTGCCTGTCCTGCAACTCGACGACGGCACCGTTCTGATCGAATCCAACGCCATCCTGATGTATCTTGGCGAGGGCACGCAGTTCGTTCCGACCGATAAGGTCGAGCGGGCAGTCATGATGCAGTGGCTGTTCTTCGAGCAGAACTCTCACCATCCCTCCATCGGCGAGGCGCGGTTCTGGATGTCGCTCATTCCCGGCGGCCGTGAACTGAAGCGCGACCTGATCGACGACTGGATGGAGCAGGCCGAAGGGGCGCTCGCCCGGATGAACGATCAGCTCACGCGCCAGCCCTTCATTGCGGGGCAGGGCCTGACGCTTGCCGATATCGCCCTCTATGCGAACACCCACCTGGCGCATGAGGCGGATCTCGACCTCACCCTCTTCCCGGCGGTGAACGACTGGGTCGAGCGCATCGCCGCCCTGAAGGGGCATGTCGGAATGGACTGGCGCCCCGGCAACCTCGGCGGCTAGAAGGTCTTCATGACGGTCCGTGTCCAGCGCGAGGATTTCGATCTCGGCGAGGAGGTCCGCCGGATGACGGCGGGCCGCGTCGATGTCGGCGCCGTCGCGACCTTCACGGGGGTCTGCCGGGGCGTCACCGGCGATGCCACGATCGGTGCCATGACGCTCGAGACCTACGAGGCCATGGCGGTCGCGGAGCTCGAGCGGATCGCTGCGGATGCGCGCGGCCGATGGCCGCTGCAGGACCTTCTCGTCGTCCACCGCTATGGGCGGATGGAGCCGGGCGACAATATCGTCCTGGTCGTCGCCCTGTCCGAACATCGCCAGGCCGCCTTTGCTGCCGCGGAATATGTCATGGACTTCCTCAAGACCAAGGCGCCGTTCTGGAAGTTCGAGGACCGCCCCGATGGCGGCGGCTGGGTGGCGGCGAAGGATGCCGACGACGAAGCGACCGAGCGCTGGGCCGCGCCATCCGTCCGGACGTGACGCCATTCTCCTGCCGGTCGCCAATGCTTGATCGACCTTAGGAATGCTCGCGCCTGACGTTAAGTCATCAGTGACGATGCGGGGCGGAATTGCTGGTGATCAGGGGGCAATTGTCTAAAATTGCCACTTCAGGACGGAGCCAGCCAGCGGTTCCGCACGGGTCCGCTCGATCACGCAGGGATCATGGAATTTCACCGGAACGGCGTGGCCTTCGGGCGCGGCATCAACAGTATTCCCGTCCGCTTCGCGCTCATGAGCCTCGTGCTTGGAGCACTCTGCAGCGGCACGCTGGCCTACGGGCTGGCGACACCATGGGCGAACCTTGCCTCGCCGGGTGCGCTGGTCGCCGCGGTCGTGCTCATGGCGGTGTTGCCGGCCATCATCACCTACCTTGCCGCCTCGCGGCTCACGGGTTCAATCGTGGCGCTGCAGCGCTCCACGGAAGCCATCGCGTCGGGCGATGTCGACCAGCCGGTCGATGTCGACTGCGCCTGCGAGGTCGGCGGGCTCGCCGACAGCTTCCGCAAGATGGTGGCGCGTCTCAACGCCAACATCCTGCGCATGAATATTCTGGCACACACGGATCTCGTGACCGGGCTGCCCAACCGCGTCGTGGTCAACCATGTACTCTCGCTGCCCTCGATGCAGGGGGCCGAGGGCGGTTGCGTCGGAGCCCTGTTCTTCATCGATCTCGACGGCTTCAAGTCGGTCAATGACAGGTTCGGCCACAAGACGGGCGACGAACTGCTGCGCCAGGTCAGCCAGCGCATCATCACCGAGGGTTTCGGACGCACGCCGCAGGACATCGAGAGCTGCACGACGACGTTCGGTGAACTCTGCCAGCACTGCCCGCGTGACCTCGTCTTCGGTCGCTTCGCCGGCGACGAGTTCGTCGCCTTCCTGCCGGGTCAGGCATCGCAGGACGTCCTGCAGGGTTACGCCGACGCCATTCTCGCGGCGGTCCGGCGACCGTTCCAGATCTTCGGCAACGAAATCCATGTCGGCGCCAGCATCGGCATCGCCCGTGCGCCAGAGGACAGCCCGAGCGCCGCCGACCTGCTCGGCTTCGCCGATTTCGCCATGTATACCGCCAAGGACCGCGGCAAGAATGGTGTGGTCTTCTTCGATCAGGAGTTGCGAGCGCTCGCGCAGGACAAGGCGGAGCTGGAGAAGGATCTCCGCGCGGCGATCGCAGCGGGCTCGATGGAACTCTACTTCCAGCCGAAAGTGCGGGCCTCGGACCTCTCGGTCACCGGGGTGGAGGCGCTGCTGCGCTGGCAGCATCCGACACGCGGCATGGTGCCTCCGGCTCTCTTCGTGGCCATCGCCGAGAAAGCGGGGTTGATGCCGGCGCTGGGCCGTTTCGTCTTTCGCGCCGCGGTGAACCAGCACCGCGAATGGTCGCGCCGCGGACAACTCATGCCCGTCGCCGTCAATGCCTCGGCCCTGCAGTTCGAAGACGCCAACTTCGTTCCTGATCTGCTCGCGATCATCCGCGAGGCGGGCGTGGCACCCGACATGATCGAGGTCGAGATCACCGAGACGATGGTCATGGCCGACTACGCGTCGGCGGCCGAGAAGGTGCGCCTGCTGCGCGAGGCGGGGCTTTCCGTGTCCGTGGACGATTTCGGCGTCGGCTTTTCCAACCTGTCGCAGCTGTCGCGGCTGTCGGTGAACGCGTTGAAGATCGACCGATCGCTGGTGATGCAGATCGGCCTCGACCGGAAGGCCGAGGCGATCATCCTCGCGGTCGTCGGCATGGCTCATGCGATGGAACTGAAGACCATCGCCGAGGGCGTCGAGACGCCGCAGCAGGCTGCGTTCCTGCGCAAGGCGGGTATCGATGCGATGCAGGGCTATCTCCTCGGGCTGCCGATGGCGCCGGGGCACCTGGAGGCCTGGGTTTCGGCGCGGGGAGCAACGACGGTCGGGGAGATGCAGGGCAACCTCTCCCGGGCTCTCACCACGGCAGCCTGACCCGCGAAGTTCTCAACAGAGCGCGCAGGACTTGTCCACCCGCAGGCCGGGAGGTGCTATGTCTCCCCCATGCGCTTTCCGCCGTCGTTCCTGGACGAGATCCGGCAACGCCTCCCCGTGTCGGAGGTGGTGGGCCGGCGCGTCAAGCTGAAGAAGCAGGGGCGCGAGTGGCGCGGCCTCTCGCCGTTCAACGCCGAGAAGACGCCGTCCTTCTACGTCAACGACCAGAAGGGCTTCTATCACTGCTTCTCCTCCGGCAAGCACGGCGACCAGTTCCGCTTCCTGATGGAGACCGAGGGCCTGAGCTTTCCCGAGGCGGTGGAGCGCCTGGCGGGCGAGGCGGGGCTGGCCATGCCGAAGGTCTCGGTCGAGGAGGTGCAGCGCGCCGAGAAGGCCAAGACCCTCTACGACGTGATGGAGCTCGCCGCGAAGTTCTTCGAGGCGCAGCTTCAGGACCGCGCCGGCGCCAAGGCCCGTGGCTATCTCGCGGGACGTGACCTCCGCGCCCCGACGCAGGTGAAGTTCCGCATGGGCTATGCGCCGGCCGAACGCTTCGCCCTGAAGGAGCATCTGGGCGCCAAAGGCGTGCCTGTCGCCGACATGATCGCCGCCGGCCTGCTCGTCCATGGCGACGACATCCCCGTCCCCTACGACCGGTTCCGCGACCGGGTGATGTTCCCGATTACCGACCTCCGGGGACGCGTGGTCGCCTTCGGCGGCCGGGCGCTGGAGAAGGACGTTCCGGCGAAGTACCTGAACTCCCCTGAGACCGACCTCTTCCACAAGGGCTCGTTGCTCTACAACGCCTTCTCCGCCCGCGAGGCCGCCCACAAGGCCAACCGCGTCATTGCGGTCGAGGGCTATGTCGACGTCATCGCCATGGTCACGGCCGGCTTCGGGGAGACGGTCGCGCCTCTTGGCACCGCATTGACCGAGGGCCAGCTCGAACTCCTCTGGCGCATGGCGCCGGAGCCCATCCTGCTGTTCGACGGCGACAAGGCGGGACGGCGCGCCGCCTACCGGGCCGTCGACATCGCCCTGCCGCTGCTGAAGCCCGGCCGCAGCCTGATGTTCGCGGCGCTGCCGGAGGGGCAGGACCCCGACGACCTCATCCGCGCCGCCGGCCGCGAGGCGATGGACGCGATCCTGGCGCAGGCCCAGCCTCTCGCCAGCATGCTCTGGCAGCGTGAGACGGAGGCCGGCGTCTTCGGCACGCCGGAGAAGCGCGCCGCGCTCGAGGCCCGCTTCGGCGAGGTGGTGGCCACCATCGCCGACGAGAACGTGCGCCGTCACTACCGCGACGACGTTTTCGGGCGCCTGTCGGACCTCTTCCGGCCCATGCAGCGCGAACGTCGCGGCGGGCAGGGCGGAGCGGGCAGGGGGCAGGGGCGCTCCTTCTCGCCCTTTGCCGTGCCGGACCATCGCCCCTCGCCGGCCCTGACGGCCAGCGCCCTGGTACGCGGGCCACGGGCGGCGCTGCCGATGCGCGAGGCGCTGATCCTCACCGCGATCCTCAACCATCCCTGGCTGATCGACGGCCGGGAAGAGGAGATCGCCGGGCTCGATCTGCGCCATCCGCAGGCGGAAAGCCTGAAGCGGGCGCTGCTCGACGTGCATGCGCAGGGCATGGACGGCGATGAGGAGAGCTGCCACGCGGCCCTGCTCGCTGGCGGTCACGGCCCGCTGGTGGACCAGGTGAGGGCCGCGGTGGCGCTCAATGCGGTATGGGGAGCCATGCCGGGCGCGGCAAAAAGCGACGTGGAAGTGACCTTCCAGCAGCTCATGGCCTTGCATCGCAAGAAGCAGGCGCTAATTAAGGAAATCCGGGACGCCGAACGAGCCTATGGCGAAGACCCGACAGAAGCCAACTGGCAATGGCTTTCCGATGTGAAACATCGAGAGGCGGAGCTGGTCGGCACCGAAGCCCTGGTCGAGGGGTTCGGTGCGGCGTCCGGTCGGGGTGGTCGCAGTGCATAGGGCAAGGTCGGCATCGAGGACGGGTCAGGGCCGCGCAGCGGAGACGAGGCGGCAGGTCATGGTTCACCAGGTCTTAAGGACGAGGGCCTTAGGGCGGACAGGTCAGGTTTGACGGGGGCGCGCTGAAGAGCGAGCGCAGCCCCTTTTTTGGCGTTGAGGCGGGTGTCGCATCCGTCGCCGGCGCGTCATTCGGGTCGCTTGCGGTCCGTGAACGATGGACGGGTCTAGATGGCAACGAAGGCAACCGAGAAACCGGAAGGCGCGGATCAGGAGACCGAGGGCCCCGACAGCCCCCTCCTGGACCTCTCCGATGCCGGCGTCCGGGCGATGATCAAGCGCGCCAAGAAGCGCGGCTATGTGACCATCGACGAAATCAATGCCGTCATGCCCGCCGCCTCGTTCACCTCCGACCAGATCGAGGACATGAACTCGATGCTGTCGGAGATGGGCATCAACGTCGTCGACAACGACGATGCCGCCGAGGACGGCGAGGGCGAGGAGGCGGCGGAGGCCGACGAGCCCGATGGCGAACTGCAGGAGGCCTCCCCCCGTGCGGTGGTGAAGTCCGAGCG